>Ga0307441_1000278_pt1 | contig 19660 bp, 17 predicted proteins | sample SalMarWE160420MG_FD_202149 | JGI IMG/M metagenome (GOLD analysis project Ga0307441, IMG submission 202149) | Salt marsh sediment microbial communities from the Plum Island Ecosystem LTER, Massachusetts, United States - WE1604-20 | ecosystem: Environmental > Aquatic > Marine > Intertidal zone >... | reverse complement strand
TGGAGACTACAGCGCATTTTGAGGTCCAGGTAGAAGTATGTATCAATAAAACAGATCTTTATCCTGAAGGAGCGCAGCAGATCCGTAATTTCTGCCAGGAAAAGCATATTGATGTACTGGGTGAAATTCCCTTTGATCTGTCTGTTCCCCGGGCGATGACCCAGGGTCAGCCGGTTACGAAATTCGATCCCAAGTCACCTTCTTCTCTGGCAATAAAAGGAATATGGGATAAGCTGATGGATGTGATGGATCAAGATAGTACTGTACAGCACTTCGTCCAAATAAAATAGGAAAATCAAAGTCCAAGGAGAAAAAATTATGAGAATAGCAGTATCAGCAGAAACAAATCAGGGCCTGGAAAGTCAGGTTGCCCACCATTTTGGTCGCTGTCCTTTTTTTGCCCTGGTAGAAGTAGAAGATAATCAAATCCAATCAGTTTCTGTGATTGATAATCCGTTTTATACCGGCCATGAAGTTGGACAGGTACCCGGTTTTATCAATGAACAGAAAGCTGAAGTGATGTTAAGTGGGGGTATGGGAGGCAGGGCGATCCAATTTTTCAATCAGTTTGGCATCGAGCCAGCTACTGGAGCTTCCGGAACAGTTGCGAATGCTGTCAATTGTTACCTGGAAGGCAAAATTATGGGAGCGTCATCTTGCGCCGAGAGCGAAGCCCATGGTCATGGTCATGACCACGATCACGACCACGAGCATAACCATTAGTCCTGGTGTTTGAATCCCTTTTCACCCTCGTTTGTTGGGGGTTTGAAGATACAGGGAGAAAAGGGATTTTTTCCAAAATCCCTTTTTTGGGTTAATACAAGTTTGGTGTTGAAGATCGAGGATACAACCTCTTCGTCCAGCTGGCACAGTTGAGAGTGGCTTTGTGCCAGACCCCGGTAAGGGCAGTGCCGCAGTTCGATTTGAGGACCATCTGGTGTTGCTTTCCAGCTGGCCCGATAGTGGTGTTCATTTAAATAAGCAACAGCCTGGTTATAAGACGAGATGTGATTTCCGGGCTCAGCCTGAAAATCTTCCAAAAAATGATTGCTGATCCTCTTTAACATCACCTGGAAATCACTACCTTCTCCCAGGACTTCCAATAAGGCTTTAAGCAGGGGAATGATGTTTTCACCGAGGGTTAGGGAGGTCAGGTTATAGAGCAGGATTGGCCGTCCCGCACATCCCCTTGAGCGCTGACCAGATATCTGGACCAAACCTTCATTTTCCAGGATCGCCAGATGGTAGCGGATGTTGGCAGGTGTCATCTCCAGGTAGCGGCCCAGTTCAGCTGCCGAAGAGCCGGGGTGGGTTTCTAAATAATCAAGGATCTCAGTTCTGGTTGCCTGCATGATGGCAGTATATCATGTCCGGGTAATTAAACAAAAGATATTTAGTATTAATAATTGTTGACAATGTATGAGAGAGGGCAATATAATAGGGAAGTTGTACAAATAATCACTAGCTTCACTGCGAGGAGCGTTTTTCATGTCGAGTGAATTAAACAAACCTGAGTACACCATTCCCCCTGAATTGGAAGGTACGATAGCCATCACGACCCTGGATCGAATTTACAACTGGGGCCGGAGATATTCTGTATGGCCAATGTTCTTTGGCCTGGCTTGCTGTGCTATTGAAATGATTGCCACGGCCGGGGCCCGGTTTGACCTGGCCCGTTTTGGGATGGAGATCATGCGGCCCAGTCCCAGGCAGTGTGATTTGATGATTGTCTCCGGGACAGTCACCAAGAAGATGGCTCCAATCGTCGTCCGTTTATATAACCAGATGCCGGAGCCTAAATATGTTTTATCCATGGGCGCCTGCGCATCCGGGGGCGGACCATTCAAGAGAGGTTACAACGTTATTGCTGGGATTGACAAATACATCCCTGTTGATGTCTATGTCCCTGGCTGTCCTCCTACCCCGCAAGCTTTATTATTTGGACTGATGAAAATTCAGGAAATGATCGATAAACAATCCATCAAAGAGGTCCGGTGGTACCAGAAAGAAGCAGATGAAGGTATCCCGGTCCCCATTCTGGGACCGGACCTGATCGACGTTAGAGATTATCCTAACTTGATGAAAAAGGCGCAGGAAAAGGAAACCCAGGCATGAACGAACAGATAATTGAAATCCAACCTCATGAAAAAGAAATACTCAACCGGTTTCCTGAATTACTCCAGGTTGATGAGCGGGAGGGCTATCAAGGCCTTCTGGCTGGAAGCGAAAACCTTCTGGCTGTGATGGAAGCCCTCAGGGATGAATATGGATATGATCATCTGACATCTGTAACGGGTGTGGATTATCTTGCGGAAGAAAAGATGGAAGTGGTTTACCATCTGTTCAAATCTACCGGCGGCGTGATTCTGGAGATCAAAGTTCAGATCCCTCGTTCTGACCCCATTATTCCATCCCTGGTGGATTTATACCCCGGGGCAAATTTCCAGGAACGTGAAGCCTGGGACCTTTTTGGTATCCGGTTCGAAGGCCATCCCAACCTGAAACGGATCTTGATGTGGGAGGGATTTGCCGGACATCCGATGCGGAAAGACTGGCAGGAAGCATTCTATGAAGGTGAATTTAAACCCTACGAGGACCGCTGGCCCGAAGGTAAAACATCCAAAATAGAAGCGGATAATCCCTATAAAGAAAATATTGTATACCCGAAAGGGTTTAACCCGGAAACATGGATCCCGGAAGGGGAGCAGCTGCTTTTCCAGGGAACAACCGTAATCCCGCAGGAAGATTCTGGAATTAAAACTGAACAGTTGGTTGTTAACCTGGGTCCCCAGCATCCTTCAACCCACGGTGTTTTTCGGATGGTGGCCACTCTCGATGGCGAAACAGTAGTGGATCTTGAACCGGTAGTGGGCTACCTGCACCGCAATCATGAAAAGATTGGCGAACGCAACACTTTTTCGATGAACATGCCCTATACGGACCGATTGGATTATTTTTGTTCAATGAGCAATAACTTTGCTTATGCCCTGACAGTAGAAAAATTACTGGGTGAAAAATACCAACCTCCGGAAAGGGCCCAGTATATCCGGGTCATCATGGCTGAACTAACCAGGGTCCTGAACCATTTTATGGCCATTGGTTTCTTTCTGAATGACCTGGGTGCTTACTTCACTCCCGCGTTATATACCATTAAGGAACGAGAATTGATCCTGGATATCTTTGAAGCCGTTGCTGGATCAAGGATGATGTGCAATTACTTCCGGTTTGGTGGTGTTGTGCGCGATTTACCTGAAGGTATGGAAGAGCATATTCGGAATATGGCCTACGAACGTCTGCCGCGCCAGGTAGATGAACTGGACCGCTATCTGGTTGATAATGAGATCGTAAAGAGCCGCAGCCAGGGTGTTGGCATATTAACACCGGAGCAAGCTATTGGCTTATCGGCTGTTGGTCCGGTGCTGCGCGCATCTGGCGTGCCCTATGATATTCGCCGGGCAGACCCCTATGGGATTTATGATAGATTTGATTTTGATGTGGCAGTCCGCTACCACGGTGATATTTATGACCGGTTCCTGATCCGCTATGATGAGATCCGATCAAGCATTAAAATCCTGCAGCAGGCCATAGACAATATCCCCCAGGGAGAGGTATTAGCCAATAAACCTGCCTATAAGTTCAAGATCCCTAAAGGTGAAGCCTACGGCCGCGTAGAAGGGCCTAAAGGTGAACTGGGATTTTATGTGGTATCAGATGGAACAGACAACCCCTACCGCTATCACGTTCGAGCGCCATCATTTATCAACCTGACAGGTTTACGGGAAATGAGTCTGGGAGAAAAAATGGCTGACCTGGTTGCCATTCTGGGTTCAATTGATATCGTGCTAGGAGAAGTAGACCGCTAACGGGCTGCAGGGTCACTGGAGATGATTATGAAAGGATTTGGGATTGTCAAGGGTTTGGGCGTTACTCTGAAACACATTTACGACACATACGCCGAGGATTTTAAAGCAGGCCGAAAACGTTATTATAACGAGGATGGTGTCCGGCAGCGCATGACCCATGATACTAAGGGTATCTTCACCGTGAATTATCCGGAGGAGAGGCTCCCGGTTGCAGAGAACTTCCGCTATGTACCTTTCCTGGTATATGAGGAGGTTGATGGTGAGAAAGTCCCCCGCTGCACAGCTTGCGGGATCTGCAGCAAAGTTTGTCCATCTCAATGCATCTGGATCACTCGCGCTGAAGATCCGGAAACCGGGAAACCGCTGAAAACACCAGCAGACTTTGCGATTGACATCGATCTCTGCATGAACTGTGGTTACTGCGCGGAATACTGTCCCTTTGATGCGATTAAGATGGACCACGATTACGAGCTGGCCTCTTATGATCGCATGGCAGAAAATATCCATCATAAGGAACGCCTTTTGAAACCAGTTTCTTATTATGCTGAGATCAGACCGGCTCATTACGCCCTGGAACAGAAAGCTAAGGCAGAGGAAGAGGCTTTAAAGGCTGCCCGTCGTTCAAGTCGAGAATAGCCCCATTGTGCTCGGAACCTGCGAATAAATCTGCAGATGATAAAAAAAAAGGCAGTTTTGATGATTGAGGACAAAAAGAAAATCATTATTGGGGGATGTCCCCGTAGTGGGACTAGTCTGTTTGCCGATTTTTTGGTTCAGAGCGGATTAAAAACAGTGGAAGACCTGCGTAGTTCTAGTCAATACCCCCGAGGTTATCATGAGTATTTTCCACTCTTGATGTTCCATAATGCGATGGAGCGTTATCCCCGTGGGGCAATGCATAGAATCACCGAAGAACCGTTCCTGACTCCTACACTGTTGGATGATGAGTTTACACGCAAACTTTACTTCCTGGCTTTTTCACCTTTTCAAAATGAAAATATTGATTTTATAAAATATCCCCAGCTGGTACTGTCGATAGATTTCCTCTTTGACCAGTATCCGGACCTGTATCTGATCGCTTTGTGGAGAAATCCTGCCGCGGTATTTAGATCGCTAGTGAAAAAAGAATTTCCAGTAGAAATGTGGCCTTCATCGGGTTTCAAAGCTATTCTTCTCCAATCTGTGTATGCCTATCATATCCTTAAAGCCCACCAGCATTATCCCGATAGGGTCACAATTTACGCAATAGACGATTTGATCAATAAGAGAAGTGACCTGGGTCCTGATCTGAGGAAACTTGGATACAAAATTGAAGGTGTCCATCCCATTACTAACAAAATGGATCCAGCGATCTGGACCAAACAAGTACCGTTTTTCTGGAATCTTTATTTCCTGGGGATGAGATTATTGGTTCTAATTCTTTTTTCAATTTTCCAGAGCAGGAAAAAGAAATTTTCTCAGCTGGGAAGGTTTAACCAAGATATCTTGAAGGTGTGTCATGGGTCCGATATTTCTGACATCTAAGATATTCGGTTATGGTGGTATCGAACGATTTGGACGGCAAATCATTAGATCATTATCCGAGAAGGCTGGGGATGAATTTCAGCATGTTCATGTATTCTCATTAGTTGATTCGCTAGATAAGAATTCTGAAATAACTTTTAATAAAAATGTCCATTTAAAGTGTTTTGGGGAAAATCGGTTCTTATTCAGTTTAAGATCCGCTTTATTTGTTTTATATAATCCATCAGTAACATATGTATTTCATCTTCATATTGCTCCAATAATCTACCTGGTTAAATTTTTCCGACCTAAATTGAGATATGGTGTCCATTTACATGGGATCGAAGCTTGGATTACTTTATCAGGCTTAAGGAAAAGAGCTGTTCAAAAGGCAGATTTTATAACGGCATCCAGCCAGTTTACCGCTGATAAAGCTGTAGAAATGAATCAACTCAATCAAGAAAAAATTTCTGTTCTTTACCCTGCCCTTGACGAAGAATGGTTAAAAAGTATCTCCAAAAAATCTCAGGGATTTGATCCGGAGACATCCACAAAAAAACATATAATATTGACTGTTGCCAGGTTGACAGAATCGGATAAACAAAAAGGAATTGATCACGTTATTGAAGCTTTGCCTGAGTTGCTCAAGGAGTTTCGTGATCTGCAGTATGTCATTGTTGGCTCAGGAGATGATCTACCAAGACTTAGACAACTGGCATGTGACCTGGAAATATTTGAAAGTGTTCAATTTAGGGGTAGTATTTCTGATGAAGAATTGATCAGCTTATATCAAACCTGCAATTTGTTTATCATGCCCAGTAATACAGAAGGTTTAGGAATCGTATACCTAGAAGCTATGGCATTCGCTAAACCAGTAATATCTGGTAAATATGGTGGCAGCAGTGAAGTTGTCATCCCGGGTGAAACAGGGTATCTTGTGCCTTATGATGATATTCCAGCGATCCAGAACTCCATCAGAGCTGTGCTGTCGAACCCGGAAAAAGCTTCCCGGATGGGGAAGAGGGGGAGGTTATTAGTGGAGGAAAAATTTAATCTTGATAAGATGGCATCCGGAATTATCTCATTGTTGTGGACAGCGGATTGATAATAAATGAAAGACAATTTATCGGTTCAAGAACTTGAAGACAGGATAGACGAAATTAAGAAAAGCATTCCAGCTCATTCAGTAAGAGCAGCCATGTTAATCGAGCTGGAGGAACTGGAAGAGGAATTGGAACAGCTTCAGGAAGTTGCATCGGGGGAATCAGATGCCTCAACCTAAAGTTGTATTGGATTACGAGCGCTGTGATCCAGAATCCTGTCAAGATGGAGTATGCGCGGCCGCCAAGGTGTGCGAAAAAAAGGTACTTCGCCAGGAAGCTCCTGGTGAAATGCCGGATATGTATCCAGCTCTGTGCCGGGGCTGCATCGATTGCATCAGCGCTTGCCCCAGGGATGCTATCCGCCTCATGAAATAATAACCACCCATCCTTATCCTGTCATTGCCAGGAAGAGCAGCTTCCGAAGCAATTTGTATTAAATTAAACTTAGACCAAAAATAATAACTGGTCAATATTCGAGCGTAAAAAACTGTCTAATAATGAATTGATTGTAGAGATGATATAGGTCGAGGAATGAAGCTCAGATTGCTTCGTCGCCCTCACTTCGTTCGGGCTCCTCGCAATGAAAGTATGTTTTTGATCTGAGAGCCTGTTCTCTCCGAACGATCCTCGGCGGGGATAAAAAACACCCGGGGACGGGTGTTTGAGCAGAATTGGACAATATCTGTTTAATAAATGTCATTCTGACATTGAGCGAAGCGAAATGGAAGAATCCATATGGGGATCGGTTTCCGATACCTTCCCAAATCTAAATTTTTTTTACTTGAAAATTGGAATCTTATATGGATCCTTCGCTAACGCTCAGGATGACAGGATTGTGGATGGGTAATGCTCAGCCAGTAAAATCAGGCGGTTCATCTGGAAGCCCCAGGATCTCCCTGGCTTCTTTCTCCTGATGGTCCATCACCAGCAGCTCCGAGATCTGGTTATCTCCCACGTAAAATGAAGGTGCCTTGTAATAGGGGACAACCACAGCCCGGATACCATGTTCTTCCAGGATGGCCTGATCCCGGTTCGCCTCTACCGTAGGTTGGATATTTAATATGACCGATTTCATAGAACACCACCATTTTCCTGATTCAATTTTACTTCAACTGAGTAGTTTTTTGGATAGGAAATAGTAAGAATTAACAAAACTATCAGCAATTCCAGCTCTAAACAAGCGTATAATCTAGACGAGAAATGATAAATTAAACCCAAACCCGGCCAAATGGTTTAGGGCTTTACAGTTTTGTTAGACAGGCCTGGCAGTTTGACGCTGGTGTTTTCTGTCGATATAATGAAGATATTAAATTAGGATAAGTATATGAACAGGAAGACTTCCCACTCTTCAGGTAATAGTTCCGGGCAGAGTTTCGTTGAACTGGCGATCGTACTGCCCTTGCTGTTATTTTTATTAATTGCTTTTGTTGAGGTCGGAGCAGTTGTCTATAACTATCTTTCTCTCCTGGATGTTGTCAGGGAGGCTGCCAGGTTTGCGGCAGACAGGGATCCAGAAGTATTGTTGGGAGATATGAGCAATTACCCGATCAGCGCTTGTGAGGATAATGCGCTGCATTATTACCTGGATACTGCCTGTGTGGTCATCGGGACCAATTTTAATCAGGATATCACTCTTGACCCGACCAGGGACGATCTCACTATTTCCATTTTCACTATTGATAATAATGTGGTTACTGACCGGAAACCCAACGACGGCGATGGGGTCTGGTCGCTATACGGGGATAACTGGACCAAGAACTGTGATGGAACGCCGGGCTCGACCACGCCCTTTTTCCCACAGCAAATCCATGACGCTTGGGTGTCTATTGCAGCCCCTACCTCCGGACCCGGGACACCCACTGTTGGGGTTGGAACCACCGTTCCTGGTGGACCAACAGATAAAGGCATCGTGCTGGTGGAGATCTATTACTGCCATGATCAATTGCTCAACTTACCTCTGATTGCAGACCTGCTGCCCAACCCGATCCCCCTGCATGCCTTTGCAGTCATGCCGGCGCCCATGGCAGCTCCCACGCCAACACCGTTGCCTTAGATCAAAGAAGGTAATTATGAAAAAGAAGATAAATCACCCTTATAAAAATCTTTCTGATATGATTTCCCGCGTTTTCGGCCAAATCAGGGAAGGAAATCTCCGGGAAAGGGGCCAGGCCCTGGTGATCACAGCGGTTGCCTTTTTGGCCATGCTGGCATTTGCAGGGTTGGTTACAGATGCCGGGACCCTGTACATGAGTTTCACCCGTCTGAAAAGAGGTTTGGACTCCGCTGCGGTGGCGGCGGCTAACGAGATCCGCGATTCATCCCTGCCGGCAGCCCAGCGTCGAGCATTGATCCGGGAATCCGCCCGGGAAATGCTGGCTTTAAACGACATCTCGGATATCTATTCTCTGGAAACTTATCTATGTGAGGACGCAGGCATTCCGGCCGCTTTTGCATCGGTTTGTCCTGCCCCGGGTGAAATCAAACGGAAACTGGCCTGGATCCAGGCCACTCAGAACAGCCCCGTATATTTTCTGCAATTATTTGGGATTAGAGATATACCCATCACAACCCATTCCATCGGCGAAGCAGCTTCTCTGGACGTTGTGATCGTGATCGATACCTCGGAATCTATGGCAAATGAAACAGATATCAACCCCGCAGATGGTGTATCAGACTATACCCCTGATTATGATGCGACCAACTGTAATGCCAGTAATACTTGCCAGCCCCTGCGAAAAGCCAAAGACGCAGCCAACGCCATGATCGACAAATTCTTTGATGGGTACGACCGCATTGCCGTTGTCACCTATGATGTGATGGCCCACGTTCACGACCCGGACCCGTCAACCACTGATGTAGTGCTGGAAGCGGACCACTCAGCTGTAAAAGCTGCCATTAATGCCATCCAGTTATTTGATGGCCCGTCGCCAGCTGATATCCTGGCTTTTGGTGACCCCCAAACTGGACAGGTAAACCCGATGAATGTGGATGGAGATACTGATTATTTTGAGGTGAATGATATTATTGGGAACACATGCACTGGATGCGGCATGCGTGTGGCCGGGGATATCCTCAAGGCCCAGGGCAGGGTGGACAGCGTCTGGATCATAGTGTTCCTTTCCGACGGGACAACCAATGTAAGTGATCTGCCACCTGCAGCCCATGGTGCTTCACCTGAGACTTATAATACAGATCCAAGTTTTAATGAAGTCCCGGCAAGTTATTCGAACGGCTTCTGCGGCGGAGCGCTTGGCGCCCGCCTGTGGACCAATGAACCCAGCACACCTTATTCCTGGTGTACGGATGGTGATCCCTCAACCCGACACTGCGGACCCTTCCATACTGCTGCCGGTGAATGCCCGGCAGGCGCAATCTGGAATACAAGCTCTCCTCCTTACGATACCGAGGATTATGCCCGCGATATGACTGACCGGGTAGCTCTGGTTTACCCTGAGTATCCTGCAGATTCTACTGAACCCAAGTCTGGTGACGAAATAGCGATCTACGCCATTGGCCTAGGTCAGGCAGCCAAACCCCCGGATTATGACGGAGAGGTGTTATTAAGATATATGGCCAATATCGGGGATGATAACTTCCGCAATCCCATACCAGATGATCCTACCGATATTTATGATCAGGATCCGTGTGATCCAGCTATTGCTCCACCTCAAACTTCGTGCGGGCAGTATTATTATGCTCCCAGCGGCGCTTATCTGACGCAAATTTTTGAAAAAGTAGCCGGGAGTATCTTCACCCGAATTACGCAATAAGTGCTTCATCACCCTCTGTTTGGTGTATCAAAAGGTCAGTTTTATGATATACTGCCATTACTAAATTAGAAGGAAGAGAGCTGTAAGAAATGAAATCGGGGCGGATTTCACATACCAGGACTAAAAGTCGGGGTCAGGCAATGGTAGAATTTGTCATTGCCCTCCCGATTTTGTTGTTTATTATCTTTGGCATCATCGAATTTGCCAGGATGGTCTTTGCCTGGATGGCGGTCCAGAATGCAGCCCGATTTGGGATCCGTTATGCCGTTACCGGCGAATTCAAGGAAATTTACTGCATCGAAGCGGGAAATCTGCTGGGAGCGGCCCATGTTGCAGCAGATACAGATGGGGGAGCCCCCCAGGATTGCAAGATCCCGGACAGCTATACAAATGCGGATAAAAGCGATAAAGAACGCGAGCTGATCGATATGGCCCGGTTGTTTTCCATACAAGATGCAGCTGTTGGGGGGGGAACAGGATTATGGCTGCGGCCCAACGTATCAGGAAATTATGAGCAGTACCTTGGCCTTCATGATCCGGCCTTTATCGGCCTGCCCGATGAAACCGGTTTTTACCATATCACGATCTGCAGCAACCGCGGGGGACAATACCGCATGAACACTAACCTTTCGGTGATCCCCTTATGCGAGCTTATTCCTGCCTCACAATTAATGGATGATGCTGGCGGCCCGGGAGACCGGGTCAAGGTTCATGTGGAACACCGCCATCCCCTGTTTTTACCCATTTTGACCAATATCTGGCCATCCGTCATGCTCAACGCTGAACGTGACGGTATTGTTGAGAAATTCCGCACTTCCCGATCATTGGGAGTATCCGGTCCTATTCTTTCAGCGCCCACCTGGACCCAGACCCCAACAATTACCTTGACACCCACGATCACATTAACGCCTACTGAAACGCCAACTCCAACTGCCTCTGCAACCCCTATCCCTGTGGATTGTGATCTGATCAATATTGCTTACAGCATGGTTGGAGACTACGGGGGAGGATATTACGGGGCCCTGGTGAGAATCAAGAATAACAATCCGGTGCCCATTCACCTGCACCAGGCCGATCTGGCCTGGGAAAAACTGCCCGCCAGCCGTTATGTTTATGGGATGAAGTTTAACCTCAGTCCCTGGGCTATTCTGGATGATATGGTCCCGGATACGACCTGGGCTCCTGCGGTTCCAATTGAAATGGTTGCAGGCGGATTAGGTGATTATGTAGCTTTATTTAAACCGGTGGCAGAACCCGTCCAGGGAAGTACTATCGTTGATCTGGAATTTGATGACAGCTGCCTCAAGGGTATTTCGGCAAACATGCCCACCGCGACGGTCAGTTTAACACCAACAATAACAGATACACCGACCCTGACACCAACTCCGGATTGCAGTAAGTACAGTATGTCCAATTTTGTATTTGAGAATTACGCCATTCAAAGGATGACTGTCACAAATGGTGATGTTGTGGATACTACAGTGAGTCAGATCTCTCTGGATTGGAACTTCGCTGAGAATTATGGGGTCACGAATGGGTATCCGAATCTGAATGTTGACTGGTTTGAATGGAATGGAAGTTATTTCCACCTGGGTGGCAATGGTGATGGAGTAATTGATAGCAGTTCCCCAACCACCTGGAGTGGCTCCCGGCCTTTTAATAATGGATCAACTTATACCTGGCGAATTGATTTTGACAACAACTGGGGAGGAAATGCACCCTTACCGGGCGTTGTCAGCAACGACTTTGGGGTGATCATTGACTTTACCAACGGCTGTCAGCTGCGACGGGATGCAATTCCCAGGCCGATCATATCCTGGACGCCATCCTCCACACCCACCGTCACCTGGACACCCACACCTCCGCCGCCGCCGACGAATACACCCCTGCCATCCAATACACCCCTGCCGTCAGCAACACCACTGCCAACCCGCACGCCTACCATAACCTGGACTCCGTCTATCACGCCATCACCAACTACAACCCCGGTCCCGACAGCTACTGCGCTGCCTACCAATACCCCCGTGCCTAGCAGCACACCAGTACCGTCAAATACTCCAAACCTGACAGCGACAGCTCTCGCAGCTTCTCCAACACCGTCGCCTACAAAGTCAACTACCCCCACAGCAACAGCTACTTATTTCTTGGAGTAGCATGGAATATATTTATTAGAATAATGATTACTGATACTGAAAAATGCCCTCACAGGAGGGCATTTGTGTTTTTGTAATAAGATTTCTGTCTTGTAAGGTGTAAATCCAATTTTTACCCTCTATAGTTGATTATTTATTGAGAACCTAACAGGAATGTTAGTTTAGAGGGCTTGTGCAAAACCCCAAGGATGCTAAACTGATATCAAGTCCACCTTATCTAGATTTAGGCTTTCATTGGACAAAGGAAGAAGCTCATGACGAAACGTAGACGCACTAAACTCAGCATACTCAGCCTGGTTTCGTTGACGCTGGTCATTGCTGCGGTAAGTTATGGTTTTTCTGAGGTAAGCACAATTCCTAGCGCGGGCATTCTGGGTGTTACTTATGGAGTGAAATCTGACTATCAGGTCTCCAGGATCAGCTACACCCTTGATATTGATAACCCTACATCATTCACAGCTGTGGATTTTGAAATCGATCAATCTGCCCTAGCAATTATGGCGGGAGTATCGATCACAGAAAAAGGCCAGGTGGTCTGGGCTGATGATTGTGAAAAAGCCGGTACCCACTGGACCTGCGCCTTTGATAAGAGTATCGATGTTCTGGAAGCTGACTGGCTGCATGTAATATCTAACTAGTGAAATATGTACGACCTCCCGCGGGAATTTATGGGAGAGCACATAAATGTAGCAGGTAAAGGCGTGGAAAAATTTTATTCCACGCCATTTGCCATAAAAACAGGGAAATATGTTGCGTATAGGGGCTAAATCACATCAAAAATCTCGGGGTCAGGCGATGGTTGAATTTGTGCTCGCCCTCCCGATATTGTTGTTTCTTCTGTTCGGGATCGTTGAATTTGCCCGCCTGACCTTTGCCTGGATGGCTGTTCAAAACGCAGCCAGATTTGGCATTCGATTTGCTGTCACTGGTGAGTTTAATGACATTTATTGTGTTCAGGCTGGCAATCAGCTGGGATCCGATCATATCAACGCCGATGTTTTTGGGGGAGATCCCCAGGATTGTTTGATCCCGGTTAATTACTCAGGCTCGGACAGCGCCACTAAAGAACGGGAATTGATCGATCTGGCCCGGCTCTTTTCGATCCGCGATGCGGCCGTTGGAGGTGGGACGGGTCTGTGGGTAGAACCTGCTGTGGCCGGGAATTATGACCAATATCTCTCCAGCCACAATGTAGCTTTTATCGGGATGGAAAACGAAAAAGGTTATTTTCATGTCACCACCTGCAGCAACCGAGGCAATCAATTTGTGCTGGATTATAACAACTATGCCATCCCCTTATGTTATGACAATATCAGCAGCGTGTTGATGGATGACGCGGGCGGCCCGGGTGATCGAGTAAAAGTCCATATTGAACACCAGCATCCGATTTTTTTACCTCTGATAAGTAATATCTGGCCTTCTGTAACTCTGAATGCTGAACGCGACGGCATTGTTGAGAAATTCCGGACCTCTAGGGTTATGGGCGTTTCGGGTCCGATTTTGTCTGCTCCAACCTGGACCCAGACTCCAACAATAACCAATACACCGACGATCACACCAACAACAACACCGTCAGTGACTCCATCACCAACCAATACACCGATTCCTGTCCGATGTGATCTGATCGAGGTTGTCAACAGTTATGTGGGGCTCTGGACAGCTGGCTACCAGATCGCGTCAGTAACCATCCGCAATAACAACCCGGTCCCGATCCACTTGATTTCAGCCAATCAGCAGTGGGTTAAGAATGATCCGGGCCGGTATTACTGGGCTGCTCGTTTTAACAACAGCAGCTGGGATATCCTGAACGATACCAGCCCGCCAACCAACTGGAATCCATCACCAAGCATAGAAATGGCACCCGCAGGAATGGGTGATTATATCGGTTTATTCCAGCCCCCGTATATCAGCCTGGAGGGCAATACCTCCGTGGACCTGGAATTTGATGATGGCTGCCACAAGGGTGTGACTGTGAAAATGCCCACAGCAACTGCCTCAGCCACTCCTACGGAAACAGCAACACCAACTATCACACCCACGCCGAATTGCAATTTATACTCGTTGGGATCTTTCAGCTTCCGGAATTATGCCCAGCTGCGAGCCTATTTTAACAACGGGGATGTTGTTGATACGGATCTGGTGTCCCTGGAATTGATCTGGGATTATGCAGAGCAGTACGGGGATGCGAATGGTTTTACCAGTCTCAATATGGATTTTTATCAGTGGAATGGATCCTACTTCCCCGGCCATGGGCAGGCCGGTACCAGGGATTATTCCTCTTCATCGATCTGGACCGGCAGCGTTCCTTTTAATGCCGGCACCCAGTACCGCTGGGATATTGACTTTGATAATGATTGGGGTGGTGGGGGTCCCCTAACAGGTGTAGTGAACTCAGATTTTGGCGTCAGGGCTTTATTTGATAATGGCTGCAGCATCATCCGGAACGCTGTACCGCGGGCAATCGTGACCTGGACGGCTACTGCGACAGCATCAACAACCCCCACACCATCACCGCCGCCTCCACCCACCAATACTCCGCTTCCGTCAAACACACCCTTGCCGAGCAATACACCTTTACCGACTTCGACGCCTACCAAAACCAGGACTCCGTCGATCACTCCTTCACGTACTACAACACCAGTTCCTTCCCATACATCCTGGCCGACCAGTACTCAGGTGCCAAGTAATACCCCTGTTCCCAGTATTACACCTAATTTAACAGCCACTGCAGCAGCGAGCACACCAACTTTCACACCACTACCTTCAATGACACCTACACCATCGGCTACTTATTTCCTTGAATAGGATTTAATACAACAAAAAAGAGCGATAAAAAGTATTTAACATGCAATGGAAAAAAATTTCAAGGACTATAAATGCCCTCAGTTGAGGGCATTTATTTTTTACAACTATCCGGAAATATTTGGATGAGTTGATCTAACTTGGTTGAATATAGGTAAAAAAGGTTCTTCCTAACAAGAATGTTGGGTTATTTCAGGGGATTCTATCGAGAGAAAATTCCACCTACCTATTAAAAGTCCAGATTCTAACAGGGTTGTTAGTTTTAGGGGGTTGTACAGAAACCCCATGATGTTACACTGATATCACCTTATTGACCGTATTTATCAAATAAATGCGAGCTATTTTGTTTAAATTAGAAAGACGGGAGGAAAATATTCAACGGCATGTTAGAAGAGGAACGACACCAGGATCGCAAGTGAATATTTTCGAAAATTATGGCTAAAATAGAGATCCCGACAAGAGCAAAAAAGAAAAATGGCCAGGCCATGGTCGAGTTTATGCTGGCGCTTCCCCTCTTACTGTTCGTTATTTTCGGGATCATAGAATTCGGCAGATTGATATTCTCCTGGATGGCTCTGCAGAATGCTGCCAGATTTGCGATCCGTTATGCAGTGACCGGTGAATATAAAGAAAATTATTGTATCCAGGCTGGGGCTAATCTCGGGATTTCCCATGTCAACGCCGATATTTTTGGTGGTGACCCGCAGGACTGCCTGGTGCCGGATAATTATTCCGGTGCTGGCGGAAACGAACTGGAACGCCAATTAATCGATCTGGCGCGTTTATTTTCCATCCAGGATGCTGCTGAAGGTGGTGGTGCAGGCTTGTGGGTGGAACCTTCCGTTGCTGGTGATTATGAACAATACCTTCTGACCCACAACACGGCAAATCTCGGCCAGCCTTCAGAGAAAGGGTATTATCACGTTACCATCTGCAGCAACCGCGGCAACCAGTATGCCGTGGACTATAATAACTATGCAATTCCCCTCTGCATGGACAATCTCTCCAGCCAGCTAATGGATGATGCTGGAGGGCCAGGCGATAGAGTAAAAGTTCATTTAGAACATCAGCATCCCCTGTTCCTGCCGTTGTTGAGCAATCTTTGGCCTACAATAGCCCTCAATGCAGAAAAGGATGGCATCGTAGAGAAATTCCGAACATCGCGAGTGATGGGTGTTTCTGGTCCGATCCTGTCAGCGCCAACATGGACCCAAACCCCCACAATTACCGATACACCAACAATCACACCTACAACTACGCCCTCGCTGACTCCTACTGCGACCAATACACCTATACCTGTTGATTGCAGTCTGATCCAGGTAGTTAACAGCTACGCGGGAGAATGGTTTTCGGGATATCAGATTGTTTCTGTGACCATCAGGAACGACAATCCTGTTCCAATCCATTTTTACCGGGCCAATCAGGAATGGCAAAAGAATGATCCTGGGCGTTATCTGTGGGCCGTCCAGTTCCACACCAGCGGCTGGTCGATCCTTAACGACACTACACCGCCTACATTTTGGATCCCCGGAGCTACTGTTGAGATGGCTTCAGGGCTGCAAGCTGACTATGTAGCTTTGTTCCAGCCCCGGTATGTGGGTCTGGAAGGGGATCATGCCGTAGATCTGGAATTTGACGATGGCTGCCATAAAGGTGTTACGGTAAATATGCCGACCTCAACACCTACAGCGACACCCACTGAAACTGCCACGCCGACCATCACTCCCACACCAGATTGCAGTAAATATAATTTAAATGCTTTTACTTTCCGCAATGGCGGCCAGTTAAGGACTTTTATAAAGAATAATGATGTCGTTGATGCCCAGTTAACCTCGCTGGAATTGATCTGGGATTATGCCGAGCAGTACGGGGCCGTCAATGGGTATAACAATCTGAATATGGATTGGTATAAATGGAATGGCGGATTTTTCCCAGGTCACGGCAATGGCGGCGCTCGTGATTATTCCTCTTCAAGTATCTGGACAGGCACTGTTCCCTTTGATGCAGGAATCAGGTACCGCTGGGATATCGATTTTGATAATGATTGGGGTGGTGGGGGACCACTAACAGGAGTGGTTAGCAATGATTTTGGTGTCCGGGCTTTATTTGATAATGGCTGCAGTATAATCCGCAATGCTGTACCCAGAGCGGTCAGCACCTTCACGGTAACTCCCACACCGACCAGGACATTTACAGCCTCGCCGCCGCCACCCCCCACCAGCACTTTGCCGCCTAGCAATACACCTTTGCCCAGTAACACACCGCGGCCGACCCGCACACCGACGAGAACCCCCTCACCGACAATCACTCTGACCCCTTCAAATACGCCTGTACCGAGTCATACTTCCTGGCCTACCAATACACCCAGGCCTACCAGAACACCCTGGCCGAGCCAAACACCTGTCCCGGCAACTTCGACACCGGTTCCGACTGTATTAACACCGACGCCATCGGATACACCACCACCCACTGCTACATATTTCTTGGAATAAAGCTAAGTGCTTATTGGCAGATCATGAAGTTAAAAGTGCCCTAATAAAATAAGGGCACTTTTTGGTTCGTGTACATTAAATTAGCACTACTAAACCGGAGTATAAACCATCACACCGCGTTAAAATAAATAAAAACTAACAGGATTGTTAGGGGTTTTAGAGGGCTTATTTTTCTAAAAAAACTTAAATCGCCCATAATTGGCCAATCCTAACAGCATTGATAGTTTAGGTGGGTTGACCAAAAATAAGGCCATGCTACACTACAGGCGTAACACTAAATTGTGATTAATAAATTATATTTTGTATGGAGGAATATTATGAAAAAGGTTATGAAATTTCGTTATCGGATTTTAGCTCTACTCGTTTTGGCAGTTGTCTTGAGCGCAGCTACCTACGGTTTTGCCGCAGCCAATACAGTTCCTGCTAATACTCATGCTGGTTATGGTGAAGGTGTTATCTCCGGGTATGAGGTTACCGATGTAAATTACACCCTGGATAGTTCGAATCCGAACCTTTTTTCCAGTGTGGATTTTAATATGACTGAACTAGATTCCGGAGATCCTGTTCCTGCGACAGCTGAAGTCCTTGTAGGTATCGGGGATGGAACCGGTACTACGGGTATTGATTGGGTCACATGCAACACTCCCGTAGGCACTTCTGTCACATGTCCTCTCGGTTCAGTGGGAGTTTCTGTAACTGCAGCAGTTGAATTCCATGTCGCCGCTACTGACTGAGGAATTTCTTTTTGATTGTTGACTGTTGCAAGAAATACCCTAACAAGAAAATGGGCGTGGTAAACTAAAATACCACGCCCGTTTTAATACAATAACTATGATATTGTTTTTCCGGAATAACGCCAAATCGATCCTGCTGCTGATCCTAATCATAATTGGATTGTGGTATTTATTTGCTCCGACACAGCTGGCAGGAGCAGTTTCATATGTGATTGTAAACGGCAACAGTATGGAGCCGGAGCATCGCTTAGGCGATCTTGTCCTGACCAGGTCAAAACCCGATTATGATATCGACCAGAAAGTAGTCTACAAGGACCCGGTTGTGGGTTATGTCTTCCATCGGGTTGTTGACCTGGATGATGAGGGGTTCATTCTTAAGGGTGATAATAATGACTGGCTGGATGCTTACCAACCAAAAAGAGCAGAGATCGTCGGAAAATACTGGTTCATGATCCCCGGCGCAGGCCAGGTCATCCGGAAACTCAGAGAACCAGCATACTTTGCCGGGTTTACAATTATAATCGTAGGCATTATCAGCTCAATATTTTTATTTGAAAAGCGTGATGTATCCAGAAAAAGAAAAAAAAGAGATTTTATGAAAAGTCAACCAGCAATAACACGCGGAGAAATTCGACAGGAACTGCTGCTGTTTCTCGGGATCCTTGCTCTTGTGGCCTTGATCCTGGGTATATATGTGTTTACCAAACCAGTCACAAAAGTTTATACAGATACGATGTTTTATACCCACGAAGGGGATTTTAGTTATACATCAAGGAACAAAGACACTTTGTATGATGCTGCGACTGTTAAAACAGGAGATCCGATCTATTTCCTGATCACCTGTGATGTCTTGATGGATTTTGATTATTCTTTTTCAGCCCGGGATTTATCCCCTGCAGAAAACCTGTCATTGGCTGGAAAATATAAAATCTCCGCTCAATTAAGTGACATTGATGGTTGGACCAGATCATTTGAATTGCATCCAGTGACAGAATTTTCTGGTGATAGCTTTGAGTCAAAAGTATCCCTGGATGTCTGCAGCATTCATGACCTGATCCTCGCGAAAGAAGAAAAAACTGGTGCAGAGAGCCGGATCTATGATTTTAAGATCCTGCCAATTGTCACCATAACGGGCGAGGTGAAGGGTATTCCGCTGCAGGATATCTATCAGCCAGAGATCGCCTTTCAGTTTAATCCAACTCTGATGCGCATGCCGGAAATGGAAGATGGATTAAACCTG
>Ga0307441_1000277_pt1 | contig 19668 bp, 21 predicted proteins | sample SalMarWE160420MG_FD_202149 | JGI IMG/M metagenome (GOLD analysis project Ga0307441, IMG submission 202149) | Salt marsh sediment microbial communities from the Plum Island Ecosystem LTER, Massachusetts, United States - WE1604-20 | ecosystem: Environmental > Aquatic > Marine > Intertidal zone >... | reverse complement strand
TGGTCTCGGCGCAGAATTTTCTGCACGCTCTGAACACCCCCGAATTCCCCTGGACCGGCCTGACCATATTCCTGTTGATCGGCGTGCTCGCGGCGGCCGTCGCGACCCGGTTCCTGCAACTGCGCGGCAAGCGTGCGGCAACGTCGGCCGGTGCCGCCGACGCGGCGGCCGCCGAGGTTGATAGCGGCCCTGAGCAGGACTGATCTACCTTCCCGCCCCCCATCGCGCCTGTCCGCGGCAAAGTGCGGCAAATGCCGCAGGTCACCGTTCGGTCACAGTAAACGCACGTCCAGAATGCAGTTTGTGACCAGCGTTTCCCCAGTGTCATCTGTGACGTACGGTGCAAATGATGCTCGTGTTATCTATGGCGCCTTGCGTAAAGACCGGCGCCGACCGTCCGCGTTGAGCCGTAGGAGACCTGAGTCGAATGAGGGGCACCCGCTGGGGCTTTTCTCCGCGACCGGCCGCAAGGCTGGTCCGGCCGGTCATACCTGCGGTCTTGAGCGTGACGCTGCTCGTCACCACGCCCGGGCTGGCGCACGGTGACCCCGTCGCGGACAAACTGGCCGCACTGATCGCCAACGTCGCCAAGGCCAATCAGCGCCTCGAAGACCTCAGCGCCGAAATCCAGACGGAACAGGAAAGCGTCAACAAGGCCCTGGTCGACGTCGAGACCGCCCGGGACGACGCCGCCGCGGCGGATCACGCCCTGCAGGCCAGCCGACAGGCGGTCACCGAAGCCAACGCGGCGATCGCCGCGGCGCAGCGTCGCTTCGACCACTTCGCGGCGGCGACGTACATGAACGGCCCGTCGGGCAGCTACCTGACTGCCAGCAGCCCCGAAGAAATCCTCGCCACCGAGTCCGCCGCCCGGACGTTGACCGCCGGTTCGCAGGCGGCGATGGACAAGCTGCAGCGCGCCCGCACCGAGCAGGTGAATAGGGAGTCGGCGGCTCGGCTGGCCAAGCAGAAGGCCGACAAGGCCGCCGCCGACGCCAAGGCCAGCGAGGACGCCGCCGTGGCGGCGCTCGTCAACTCCAAGGGCAAGTTCGACCAGCAGCGCGAGGAGGTCGCGCGCCTGGCCGCCGAGCGCAACGATGCCCGGGCCAAACTTGCGGTCGCGCAGCACGAGGCCGCCTCCCGGTGGTCGGCCGGCCAAGCGGGGTCGGCCGCACCGCCGTCGGGCGACCGTTGGGAGGGCGCCGACCCGTCCGCGCCGTCGTCGGGGGGGCGGCGCTGGGACGGCCTGTGGGACCCGTCGCTGCCCATGATCCCCAGCGCCAACGTCCCCGGCGACCCGATCGCGGTGGTGAACCAGGTGCTTGGGTACTCGGCGACGTCGGCTCAGGTCACCGCCAACATGGGGCGAAAGTTCCTGCAGAGCCTGGGCATCCTCGCGCCCGACGACACCGGCATCACCAACGCCACGGGCCGCGCGGGCCGAATCCCGCGGGTGTACGGGCGCCAGGCCTCCGAGTACGTGATCCGGCGCGGGATGTCGCAGATCGGCGTTCCCTATTCGTGGGGTGGCGGTAATGCCGCCGGCCCCAGCAAGGGCATCGACTCCGGTGCCGGCACGACCGGCTTCGACTGCTCGGGCCTGGTCCTGTACTCCTTCGCCGGGGTGGGCATCAAGCTGCCGCACTACTCGGGTTCGCAGTACAACCTGGGCCGCAAGATCCCGTCGGCGCAGATGCGCCGCGGCGACGTCATCTTCTACGGCCCCGGCGGCAGTCAGCACGTGACGATCTACCTCGGCAACGGCCAGATGCTCGAGGCCCCCGACGTCGGTCTGAAGGTTCGCGTCGCGCCCGTGCGCACCAGCGGCATGACGCCCTACGTGGTCCGCTACATCGAGTATTGACGAACATCGAGAGTTTACGAGGAGCCATGCGCCGCAAGCGGTTTCGCCTGATCAGCCTGGCCTGGATCACCACCGTGGTGGCCGGGCTGATGGTGTCTTCGGCAATTTCGGGGTCCGGCCCGGCCAAGGCCGACCCCGGCCAGTGGGATCCCACGCTGCCGGCGATGATCAGCGCCGGCGCGCCGGGAGACCCCCTCGCGGTCGCCAACGCGTCGCTGCAGGCCACCGCCCAGGCCACCCAGACCACCCTGAATCTGGGCAGGCAGTTCCTGGGTGGTCTGGGCATCAATCTCCCCGGGGGTCCCGGCGCGCCCACCGCCGCCACCAGGCCCGGCGCCAAGATCCCGCGGGTCTACGGCCGCCAGGCCATCGAATACGTGATCAAGCGGGCCGGCTCGCAGATGGGGGTGCCCTATTCGTGGGGCGGCGGTTCGCTGCAGGGGCCCAGCAAGGGCGTCGAGGACGGTGCCAACATCAACGGGTTCGACTGCTCGGGCCTGATGCGCTACGCCTTCGCCGGGGTCGGCGTGCTGATCCCGCGGTTCTCCGGCGACCAGTACAACGCCGGCCGCCACATTCCCCAGGATCAGGCCAGGCGCGGCGACCTGATCTTCTACGGCCCCGGCGGTGGCCAGCACGTCACCATGTACCTGGGTAACGGCCAGATGCTGGAGGCGTCCAGCATCGCGGGCAAAGTCACCGTCAGCCCGGTGCGCAAGCCCGGCATGACGCCGTACCTGACCAGGATCATCGAGTACTGAGCCGGGCCCGCGTCGTTGCCGGGCGGCACCGCGGCGTCGACGGAAACCGGCGGGCCTGGAATAGTTAGACGCGGGCACGTCGCTGCCCCACGACCGCGGTCGTGCGACAGTCGTGTCCGATTGAGCTGTGGAGGGTTGCTAAATGACATCAGCAGGCGGGCCGCCCCCGGGCGCCAGCGGTTACTCGGGCCCGGGCGCGCATTCCGCCCCTTCGGCCCACGACGCGCCGTCCGGCGGTGACGGGCTGGCCGCTGAGGTCCACACGCTGGAACGGGCCATCTTCGAGGTCAAGCGGATCATCGTCGGCCAGGACCAGCTGGTGGAGCGCATGCTGGTGGGCCTGCTGTCCAGGGGCCATGTGCTGCTCGAGGGCGTTCCCGGCGTGGCCAAGACCCTGGCCGTGGAAACCTTTGCCAAGGTGGTCGGCGGGTCGTTCGCGCGCATCCAGTTCACGCCCGACCTGGTGCCCACCGACATCATCGGCACCCGCATCTACCGCCAGGGCCGCGAGGAGTTCGACACGGAACTGGGCCCCGTGGTGGTGAACTTCCTGCTGGCCGACGAGATCAACCGCGCCCCGGCGAAGGTGCAGTCGGCGCTGCTGGAGGTCATGCAGGAACGTCACGTGTCGATCGGTGGCAAGACCTTCGATCTGCCCAATCCGTTCCTGGTGATGGCGACCCAGAACCCGATCGAGCACGAGGGCGTCTACCCGCTGCCGGAGGCCCAGCGCGACCGCTTCCTGTTCAAGATCAACGTCGGCTACCCCTCGCCCGAGGAGGAGCGCGAGATCATCTACCGGATGGGCGTCAAGCCGCCGCAGCCCAAGCAGATCATGAACCCCGGTGACCTGCTGCGGCTGCAGGACATCGCCGCCAACAACTTCGTCCACCACGCCCTGGTCGACTACGTGGTGCGGGTGGTCACCGCCACCCGCCATCCCGAGCAACTCGGCATGAACGACGTCAAGGCCTGGATCTCGTTCGGCGCGTCCCCGCGTGCCTCGCTGGGCATCATCGCCGCCTCCCGCTCGCTGGCGCTGGTGCGCGGCCGCGACTATGTGATCCCGCAGGACATCGTCGAGGTGATCCCCGACGTGCTGCGGCACCGGCTGGTGCTCACCTACGACGCGCTGGCCGACGAGATCACCCCCGAGATCGTCATCAACCGGGTCCTGCAGACGGTCGCCCTGCCTCAGGTGAACGCCGTTCCCCAACAAGGCCAGTCGGCGCCCCCGGTGATGCAGGGCGCGGGCGCGGCCAGCGGTCGGTGAGGTGACGGAACCCCAGACGCCGGCGGTGCGCCATCCACCGTCGATGCAACGCGGGCAGATCAACGACCCGAAGCTGACGGCGGCGCTGCGCAACCTCGAGCTGACCGTGCGGCGCAAGCTCGACGGCGTCCTGCACGGCGACCACCTCGGGCTGATCCCGGGCCCGGGCTCGGAGCCGGGGGAGTCGCGCGAATACCAGCCCGGTGACGACGTCCGGCGGATGGACTGGGCCGTCACCGCGAGAACCACGCATCCCCACGTCCGGCAGATGATCGCCGACCGGGAGCTGGAGACCTGGCTGGTGGTCGATGTGTCGGCCAGCCTGGATTTCGGCACCACCGTGTGCGAGAAGCGCGACCTGGCCGTGGCCGCCGCGGCGGCGATCACCTACCTCAACAGCGGCGGCGGCAACCGGATCGGGGCGGTTGTCAGCAACGGCCAGAGGATGACTCGCATCCCCGCCCGCTCGGGACGCCAACACGAGCAGACGCTGCTGCGTACCATCGCCACCACCCCGCGGGCGCCGGTCGGGGTGCGCGGGGATTTGGCAAAGGCCATCGACGCGCTGCGCCGCCCGGAGCGCCGCCGCGGAATGGCGGTGATCATCAGCGATTTCCTCGGCCCCATCGACTGGATGCGCCCGCTGCGCGCGATCGCGGCCCGCCATGAGGTGCTGGCCATCGAGGTGCTCGACCCGCGCGACGTCGAATTGCCCGACATCGGCGACGTCGTGCTGCAGGACGCCGAGTCCGGGGTGACCCGCGAGTTCACCATCGACGCCCAGCTGCGCGACGACTTCGCCAAGGCGGCCGCGGCGCACCGGGCCGACGTGGCGCGCACCATCCGCGGTTGCGGCGCACCGGTTTTGACGCTGCGCACCGACCGCGACTGGATCGCCGACATCGTTCGGTTCGTCGAGTCCCGCCGGCGCGGGGCGATGGCGGGGCGCCAGTGAGCCTGCCGCTGCTCGGGCCGATGACACTGTCCGGGTTCCAACACTCCTGGTTCTTCCTCTTCCTCCTCGTTGTCGCCGGCCTGGCCGTGCTGTATGTGCTGATGCAACTGGCGCGCCAGCGCCGGATCCTGCGCTTCGCCAACATGGAGCTGCTCGAGAGCGTTGCCCCCAAGCGCCCGGCCAAGTGGCGACACGTTCCGGCGATCCTGCTGGTGGTCGCGCTGGTGCTGTTCACGGTCGCGATGGCGGGGCCCACGCGAGACGTACGGATTCCGCGCAACCGCGCGGTGGTGATGCTGGTGATCGACGTGTCGCAGTCGATGCGGGCCACCGACGTCGCGCCCAACCGGATGGTCGCCGCGCAGGAGGCCGCCAAGCAGTTTGCCGACGAGCTCACGCCCGGGATCAACCTCGGGCTGATCGCCTATGCGGGCACCGCGACGGTGCTGGTGTCGCCGACCACCAATCGCGACGCGACCAAGCGTGCGCTCGACAAGCTGCAGTTCGCGGACCGCACCGCGACCGGGGAGGCCATTTTCACCGCCCTGCAGGCCATCGCGACGGTCGGCGCGGTGATCGGCGGCGGCGATACCCCGCCGCCGGCGCGCATCGTGTTGTTCTCCGACGGCAAGGAGACGATGCCGACCAACCCCGACAATCCCAAGGGCGCCTTCACCGCCGCGCGCACGGCCAAGGACCAGGGGGTGCCGATCTCGACGATCTCGTTCGGCACGCCGTACGGCTTCGTCGAGATCAACGACCAGCGCCAGCCGGTGCCGGTCGACGACGCGACGCTCAAGAAGGTGGCCCAGCTCTCGGGCGGGAACGCCTACAACGCCTCCAGTCTGGCGCAGCTGAACTCGGTCTACGCCTCGCTGCAGCAGCAGATCGGTTACGAGACCATCCGGGGCGACGCCAGCGCCGGCTGGCTGCGGCTGGGGGCGCTGGTGCTGGCGCTGGCCGGGGTGGCGGCGCTGCTGATCAACCGCCGGCTGCCGACCTGACGGTCTTGGCCCCGCGAACGTGACGTCAGGGCGAAAATCCGCGCCGTTTTTCGCCCTGACGTCACGCTCGGCGCACCGCTACGAGCCCGGATCGTGCCCGTCGGCGCCGTTCTGGCGCCGGCGCAGCACGGTCAGCGCGCGCTGTTCGCCGGCGTGCGCGGCCTGGCGCAGGGCCGCCGCCTCGGACGGCGGGTCGGCGAACACGAAGCTGCCCGAGCCCGGACGCCCGCCCAGGCCAAGCTTGTTCAGCCGCTTGGGAACCGGGGCGCCCTCGTAACGCAGCGGGGTGGGGTGGCCGTGCGCGTCGGACGGGCCCAGCGGCTGGTGCACTTCGACGTAGGCGCCGTGCGGCAGGCGCTTGATGATGCCGGTCTCCAGGCCGTGCTCGAGCACCGCGCGATCGCTGCGCTGCAAACTGACGCACCAGCGATAGGTGACGAAGTAGACGATCGGCGGGAGCACGACCATCCCGATGCGCCCGATCCACGTCGTCGCGTTGAGCGACACGTCGAACTGGTAGGCGATGATGTCGTTGAACGACGAGAACGTCAGCACGAGGTAGAACGCGATCGCCATGGCCCCGATCGACGTGCGCACCGGGACGTCGCGGGGACGCTGCAGCAGGTTGTGGTGGGCCGAATCTTTGGGGTCAGCGCTGAACCGCTTTTCCAGGAACGGGTAGGCGACCAGGACGGCGAAGATCACTCCCATCAGCACCGCCACGGCCACGGCGGCCGGAATGGTGTGGTGCCAGAAGTAGAACTCCCACGGCGGCCACAGCCGCACCAGCCCGTCGGTCCACATCAGATAGAAGTCCGGCTGCGAGCCCGCCGCGACGTGAGAAGGCTTGTAGGGACCCAGGTTCCAGATCGGGTTGATCTGCAGCAGCCCGCCCATCAGGCCCAGCACGCCGGTGACCGCCGCGAAGAAGGCGCCGGACTTCACCGCGAACACCGGCATCACCCGCACGCCGACGACGTTGCCCTCGGTGCGTCCGGGCCCGGGGAACTGGGTGTGCTTCTGGAACCAGACCATGGCCAGGTGCAGCCCGATCAGAGCCAGCATGATGCCCGGGAAGATCAGGATGTGGATCGCGTACAGGCGCGGGATGAGGGCGTCGCCGGGGAAATCCCCGCCGAACAACGCCCAGTGCAGCCAGGTGCCGATCACCGGGATTCCCAAGGTGATCGACGACAGGGCCGCCCGCAGGCCGGTGCCCGACAGCAGGTCGTCGGGCAGCGAGTAGCCGAAGAAGCCCTCGAACATCGCCAGGATCAGCAGCAGCGACCCGATCACCCAGTTGGCTTCGCGCGGCCGTCGGAACGCGCCGGTGAAAAACACCCGGGCCAGGTGCACCATGATCGCTGCGGCGAACATCAACGCGGCCCAGTGGTGGAGCTGGCGCACGAACAGCCCGCCGCGCACCTCGAAGGAGAGGTCGACGGTCGACGCGTACGCCTTCGACATCTCGATGCCGCGCAGCGGCTGATAGACGCCCTGGTAGGTGACCTCGGTCGTCGAGGGGTCGAAGAACAGGGTCAGGTACCCGCCGGTCAGCAGCAGCACGATGAAGCTGTACAGCGCGATCTCGCCGAGCAAAAACGACCAGTGCGTCGGGAAGACCTTGTTCAGCTGGCGCCGCAGCGCGGCCGACGGGTGATAGCGGCTATCGATCTCGTCGGCCCGGCGCGCCAGCGTCGCGCCCGCCTCGGCCCGCGGGCTCATGCGGTGCTCCCCCCAGCCGGCGGTCCGGAGCCGACCACCGGATCCGCGGGGGGCCGGCCGGTGAGCGCCGGCAGCAGGCGCAGCGCTTCGGCCCCGGCCCACACGGCGACTGCGAGCAGCGCCGCCGCCGGCGTCGGTAGGGCGGGCAGGCCCGCGACGTGCCCGCCCGCCGTCAGCCCCGTGCCCACCAGCAGCCGTCTCGACCACACCGCGGCCGTCGTGAGCGGGCCGACCAGCGAACCGAGTGCCGGCCCAGGCGCGTGCGGAACTGCGGGGGCGGCTTCCTCTGGGATCATCGTCGAACCTCCGGGCTTGGCGGGAGGGGAATAGTTCAGATCGTACAGTAATGAACTTCTAGTTCACTAATGGAAAAGGTTTACGCTTCTGGCCTTCGTGTTCGCCGGTGAGTCGGCCGGGAACAGGCGCACAATCGTCAGAGCACCGGCGGCGGGAAGGAACCCCGATGACACCTGGCCACGGCCCACGAGCGGGCGAGGCGGGCGAGGACGCCCGGATCGTTCGAACCCGGGCCGACGTCGCGCGCACGGCGTTCGACGTGCTGGTGCGGGAGGGCTCCGACGCGCTCACTCACGCCCGTGTCGCCGAGCGGGCCGGCTACTCGAAAACCACGCTGTACAAGCACTGGCCGTCCCGGTTCGACCTCGCCGCCACCGCGCTTGAGGCCCTCGGCGACGTCGCGCACCACGAGCCCACCGGGGACATCCGCACCGACCTGGTCGGCGAACTCAAGGCGTTCCGCCGGGCCGTGCTCGACCACCGGCTCGACCAGGTGCTCTCCGCGATGGCCCAGTGGGCGACCGACGAGACGATGAGGCAGGTCCGCAACAAGATCAACACCGACGGTCAGCGGCCGATCCGCGCGGTTCTGGAAGAGGCCTTCGAGGGTGCAGAGCTGGAAGCGGCGATCTCCATGCTCGCCGGAGTGGTGGCCTGCCCGTCGCTGATGTTCGGCACGGTCCCCGACGATGACGTCATCGAGGCGGCGGTCGACATCGTCCTGCATAGCGCGGGTTAACCCGCGGCGAGCCGATTGCAGTCTCGCCGCGGTAAGACGCTAGGTTGGCGGGGTGACTGAGACGGCCACCGACGACACCACCGAGAACGCCCCGCCCGCGGGCAGACCCGCCTTCGTAGCGCGTTCGGTTCTGGTCACCGGCGGAAACCGGGGGATCGGCCTGGCGATCGCACAGCGGCTGGCCGCCGACGGCCACAAGGTGGCCGTCACGCACCGCGGATCCGGTGCACCCGAGGGGCTGTTCGGCGTCGAGTGCGACGTCACCGACAACGAGGCCGTCGACCGCGCCTTCAAAGAGGTCGAGGCGCACCAGGGGCCCGTCGAGGTGCTGGTGTCCAACGCCGGCCTGGCCGCCGACGCGTTCCTCATGCGGATGACCGAGGAGAAGTTCGAGAAGGTCATCGACGCCAACCTGACCGGGGCGTTCCGGGTGGCGCAGCGGGCCTCGCGCAGCATGCAGCGCAATCGGTTCGGCCGGATGATCTTCATCGGTTCGGTCTCCGGCAGCTGGGGCATCGGCAACCAGGCCAACTACGCGGCCTCCAAGGCCGGTGTGATCGGCATGGCCCGCTCCATCGCCCGCGAGCTCACCAAGGCCAACGTGACCGCGAACGTGGTGGCGCCGGGCTACATCGACACCGACATGACCCGCGCGCTGGATGAGCGGATCCAGGAGGGGGCACTGCAATTCATCCCGGCGAAGCGGGTCGGCACCGCCGCCGAGGTCGCCGGGGTGGTCAGCTTCCTGGCCTCCGAGGATGCCAGCTACATCTCAGGTGCGGTCATCCCGGTCGACGGCGGCATGGGCATGGGCCACTGACTGGACCAGTCGAAACCACAAGATTAGGACGGACATGGCGGGACTGCTTGACGGCAAACGGATTCTGGTCAGCGGGATCATCACGGACTCCTCGATCGCCTTCCACATCGCGCGGGTGGCCCAGGAGCAGGGGGCCGAATTGGTGTGCACCGGCTTCGACCGGCTGCGGCTGGTGCAGCGCATCGTCGACCGGCTGCCACGGCAGGCCCCGCTGATCGAGCTGGACGTGCAGAACGAGGAGCACCTGGCCACCCTGGCGGACCGGGTCACCGAGGCGATCGGGCAGGGCAACAAGCTCGACGGCGTGGTGCATTCGATCGGGTTCATGCCGCAGACCGGGATGGGCATCAACCCGTTCTTCGACGCGCCGTATGAGGACGTCTCCAAGGGCATTCACATCTCGGCGTTCTCGTATGCCTCGCTGGCGAAGGCGTTGCTGCCCATCATGAATTCCGGCGGCAGCATCGTCGGCATGGATTTCGACCCGAGCCGGGCCATGCCGGCCTACAACTGGATGACGGTGGCCAAGAGCGCGCTGGAGTCGGTCAACCGGTTCGTGGCCCGCGAGGCCGGCCAGTACGGCGTGCGCTCGAATCTGGTGGCCGCGGGCCCGATCCGGACGCTGGCGATGAGCGCGATCGTCGGCGGCGCACTGGGTGACGAGGCCGGCGCCCAGATTCAGCTGCTCGAGCAGGGCTGGGATCAGCGCGCGCCACTGGGCTGGAACATGAAGGACGCGACGCCGGTCGCCAAGACGGTGTGCGCGCTACTCTCCGAGTGGCTACCGGCCACGACGGGGACCATCATCTTCGCCGACGGCGGCGCCAGTACCCAGTTACTGTAGCGCGCAATGCAATTCGATGCGGTCCTGCTGCTGTCGTTCGGCGGGCCGGAGGGTCCCGAGCAGGTGCGGCCGTTCCTGGAGAACGTCACCCGCGGCCGCGACGTGCCGCCCGAACGCCTCGACGGGGTGGCCCAGCACTACCTGCACTTCGGCGGCGTGTCGCCGATCAACGCGATCAACCGGGCGCTGATCGCCGAGTTGCGCGCCGAACTCGGGCTGCCGGTGTACTTCGGCAACCGCAACTGGGAGCCCTACGTCGAGGAAACGGTTGCGACGATGCGCGACAACGGCGTTCGGCGCGCCGCGGTGTTCACCACCTCGGCGTGGAGCGGGTATTCCAGCTGCACGCAGTACGTCGAGGACATCGCGCGGGCCCGGGGTGTGGCCGGGCCGGGAGCGCCCGAGCTGGTCAAGCTGCGGCCCTATTTCGACCATCCGCTGTTCGTCGAGATGTTCGCCGAATCGGTCGCCGCGGCCGCCGCGACCGTGCCCGCCGACGCGCGGCTGGTGTTCACCGCGCATTCGATCCCGGTGGCCGCCGACCTGCGCTGCGGGCCGAACCTCTACAGCCGCCAAGTCGCCTATGCCGCAAGGCTGGTCGCGGCGGCGGCCGGATACGCCGATTACGACGTGGTGTGGCAGTCGCGTTCGGGCCCGCCACAGGTGCCCTGGCTGGAACCCGATGTCGCCGACCATCTCAGCGCGCTGGCGCGGGCCGGCGCGAGCGCCGTCGTGGTGTGCCCGATCGGCTTCGTCGCCGACCACATCGAGGTGGTGTGGGACCTCGACACCGAGTTGCGCTCGCAGGCCGAGCGGACCGGGCTGGCATTCGCCCGGGCCGGCACGCCCAACGCCGACCGGCGATTCGCGCGGCTGGCCGCGGCCTTGATCGACGAACTGCGCGACGGCCGTACGCCCGACCGGGTGAGTGGGCCCGACCCGGTGCCGGGCTGCCTGGCCAGCGTCAACGGCGAGCCGTGCCGCCCGCCGCACTGCGCGGCGCGGCAAACCAGTTAGCGCTTCGGCCGGTGGCCGATTGTGTGTGCATCCAGGGCGGTGACACGCCGAGTGCCTCCGCCCTGAACACACACCCAATGCCCTGGGCGCACACTCGATGCCGACTCAGTCGGCCCACGCGGAGTGCAGGATCGCGGTGACAGCGGCCATGCGCGCCGAACGGACCACCGCGGTCAGCGGCCGCAGGGCGTCGTTGGCGATCCGCGACTCCGACGAGGATTGCGCCGCGATCGGCTCGAGCCCGGCGAACCGGTCCGGGACGCTGCGCGGCGAGTCGGACCGTCGGCTGAGCCCGGCGCTGACCGCGATGATCGCGGCGACGTGCGCGGCGTTCTCCAGCACGCGCAATGCCCGCGACGGCGCGTGGTCGGGAATCCGGTGCTGGCGTGTGGATTCCAGCAGTTGCTCGACGAGGCCGCGTGGATCGTCGACGTCGGAGGCGGCCGAGCCCAGCCCCACGGCGTCCAGCGCGTCGGCGGCCGAGCGCACCGCCGACCGCAGGCCGTACTCGGCGTCGCCGAGCTCGTGGTGGTCGAACGCCGGCGCACCGGGCAGTGAGTACACCGTCCATGACAGCGCGGACAATTCGGGGAGGTCGGCGTCGTCGTCGGCCTCCTCGAAGTCGCCGTAGGCGAACTCGGGGACCAGCCCAACGGTGGCGGCGGGGTCGTCGGGGTTGGTGATGATGATGGCCTCGCCGGCGGCCAACGCGTCGCGCTGGAACTGGGTGCCCGCGGCCAGGCCCCGCACATCGCCGGGCACCGGCAGCACGACGTTGATGGTGCCGCGCAGCAGGCCCGGGCCGCGCGGCGCCGCCGACCGGCCCACCGCGGTGCGCAGGGTCTGCAACAGCGACACCGCCCCAGCATCATTGACATCGGGCCACGGCAGCCCGGTGTGACCCGCGGCAACGGCATCATACGCGGTGATCGATTGCTTTGGTGCCCAAAGAGATAACGCATCCAACACGTCGTCGGGCGCGGCCTTGCCCGCGAGCCAGGCGTTGGCCCACACCGACAGCGAAACACTGGGACACCACACGATCTCGCAGTGTAGTGGCTTTGCCCGGCGCAGGCCGATCACGCGCGACTGCGCGTATCCTGACCCCATGCCCGCCGCGGTGCTTTGGCTCATATTCGCACTGGTGCTTGCCGGTGCGGAGGCCCTCACCGGCGACATGTTCTTGCTGATGCTCGGCGGCGGGGCGCTGGCGGCGGCGGGGACCAGCTGGTTGATGGACTGGCCGGTCTGGGCCGACGGGCTCGCGTTCCTCGTGGTCTCGGTCCTGCTGCTGGCGCTGGTGCGGCCGGCGCTGCGGCGCCGGCTGATCCCCAGGTCGCCGCGGCTGGGCATCGAGGCGCTGGAGGGCCGCAACGCGCTGGTGCTCGACCGGGTGGCCTGCGACGAGGGCCAGGTCAAGCTTGACGGCCAGGTGTGGACCGCGCGGCCGCTCAACGACGCCGACGTCTACGAACCGGGGGAGTCGGTGACCGTCGTACACATCGACGGCGCTACGGCGGTGGTGTTCAAGAGCACCTAACGGCTTTCGGAGAGACGTTGCGAGAGAAAGGAAATCCGGTGCAAGGTGCAGTTGCCGGCCTGGTGTTGCTGGCTGTTCTGGTGATATTCGCAATAGTGGTAGTGGCCAAATCGGTGGCCCTGATCCCGCAGGCGGAGGCCGCGGTGATCGAACGGTTGGGCCGATACAGCCGCACGGTCAGTGGCCAACTGACGTTGTTGGTGCCGTTCATCGACCGGATCCGCGCTCGGGTGGACCTGCGGGAGCGGGTGGTGTCGTTCCCGCCGCAACCGGTGATCACCGAGGACAACCTGACCCTCAACATCGACACCGTGGTCTACTTCCAGGTCACCAGCCCGCAGGCGGCCGTCTACGAGATCAGCAACTACATCGTCGGCGTGGAGCAGCTCACCACCACCACGCTGCGCAACGTCGTCGGCGGCATGACGCTGGAGGAGACCCTGACCTCGCGCGAGGTGATCAACGCCCAGCTTCGCGGCGTGCTTGACGAGGCCACTAACCGTTGGGGGCTGCGGGTGGCCCGCGTCGAGCTGCGCAGCATCGACCCGCCGCCGTCGATCCAGGCCTCGATGGAAAAGCAGATGAAGGCCGACCGCGAGAAGCGGGCCATGATCCTGACCGCCGAGGGCATGCGGGAGTCGTCGATCAAGGAGGCCGAGGGCGCCAAGCAGGCCCAGATCCTGGCCGCCGAGGGCGCCAAGCAGGCCGCGATCCTGGGCGCCGAGGCCGACCGGCAGTCGCGGATGCTGCGCGCCCGGGGCGAGCGCGCCGCGGCCTACCTGCAGGCTCAGGGGCAGGCCAAGGCCATCGAGAAGACGTTCGCCGCCATCAAGGCCAGCCGGCCCACCCCCGAGCTGCTGGCCTACCAGTATCTGCAGACGCTGCCGGAGATGGCGCGCGGCGATGCCAACAAGGTGTGGGTGGTGCCCAGCGACTTCAGCGCGGCGCTGCAGGGGTTCACCAGGATGTTGGGCAAACCGGGCGAGGACGGGGTGTTCCGGTTCGAGCCGTCGCCGCCCGACGACGCGCCGGTGCCGGAAACCGACGACTCCGACGTCGCCGACTGGTTCTCCACCGAGACCGACCCCGCGATCGCCCAGGCGGTGGCCAAGGCCGAGGCGATCGCCCGCAAGCCGGTGGACGGTCACCCGGGGACGCCGCCGGAGCTGGCTCAATAGGATCGGATGATGAGCGCACTGACTTCTCCGAAAACCTATGGGGCGCTGGCCGCGTTCCACGCCGTCGACGCGGTGGCCTGCGCCGTGCAGGTGGCACCCATCAAAAAGGTCCTCGACGATCTCGGCGTTCCGGACAACGTGCGGCCCGTGTTGCCGGTGGTCAAAGCCGCCGCCGCGGTCGGCTTGGCGTCGGTGAGCCGCTTCCCGGCGCTGGCCAGGCTGACGACGGCGATGCTGACGGTGTATTTCGTCCTGGCGGTCGGCGCGCATGTGCGGGCGCGGGACAAGATCGTCAACATCGTGCCGGCGGCGGCCTTCCTGGCCACCTTCGCGGTGATGACGGTCAAGGGGCCCGACCGCGCCTAGTCCAGGCGCCCGCCTCCTCCTCATCGCGCTACGCGCTCTGCATCGTCGCGGGCTAGTCCAGGCGCAGCTCGATCATCGGTAGCGGCGTGCCGGTCTCGGTGATCGAAGCGCCGAGCATGTCCTCGAGCACCGGACTGAGCTGCTGCCATGCCCGGGGGTGGCGGCTGCGGTAGGTGGCCAGGGTGCGGTCGGCCTGTTCCTGGTCCATCACTCGTGCGGTGGCGGGCCGGGGGGCGTGGCTGTCGGCGTAGACCCGCACCCGCGGGTTGGCTTGGATGTTGCGGAACCACTGCGCTTTTTGGCCGAACCCGGAGGCGATGACGTAGGTGTCCGGGTCGGGATGGTCGATGACCTCCAACACGACGTAGCGCTTCGCGCCGGATTTGCGGCCGGTGTGTTCGAGCATCAGCATCCGTGACCCGAAGAGCGCGCCCGCCCGGGCCCGGTATATCCAGATAGGCGCGCGCATGAGTCGGCGCGACCGCACGAGCCGTCCGAAGATCCTGACGAGGAGGGAGTGGGATTGTGTCACCCTTGCCATCCTTACAGGGCCATCCTTACAGGGCCATCCTTACAGGCGGCAGACGAGTAGCCGAAACCGCGTAGCGGTGCGCGTGGCGGGTACCTCATCGCTCGATGGGTACGACATCCAAGGGCGGTGGCCGATGGTCGCGCCACGACATCCGCGTCACCGACCAGAGTGCGGTGCGCCGGTCGGTCGAAGGCACCGTTATTGGCAACTTCATGGAGTGGTACGACTTCAGCCTCTACAGCTACACCGCCACGATCCTCGCGCAGGTGTTCTTCCCGCGGAGCCTTTCGGGTCCCGCCAGCATCATCGCCACCTTCGGCACCCTGACGGCGGCGTTCGTCATGCGGCCGCTGGGCGGGTTCATCTTCGGCCCCCTGGGCGACCGGATCGGGCGCAAGAAGGTCCTGATGATCACGATCGTCATGATGGCGGCGAGCACGACCGTGACCGGCGTGCTGCCCGGCTACGGCACCATCGGGATCTGGGCGCCGATCGCGCTGGTGAGCATCCGCGTCTGTAAGGGGCTTTCCACCGGCGGGGAGTTCGCGGGCGCGATGACTTACGTCGACGAACAGGCCTCCGATCGTCGGCGCGGGATGATGGCCGGGTTTCTGCCCTTGGGCACGCTGAGCGGATACGTGGCGGGCGCGGCGCTGGTGACCGGGCTGCAGATGGCGCTGCCGTCGGCCGACATGATGAGCTGGGGCTGGCGGATCCCGTTCTGGATCGGCGCGCCGCTGGGGGTGGCGGCGATGCTGATGCGGTTGCGCATCGACGAATCGTCCGACTACGAGCAGGGGGACAGCGACGGAGACGATGAGCCCTCCGGCCTCGGTGAGCAATTCGAGCAAACGGTCCTCAAGCAGTGGTGCGCGCTGCTGCTGTGCGTCGGCATCGAGATGCTGATAGGCATCACCGGCTACATGCTCACCGGGTACCTGCCGACCTACCTGAAGTCGGCGGTGCACATGCCGGACAACCCGGCGCTGGCGATCGTGCTGGTGGTGCTGGTCATCCTGCTGCTCGCCGTCGTGTTCGTCGCGATGCTGTCCGACCGCGTCGGCGTCAAACCCCTGATGTGGACCGGTTGCGGGGGGTTGATCGTCGCCGCGGTGCCGGCGTTTTTGTTGATGCGCTCCGGCGGCGGCTATCTGGTGAAATTCCTGGGCGTCCTGCTCATCGGGCTGCCGTACCTGTGTTTCACCAGCGTCGAGCCCAGGACCCTGCCGTCGCTGTTCCCGACCAGGGTGCGCTACGGCGCGACATCGATCGGCTTCAACGTCACTGTGTCGGGCTTCGGCGGCCCGACCCCGCTGATCGCGGAGTCGCTGATGTCGGTGACGGGCAGCTCCCTGGCGCCGGCGTACTTGCTCATCGTCGCCGGGGCGATCGGCGCGGTCACGCTGTTCTTCGCCCCCGAGGTGGCCGGCAAGCGGATGCCGGGCGAGGGGCCGTCGGTCGAGGACCAGGACGAGGCCCTCCGGTTGGAGGGGAAGACGCGCGACTCACGCCCCGCCCCGCGCTGAGCCCGCGCGGCCGCCGCGCTCAGCCGGACGGGAGCGGCGGCACGGGTACCGGCGCGACCTTCGACGTCGGGGCGGGGCCGGCGTGAGGCACCCCTGCGGGGCCGTCGATGACAGGGGCGGCGGATACGGCGGCGGGGGAAGCTCGACGCGGACCGTCCAGACCAGGCCGGTTACCGCGAAGGTGGCGAGCGCGCCGAGCGCCAGGCCCACCAGCCCGGCGCCGAGAACCGGCACGGTCGCAAACTGCCGGCCGCGGCCTGCCGGGCCGGTGTCGTCGGAGGTCATGGGGCTATCCGTACTGCGCCGCACCCCATCCGGCAGCCAATAATCCCGCCCGCCGCCACGGGATCCGTGACGGCGGGCGGCTCGGTTGATGCTCAGGCGTGCGGGGACGGGGAGGCCGGCGCGGATTCGGGCGGCTGACCCGGCGCGTGCGGCCGGCCCGGCGGGGGCGGGGGCGGCCGGAAGTCATGCGGACCACCCGGGCCGCCCGGACCGCCCGGCCCACCCGGACCCATGCCGCCCGGCATCATTCCCGGCATCGCCGGCGGCGGGGGGCCGTGCTGCAGGTGCGGCGCCAGCATCGGCGGCGGAGGCGGCCCTCCGGGCGGCCCCGCGGTGACGATCCAGGCGAAGGCGATCGCCGCGACGGTGCCGAGCATGCCGGCCAGCGCGCCGGCCACGCCGGCGCCGATCACCACCGTCGTGGAGTGGCGGCGTCGCCCCCGCGGCTGGCCGGCCGCCGCCGCGGCGGGTGGGGCGGCGGGTGGCGCGGCGGGCTCGGACTGGAGTTTGTTGTCATCGGTGTTCATGGCGACGACGGTAGGAGCCGGATCTGAAGTGGATCTGAAGAAGTGTCGTGATCGCCCGGCCGGCGCGCCGACACGTCTTCAGGCCAATCCCAGGAAGGGGCGTTACTAATAGGACATGGCTGATTTGCTGCGCGCGGGCGAGCGGTCGGCGGCGCGGCGGGCCGACGGGTTCACCGCGGGCGCCCCGCGGGTGCTGGTGGTCGAGGATTCCGAGACGATCCGCGAGATGGTCAGCGAGGCGTTGACCGACGTCGGGTACCACACCGATGCCCGCCGCGACGGCGAGGACCTCGAGGACGTTCTCGACGGCCTACGGCCCGACCTGGTGGTGCTCGACGTGATGCTGCCGGGGCGTGACGGGTTTGCGCTCATCGACGTCATCCGGGAATGGGGAGACACCGGGATCGTGCTGATCACGGCCCGCGACGCCCTGCAGGACCGGCTGCGCGGCCTGGACGGCGGCGCCGACGACTATGTGGTCAAGCCGTTCGAGCTCGCCGAACTGGTGTCACGGGTCGGCGCGGTGCTGCGCCGGCGCGGACGGTTGCCGCAGGCGGTCCAGATCGGCGACCTGATGCTGGACGTCGATGCCGGGGTGGCGGCGCGCGGCGGGCACCAGCTGGACCTGACCGGCACCGAGCTGCGGCTGCTGGCCTTCCTGGTCGAGCAGCGCGGGCGGATCGTCAGTGCCGGCCAGATCCTGACCGCGGTGTGGGGCTATGACTCCTATGACGCCAACCTGGTGCAGGTCCATGTCAGCGGGCTGCGGCGCAAACTCGAGGCGCACGGGCCGCGGATTCTGCACACCGTGCGCGGCATCGGCTACCGGCTGCAACCGCAACGGTCATGATGACCCCGACGCCGTCGCTGCAGCGCCGGGTGACGGTGGTGGTGCTGGCATTGCTGGCCGCGTTGCTGGTGGTGCTCGGCGTCACCATAGACGTGAGTCTGGGGGTGCTGAGCCGGCGGAACCTGAACGACCGGCTGCTCGCGGCGACCTCGCGCGCCGACGCGCTGGTCGCCGCCCAGACGCCACCCGCGCTGGTGGCCGCCGAACTCAACGGGGGCGGCGTGCGGGCCTTGCTGGTCACCGCCGACGGTGCGACGTACGGCGATCGCGGGATCAGCTCCGACGCCAGCTCCGGCTCGTTCGTGCCGCCGCCGGGGCCACCGCCGCCGGGTCCGCCACCCGCCCAGGCGCCGCCGTTCGAGCCACCGAGCATGCCCGACTGGCCACCGCCGCCGCCCCATCCCGGGCATCCCGAGCCGTTCGGGCCGCACGGTCCCCCGCCGCCGCCGGATGCCACCGCGACGGTCGTGGTGCACCCCCTACCCGACGGCGCCCGGCTCATCCTGGTCGCCGACACCACGCAGACCACGCAGGTGACCCGCCAGCTGCGTGAGCTGATGATCGGGGCGGGCGTGGCGACGTTGCTGCTGGCGGTGCTGCTGCTGGTCTGGGTCAGCCGGGCGGCGCTGCGACCCTTGGACCGGCTCACCGCGCTGGCGAACGCCATCACCACCGGCGACCGGGGCCGTCGCCTGCGTCCGGACCGCGCCGGCACCGAGCTGGGACGCGCCGCGGGTGCGTTCGACCGGATGCTCGACGCGCTGGAGACCTCCGAGGGGCAGGCGCGGCGGGCCGCCGACGCCGCCCAGCGTGCCGAGGCCGCGACCCGCAGCTTCCTCGCCGACGCCGCCCACGAGCTGCGCACCCCGATCGCCGGCATCCAGGCGGCCGCCGAACAGCTGGCCAGCAGCGCCGGCCGGCGCGGAGAGGACGCCGCCGCGCGGGGTCAGTACCGCCGGGCCACCCTGCTGTTGTCCGACGCGCGCCGGGCGGGGCGGCTGGTCTCGGACATGCTGGATCTGAGTCGCATCGACGCCGGGATCCCGCTGGACGTCAAGGACATCGACCTGGCGGCCGTCGTCGACGCCGAGGTGGACCGGACCGCCATGCTGGCGCCCCAGATCACGGTGACCCGGACCGGTTTGGGCGAGCTCAACGTCGCGGCGGACTCGATGCGCCTGGCGCAGATCGTCGCCAACCTGCTCGACAACGCCCGCAGGTTCACGCCGGGCGGCGGCGCCGTCCACGTCGACATCGCCGAGAGTGACGGCGTCGCCCGGGTGACGGTGACCGACACCGGGCCCGGGGTGCCCGACGACGAGCGGGAGCGCATCTTCGAGCGGCTGGTCCGCCTGGACGCGGGCCGCGACCGCGACCACGGCGGGGCGGGCCTCGGCCTGCCGATCGCCCGCGCGCTGGCACGCGCCCACGGCGGCGAACTGGCGTGTGTGCCGCGGGAGGGCGGCGCGCAGTTCGTGCTCAGCCTGCCCGTCAGCGGCTGATCACCGGCTCGGGGGCGGGCCCGTCACCACGACGGGCGTGCTGGCGCCGGTAGTGGCGGACCT
>Ga0307441_1000276_pt1 | contig 19815 bp, 51 predicted proteins | sample SalMarWE160420MG_FD_202149 | JGI IMG/M metagenome (GOLD analysis project Ga0307441, IMG submission 202149) | Salt marsh sediment microbial communities from the Plum Island Ecosystem LTER, Massachusetts, United States - WE1604-20 | ecosystem: Environmental > Aquatic > Marine > Intertidal zone >... | reverse complement strand
GGCGCTCCATGCGAGTGCCCCGGCCTCCCCGGCGGAGGGCGATACATATGCCGACACGGACCATAACCTGTACTATTACAACGGCACCGGCTGGGATGATTTGACAGCCGGCGGCGGCACGGGCCTCTGGACGGACGATGGCGCATACTATTACCCGAACAACGCCAGCAACGTCGCCGTCACCGATACCGAGCGCCTGGGCGTGGGCACGACCAACCCGCTGGGCAAGATCGACGCCACACAGAGCAGTGCATCCGGCGTCATCCCGGCGCTGTATCTGTACCAGGCCGACGTGGACCAGCCATTGATTATGTTTCGCGGTCAGGCAACGACCGGCCTGGGCAACAACATCGTCGCCGAGGCCGAGGTGAGCACCGCGACGCGGGCGGGCTGGCTGCGCGTCGAGGTGCAGGATGACGGGTCGCAGATCGCCAGCCAGGACTATTTCATCCCCATCTACACACTGGCATAGGAGGAGACATGGCCCATATCATCACCGTTTTTGAGAATCAGGGCGGCGTAGGTTTTCTCGTGAGCGAAGGGCTGAGCAATGCCGACGCCCTGCAGATGATGCAGCTCATCGAGCACGAGCTGCGGCGGCGCATCGTGCGGGCGGAGATTGAGGCAGAGGCGGAACCACAGGAGGCAGACAGTGAACCAGGCTGAGACGAAAATCTCCCAGGCCATCATCCTGCTGCAGCAGGCGCTCGCACTAATGAGCCGGCCCAGCGATGACGTGCTGCTGCTCGCCCGCGCTATCCAGGGCGAAGGGGCCGGGCTGTTCACCGATCGGGCATTATGTGGCCTGTGGATCGGGCACACTGCCGTGAACCTATACCAATCCGACTGGCAGGCCGGGCGCTGGGCATCCGTGGCCGACGTGGTGCGCGATCGCTTCCACGGCTACGTGAATGTGGAGCAGCCTGCCCAATGGGCGCTTGACATCGCACGCCAAGTCTTGCTTGAGGAGGACATCACCGGCGGCGCACAGGCCATGCTTTCGCTGGACGATCTACGCTCGCACGGCTGGCCGCTGCGCGACGATCTGCTGCTGCGTGCGTTCACGGCAGACGACGGGCGACAGTTGCGATTCTACGGGACGTGGGCGGAGGAGTGGAAATGAGAATGATTGCAGCTTTTTTGTGCGGCGTGCTCTATGGCTGGCTGGTCCGCAACGCCATCATTTCGGAGCACAACCGGCGGCTTCTGGCAGAGACGTTGCCGCCGGGCGACGATGACTGGTTGGAGAGCTGGCGGGCCTGGGATGAGTTGAGCGACGAGGCGCTTGCAAACTTCGACCGCCAGATTGAGACAGGGCCAGGCGTGCTCGATATGGATTCGACAGGCGGGGCTTTTTGGACGCGGCCCGATTCGAGAACAAACGAATGACAAACTATCTTCACGGCTTGCACGTCGGCAGCATCCGCGACACGATGACGTTGCCCGCCGAGTCCCATCCCGGCTGGCTCTGCTTCACCGAGATTGCCAGTCCCGACGGGGGCGACTATCGCCGCTACGCCGATGCGGGCCACGGCATCATCGTGCGGCTGAACCATAGCTATGGCTATGGGACCATCCCCGCCCCGCCCTATGAGGGCTTTGCCCAGTGGTGTGCCGATTTCGTGTCGGCGTCCCGTGGCTGTCACGTGTGGATCATTGGCAATGAGCCTAACCATTCCCAGGAGCGCCCACCGTCGGGCATCATCACGCCGGAGCTGTACGCTGAGTGTTTTCTCAGGTGCTACGCCGCCATCAAGGCGGCAGCGCCCGGCGACCTGGTGCTGCCCGCGCCGATCGCACCCTACAATGCCGAGACGGGAGATTGCCTCGTCTACCTGGGCACCGTCGCCAGCCGCCTGGCGGAGAAGGGTACGATCGACGGCTGGGTGCTGCACGCCTATACCCACGGCCACGACGCGGCGCTGATTCGCAGCAACGATACGGTCGGCGAGTGGAACTGGAATTTCCGTACCTACCGTGACCAGTTGGCAGTGCTGGGTCGCTACGCCCAAGACGTGCCGGTGTACCTGACGGAGGCCAACCCGACAGACGCGGGTTGGACCGACACCAACAACGGGTGGATACGTGAGTCGCTGTGCGAGATTGACGAATGGAATCAGGGACACCCGCACCAGATCGTGCGCACCGTGTGCGCGTTCCGGTTGAACGATGGCGATCCGCGCTGGGACATGCAGAGCAAGCCGTCGGTGGTCGAGGACTACCTGCAGGGCGCGGATTTGGGATATATGTGGGATAGTTGGGAAATCCCACCAGAGGAGGAACCCGTGAGTGGAATTGTGAACCCAGGACTGAACAGGCCATACCGGGCCCCGTTGGCTGGGCACGAGAATATCATCGTCGCCAACGGCTGGGAGCCGTGGTGGCTCCCGTCCGACCCGGAAGGCAACCAGGCCGACCAACCCGAGTACAACCCGATGCTGGCGGCCGACTTTCCCGATCGCGTGCTCGACGGCGATGCGTCCCAGCACTGGTTCATCATGTGGCGGCGCATGTCGGCGGGCATCTACCAGCGCATCAACGTCGGCGCTGGCCGGCGCGTGACGGCCCGCGTTCCGTTCCACGTGTGGTGCAGCCAGTCGGACGACCCGAAGCGCGACGATGGCGAGCTGTACATGCGCATCGGGCTAGGCCGTAGCGGCGGCACAGATCCGGCGGGCGCAGATGTGGAATGGTCGAACTGGGTGCGCGGCACCAACGACTGGACGCTCATCAGCCTATCGCTGATCACCGAGCAGGACGACGTGACGCTGTTCGTCCAAGCGTGGAACAAGTGGGCACTGAAACACAACGACATCTTCGTGGATGCGATCGAGTTCGAGGTCGAAGGTGACGAGCCTGCACCGCCGCCACCCATCGAGGGCGTGCTACGGGTGGAGATCACCGGCCCCAATGGTGGTCCGATTCAGGTGCAGCAGGTCAGCGCGGGGTTGCTGGCGCGGATTCGGGGGCTGTTGCGGTAGCCTGCCCTCCCACGCGGAGGGACAGATCCAGGGCCGTCCTAGTCGGGGCGGCCCTCGCATTTGCGGGCATCAATGGCCTCGGCGATAGCCCTGGCGGCCATCCACCCGCCACGTGCCTTTTCTTCCTCGTCTGGATTGTCGGGATGAGGATGCTGCTCCCATTCCTGCAGGCGTAGCATCTCCTGGCGGGCAATCTCCCGGCATGCCTGCCGCTCAGCGCGCACAGCATCAGCGATGCGCTGCTCAATGTGCTTACCGAGCACCACGACTTGGCCGATGGACAAATCCAATTCACAATCGCGTGCTGCGTGTAAACCCTCTTGTATTCTCATCTCACCACCTCCTCACGGGCGCGGATGGCATTCAGCGCATACGTGAGCTGGCGGATGGCGTAGCGGCTTTGGCCCACGATTCGCAGATCGCTCACTGTCTCATCATCGAGCGCCCGCTGATGGACACCAATGAGCCTCTGAATGATTGCCAGATTCGCCTGCCGCTCAGCGGCGATGGCAGCCCGTATTTGTCGGTACGCCCATTCGCCCACGTCCGTCGCAGCAAGGGCACCAATCTCGCGCCCATTGGCCTCCAGAAGATAGTGCAATTCATTGCTCAAGAGCATTATGATGCCAAGCTCACGCGAATTGTATTTCGTTGCGCTCATCTCGCCGCCTCCTCCCTTACCATCTCCAACACGTCCCCCTGCCCCGGCGGCAGACTCACACCGAACTCCAACAACTGGCATCGCAGCAGGTGGGCCGCCAACTCGCGCTCGGCGGCGGTCAGCTTCGGCCACATCGCGGCGACGGGGGACGTGAGCATGCGCGTCACGTCCTCTCGGAAGAAAATCTCAAGGGCCATCAGAACCCTCGGCCTTGGCGATGGCGGAGCGCAACGCATCCTCCACGTCATCCATCGCCGCAAACTGGATGTCACTGGTTGGCATGTCGGCGGAGATGTAGGACAGCGCCTTTTTACACGCCGCGAGCAGGTCGGCATTGGCGGCACGTAGGCGCTTAACCTCCTCTAGTAGCGGAAAGCTGCCATTGTGTCGGGCATCTGGCTCTATCAACTTGATTTTGCGCACCTTCATCTTGACTCCTCTCGTGTGTCCACTGTGTGTGCGTGTGTGGTGGGCGTGTGTCGGCCCGTGTTTCACGCCTCTCCCGCACCCTCTTGGGGCAGGTGGGCGTCGGGATAGTGCCGCCGCACGAACTGGCGCATCATCTGCTCGCCGTCGGCGTTCGGCTTCACCCCGAGATTCCCGCCCAGGTCCTCGCCCAGCTCGTTGGACGTGAAAAAGTCCTTGACTTGCTGCACCTCGTCGCGCCCGATGTGGTACGGGTTGCGAAACGCCAGCGTCCGGCCCTCGCGCAGCACGCGCCAGAAATAGCGGGCCAGTGCCTCCTCCCCCTGCTTCGGGATGGGCAGCCCGTCATAGCGTTCATGAATGCGCCCCCCGGCCCGCTTGATGATGATGGGCACCGTTCGTGGTGTCGCAACGGGTGCAGCGCGCTCGACCTCAAGCGGCTTCTCCTTCGCCGGCCCCCTGGCCCTCGCCCGCGCCACCCGTTCGCTCACCGCGTGGATCAGGAACAGCGCCACGAACAGCCCCGCCCCGGCCTGTGCGCCTCGCCACATCGCACGCAACGGTACAGCCCACCACGCCAAGTCTCCGCCTGCCGCCTGCCCGCCGACGAACAGCGCCACCAGGACGCCGAAGCCAAGCGCAAGGGTCACGGCCTCGCCACGTGGCACCGTCACCTCGACCTCGTAGAGATCGACGGTCACGGGCTCGGCGGTGGTGTCCAGGCGGCGGGGCATTACGACTGTTTGGTCTTGGTAATGGCTTCCTCAAGGTGCTCTGCCAATACAATGCCGAAAACAGCAATAGACTCATTCTCTGCCGCCTCTCGCCGCAAATCGCTGGCGACGTGCTCCGCCGCTTCAAGCAATCGATCTATACGGTCGTGCAGATCGGCGTTGATGGCACGTAGGCGATCGATCTCCTCGATTTTGCGCATCATCACTCCTCCTCTCGGGCGGCGCCAGTGCATCTTGGGCATATCCAGCCATACTTGACCGTCTTGGACCACCCAATGCGCCGCGCCTCCTTCTCGTCCCAATGCAAGCCATTGCCGCCATCGTGCCACTCGTTCAGGCAATGCGCACACCGGAACCAGTACACAGTTTCCGGCGTGACGGTTCCGGGCTCCCATCGCATGTTCTCCATCACTCTCTCTCCTGGTCAGCATCGGCCTTCACCCTATCCAACATAATCAAGTCGCCGTCAATGAGGCGCTGAATCAGCCCGCGCAGCATGACGCTCATTGGTATGTCGGCCTCTGCGCACAGCACCTTGAAATCGTGGTGTAGTATCGGGTCTAGCTCAAAGCGGATGATGTCAAAGTCGGCCATCACTCCTCCTCTTGGGCGGCATCGGCCACCTCGGGCCACCGGTCGCCTACACAGATACGATAGGCCATGCTCTCGCTTATCCCGTATTTATCTCCAAGTCTTTTATATGGAGTCCCTTTGGATTGGCGTTCCATATAGATGGATTTAGCACGCGATAAATTGAGCTTGTATGTTTTTTTGGGGGTAGGAAGCTCGCCTTCACCGAATATTGGTCCGCCTAGCCCAGCATATGTCCTACCATGAATAATATCGCCGATTACGCCGGGGCGGCAGTGCCAGCGCCGACCAATTTCTTCAAATGTCTCTGGTCTATTCTGATATTCCCAGCGAATGCGCCGGATCTGCTTTGGAGAAAGCGGGCTATTACCGTGTCGCGCGCGATCAATCGCGTTTCCCCCTGGCGTGTCGTAGCGAATGTTCTCTATGCAATTATTAGATGGATTTCCATCATTATGACAACACTGCTTTCCGCTTGGGCGCGGCCCCAGAAAAACAAGCGCGACAAGGCTGTGAATTGTGCGTACGTGACTTTTGCCATTTCGTCGGAGCTGAACGCATTCATAGCCTATGCCTTTAGTCGATGGGGAAAGTAGGTGCGGATGTGGCCCACATTTATCCCTTCGCGCACCACGTAAATGATAGCTTCTAACGCGCCCACGATTACTTACCTCATAGCCTTTAAAACCCGGAATTTTTCTCCACTCCTCACCCATCGCTAACTTCCTCCGAGTCAAATATGACGCGCGTCCGCCCGCTCCGCTTGGTCCACGCAGCATTATCGCTATATTGACGTAATTGGTCGGCGCGTGCTATGGCGGCATCCACCGCGCCGCGCAATAGTTCCGACATTGACAGACCAAGAAAAGCACACGCTGCCTTAAACTGGGCATGTTTGCCCTCGGGAATGCGCACCGTCACCATCGAGTTGTCTATCATCTCACCTCCGTATAGCTTGCTAGTCGCCCCCATTATAGCATGAAAGTTATACCCCGTCAAGCCCCACCCCACACACAAGGCCCCCGTCGGGTGGCGGGGGCCTTTCTATTCCCGGCTAGACTCCATGCGCTTAAACTAATCGCGTTGGTGCTTATTTTCGGCGTTGCCGCAGCCTGACAACCATGTTACCCAATTCGGTTTCCATAAGACACATTGTAGCATGGGTTCTGAAACCTGTGGGTAACAGATTGGAATTGGGTATTGACAAAGTGCATACTCCGTGCTATAATGTAATTAGCGAGTGACAGAACGGGACGCGCAAGCAACAGGAGGCAAAATGAAGTGCCCAAGGTGCGGAAAGGAACTTAGCGGGAAGTGGGGCGACACAGGACTGGTCCCCAGCCAGCACATCTTGGTCCAGAAGTGCCCTTGTTCGCCAGACTTGATCAGCGAACGCGAAATTGTGGACGAGACAATCAAGCGAAACACATCACAGCTCCAGCAATTCAAGACATGGCACCGCACTTGGCCCGACTCACTGGATCTGATTGTACGAGAGTCCGGTTGTACAGAGCAGATGGTTCGCAGCCGATTGGTACATTTCGATTTGTACTAAGGAGGAACGCATGACCGAATCTCTGATTCGTCGCACCTACGTTGTAGCAGAGCAAGACGACACCTATCTGGAAAGCAAGGCGGCTGAGACAGACACCAGCAAGTCGGCCATCCTTCGCCGCATCATCCGCGAGTGGGCCGCCGCGCAAGCCGAACCCGCCCGGGTGCTCGTGGACACCAGGGAGTCCTATAATGCCAAAGCCCACTAACCCACCCCAACCCCGCGCCGAACCGGGGCCGGAATGCCCGGTCCACAAAGTCGCCACCATCGTGTGGCCCGACGGGACGACGGCTTGCCCATACAGCCATGCCACCGCGAAGGACATTGCGGCGGATGCGGCGCGACGGGCACAGAAGGGAGACAAGTGATGGCGGACTGGTTCAATCGGAACGTCCAGACAGGAATGTTTCGCACGGCATTCATGCGCGGCTGGGACGCTGCGGTGATCTACCTGCCAAGACGAGACAACCCCTATTACCGCCACGATTCCCGCCAGGCATGGGAGACAGGATATAACTGGTGCGAACAGGGACGCGATCTCCCGCGGTGGTACGATGAGTGGCGACATTCTCGTGCTGGGCGACGTGTATCGGCGTGCGGCCATGTCTAGCTGCCCCATCTGCGGTTCCCCACTTCCCCGCCCCGGCCTCCGTCGCTGCACCTGTGGTGCGCTGCTGCACGTCAAGCGAGATGGCACGGTGGAGCAGCAAGAGGGCGAGTTGACGGAGGAAGCGAAGTTCGCGCTGAGCGGGCTGCTGGCGGCAAGGTGGATGGCCGTAGCACACAAGGAGATGGCGTGATGAGCAATCTGGTTGCGCATGCCTGGTCGTACAAAGCCAACCTGCACGAGGCCATGACTGATATTGCTGACGAGCTGAATAGGCACATTGGTGTACCCCTTGAACCAGGCTCTCGCCTTGTCGTTGAAAACATCGTGCAGATTCAGGTCATTCGTTCGCCAGACGGACCCTTGCATGCCCTGGCGCTAGTTGAAGTTCGCGACCTAGAGAAAGACCCCGACGGGGCGAGCTCAGGGGCCTGATCGGGTAGAGCGGGGCTCGGGAACGGGCCGAGCCCTGGCAATAGTGGCGCCCCCGTCGGCGCAGGTGAGGACCAGACAACCCCATCGCTGTAGTGAGAGTTCGTGTCCATCAACCTTGTACTCATAGTATCACACATTCTCTCAACGGGACCAACGACTTCGGAGGAATCTATGCCACGACTCGCATTCGGACTCACCATCACAGCGCTCGTGCTCCTGGTCGGGCACTGGGCGCCATGGCCCCGCAAGCTGCACCGGCTCGTAGCGTACACCTATGGCGTCGCCAGCATCTACCTGGGCCTGCTCATCTATCTCGGGTGGGGGCCGACATTCTGGACGCTGTGCGCATTCCCGGCCATCGGCGGCGTGGCGGTAGGGTTCGCCTACGTGGTGGACTGGCTGCTCAACCTGCGCGTCAAGGCAAACCTCTACGATGGCTAGGCAGATGGCACCCAACGGCGAGGAATCCCGGCGGATGCGCGCACTTGAGAACGCGATGGCCCTACGATTACGGGCCCACGAACACATCCGGCTCACCTGTATGCGTATGCTGAACACGGCGCGCACGCGGGACGACCAGGACAACATACGCGAGCTATTGCAGGCACAGGGCGACTTGGACGAAATGCGCATTCATCTGGCGGAGCTGCACCCGCACTCGTATGAGGAGGCAACGTGACCACCGACATCATCGAACGCACCGAGGTCGACATCGACCAGGACGAGAAGCCACTCCGCGCCATCTGCCCATTTTGCGGTGGGCACGTCGTGCGCGTGGAAATCTCTGACAGCAGCGGCGTGCGGGCATTCTCGCTCTGCTGCGACATGCCGACCGAGTTCATCGACAACTATGAAGTCTACGAGGCACTGCCGGAACTGTTGCAGCAGCTCGCCATCGAGCGCAAGAGGGACGAATACGCAGCAATGGACGAGCAGAGCCGCGAGGACGCACGGCTGTTCAAGGAAAGCCTGGAGCGCTGGCGTGAGGCACTTGGTGCCATTGACGCAGGCCAGAGCATCGAGGACATCTACGAACGCATGCGCCACGATGAAGACGCCCGCGACGAGCGCAACACACAGGCCGACGTGCGCGCCGCGAGCTACCCGTACTAGGCAGCACGACGAAGGGAGGCCCCGACCTGTGTCCTATAACTTATTCGCCACCACATATGCCGAGAGCGAGCGGCTGGCGGTGGCCCCCAACAGAATATGCCAGAGCCGGGTTAGGGGGCGGTCGCCTAGCGGCCCGGTGGACGGCATAACATACGGAGGAACGTGATGACAGACGATAGAGCATTGGCAGTACGGCAAGAGACAGGCGTCAGCCCACAGCGGGCGACGCGATTGGCAAGGGAGAAAATCTACGCCGGTATCCCCGACGATGACGTGGATTTGGCGCTGGCGATCTGCGCCCGCTACAACCTGGACCCTCTGCTCAAGCACGTGCAGCTCATCCCAAGCAACAAGAAAGACGAGAACGGGAAGTGGACCAAGGCGTACAGCGTCTACGTGACCCGAGATGGGTTGCTGCACGTCGCGCACGAATCGAGCATCCCCTTCGCGGTGCAGTTCGATGAGCCGCAAGCCAAGAAAAATCCCTACAGCAAGCAGGATGACATCTACCTGACGGGCACGCTCAAGCGCGAGGGATTCCCCGACTTGGTGGCCGGGCTATGGTTCAGCGAGTACCAGGGCACCGACCGAAACGGCAATCCTAACGGCGCGTGGAAAACGCACCCCGCCGCAATGCACCAGAAGGTGGTCGAGGTTTACCTGCTGCGCCGGGGCTTTGACGTGTCGCTGCCCGCCTACGAGGAAGTGCAGCCCGATGCCGAGCCCGTGCAGGTCGATCGCGCACCCACCAAGTCGAACGGTGACAATGGCAATGCACATTGGGTGGAGGACCCGGCCCTTTTGGACCGCATGTACAAGTATGCGGCTGAGTCGCTGGGCATGTCTGACACCGATGTGTTTGCCGCACTCCAGGTCAATGCCATTGGCCTGTACCAAGGCACGATGAAGCAGGCCAAGGCAGACTTGGACGCTTGGGCCGACGCACACGCCAAGATCGACGCAGCCGTGGCCGAGGTGTACGGAGAGGAGCCCGCAGGTGAGTGAGTGGCAGGCGAACAAGGACAGCTCTCGCAGCACGACGCTTGCTCGCCGCTGCTCGTGGGGCGTCATCGTGACGACGGGACGGGTGGACAACGGACAATGCACGCAGCATCCCGACGCACCCGAATGGGATTTCGACGCCGAGGAGCTCGAATGGCTGCTGCAGATGGCGCGTGGGGAGGTGGAACGTGTCTAGAATCAACGACTTGCTGGCACTGTACCGCGAGCTGCACGACAACCGCCAAGCCGAGATCGCGCGGCTGAAGGACCAATTGCTCGACCTGGAGGAGCCGCTGCAAGAGCTCGAGAATGAGATCAAGGCCACGGTTCTAGAGGCGGGCGAATCCGCCGAGCACCTGGGCATCAAGGCTACATACCGCAGCGGCTACGACCGAGTGAGCTACGATAGCAAAGCGCTCGATGGCTACGCGGCGGCGCACCCTGAGGTGCTGGCCTTTCGCAAGGCGACCCAGTGTAGGCCGAGCGTATCGGTAAAGGCGACGTGATTCGACGCTGCTGCGTCTGCCCGCGACGGGTGGAGCTAGAGGGCGGGTGTGCTGACCCGCCGCTTCGGCGGACGGCCAGCACTTGGCGGCAGAGCGGCAGCGACCTTGGAAGGAGACTGACATGGCACACGCATACCTACCCCCATCACCGCCGCCGCCAGAGGCAACGGTGAAGCTGCTTGACCTGGCCCCGCTGGTGTTCGCCGTCGCATTCGTGGGCGGCGCGCTCCTGGCCTACCTGGCGGGGGCAGTGTGATGCCACACTTCATCGAAGTGATGTTCGCCCTGTTCACAGCGGCATTCCTGGGCATCGGCGTGCTGCTGCTGTGGGCGAAGCAGAACCGGAGGCCACGAGAATGAAAGGCAACTGTGAGACGTGCCGACATTGGGAAGGCGCTGGCTGGCTGGTTGAGAACTGGGGCGTATGCGCCATGTCTCGGACGCTGGACGGCGAGAAGCTCAAGCCCAAGTCCCTGGCCTATGCCACCGCTATGTTTGGCGAGAGTGGCGTGCTGCGAACCCACGTCACCTTTGGCTGCATCCAGTGGGAACCGAAGGAGAAGTAGCGATGAACAAGCTACGCGGCATGGTCCTCATCGGCATCGGCTTGCCACTGTTTTGGGTGCTGGTGGTATCGCTGTTCATCCGCGACGGGCGCGTGCTGGTGGGCATGTTCATCGGCATGGCGCTGTTTTTTGGCGGGCTGACGTGGCGCATCCAGCACGACGGCCCGGGCGGGAACAACGAGACATGGTGACGCCTCCCCGTCCCACCTGGCTCCCCGCGCACGTCGCCGTTCAGCGTGGCGTGTGTAGCTGGTGCGGTGCGAAGTGCAAAGTGGACAAGGCAGAGGTGGGACACGTCGCGGTGCCTAACTGCGGGTGCAAGCGGGGGAAAAAGGAGAAGGACGGTGAATGAGTACACGCGGCTGGTACAAGATGAGAGCGGCTGGTGCACGACTACGGTTGAGGTGACAGAGGATAAACGGCAAGGGAAGTGGTGATGGCGAATCCATGTAGAACGCACACCGACTTTCACGGCGACCTCTGTCCGGTGTGTCTGATGGAGGAACGGGATAGGCTCCTCCGTGAGCTGGAGCACCAACAGCAGCTCAATGCATTATACCGTGCGGACAGAGAGAAGCTGATTGGCGTGTTATGCCAACTCGCATCCAAGGCGGAGGATGCGCTTTTCGGTGTGGCGCATTTCGATACGTCCACGGGCATCGCTCCATGACCACCCTCACCATCGTCACGCCGGAACCACCCTGGGGACACCATTTTGGAGAGGTTGTGCGCGTGGCGGATGACCACGGCAACGAGATGCGCGGGGACGTGACTCGCGTCTCCGATCACGAGCTCCTCGTCCGCGTCGGCGGCAAGCCGCTGGCGTTCCAGGAGCTAGACGGCGAAGGGCAGGGGTGGATGTGGAGAGGTTGACGGGGGCGGGAGAAACGGGTATAATGGGAAGTGAAGTCGCCAAATCTGAGAGCGGGTGTCTTTTTGCGGGCACCGCTTCACAATCCTATACAGGCTTGCGAGCAAAGAGCCGCAATCTACTGCGCCCGCCTCAGGTTTGGCGACCAAAAGGTGTCCGCGTGTAGGTTGCGGCTTTTTGCGTTCACACGGAGGGCGAGACGTGGAAGAAATGGCCTTACAACAAGTCACACTGCGCAAGATTCTGGCTGCCAGCTCACTACCAATGTTCGAGCTGGTGACTGACCTCAAGGGTGCCGTCTATCTGATGGGCGGCCCATTACTCCTCAGCAAAAGGCGGCGAACAAAGATTGGCTTCACCCGCTCGCCGATGAATCGCCTCAAGCAATTGTCCAAGGAATACGGCGGCGATATGTGGATCTACTGTCTCATCTGGACGGACGATACCCCCTACCTTGAGGCGCGCTTTCACGACCTTTTCGCAGACAAGCACATAGATGCCGATGATGGCACGGAATGGTTCGACCTCACGGATGAAGATATAGAGTGGTGCAGCGGATTCCAAGCCATCAACACACAGCTTGTTCGCTGGTATATTGAGGAACCAGAGCAATTGTCGGGCGTGCCAGAACCTAACCCGTCCGCACAATATGGAAGGGCAGAGTTCTAATGCCACGCATTCGCAAGGAACACGCCAGCAACTACACCGTAGTCGGCAACGAGCTGATCCAGAATACCGCCCTATCATGGAAGGCCCGTGGCATCATCATCTATCTGTTGAGCATGCCGGAAAACTGGGAGTTCAACTTGAGCGACCTGGAGAACCGGGCCACAGAAGGACGGGCCGCGCTGCGCTCGGGCATTGACGAGCTGAAAGAGGCTGGCTACATCCGCATCGAAAAGGACCGAGCCGGGCACGGTCGCTTTGACGGATACACATGGTGGGTGTTTGAGGAACCGAAATGCGAAAATCAACCTACGGTGGCACCGAAAGTCGATTTTCCGAAATCGGATAAACCGCAAACGGAAAAACCGACGTCGGATAATCGCATACAAGAAAGTAAACACCCTACAAAGGAAACACCTACAAAAGAAGATAGCGCCCCTGGCGCACCCACGCCCAGGCCCCCCAAACCAAAACCCAAACGCCCGCCAAGCGTGAATATGTTCAGGCAGATGGCACACCGCTTCCCAGCCAAGAGCTGGTGGGACACGATCGACACTGTAGTGGGCAGCGATGAGGCAAACCTGCAGCGCTGGGGCCGCGTCGTTTATGCCTGGGTGGGGCTCGGGTGGAAGCCGACCAATGTCATGGGGATGGTAGAGTTCTATCAGCGCAATGAGATACCGGGACAGGAGGCGCCTAGTGGATCACGCTCAAAAGGAAACGGAAAGCATGGCAGTCAGGATCGCCCGCTGGACCAAGACGCGCAAGCTGTCGCAGAGCTATTTGCAGACAACCGACCCGGAGACATTGGCGAAGGAACTGGACCGCCACTGTGAGTATTGCGGCGCGCTGCTGGTGCCTGAGGTGCGCACCTTCCCGGCGCCGTGGACGGACGAGGGCACGCTGACCCGGCCTATCTTCCCGGACTGTGGCTGTGAGGCGTCACAGTTGGCGGCGGACAAGCGCCAGGCGGAGGCCGAGGCCAGCGCTAGACGGCAGGCCGCGCTCGCGTTCAAGGGCAGGCTGCACGCGGCGGGGCTGACCGGCTGGCTGGAGGGGGCGACGTTCGACGCATTCCACAAGCGCGACGATTGGGCGGCCAGCGCAGGCCTATGCGTCCAGGTGCGCCGGTTCGTGGACGCGGTGCTGACCGAACAGTGTGGCGATAGCTGCTGGCTGATCCTCTACGGGCGCTACGGGACGGGCAAGACGCACCTGGCGGCGGCGGCGATTCGGGAGGCGCTGGCGTCGGGGCTGCATAGCTGCTACTTCCGTTCGTGGACCGAATACCTCAAGCGCCTGCAGGCGTCGTGGGAGCGCGAGCAGGGCGAACAGCGCACCGCCGACATTGTGAGCGAGCTGCAGCAGGGCCGGCTGGTGGCGATAGACGACCTGGACAAGCGCCGCGACCCGTCTGGCTGGGCGCGGGAGGAGCTCTACACCGTGCTGAACTACCGCTACAACGCTCGCCTACCGACGATACTGACGTTCAACGAGGCCCCGGGCACGCCGGACCCGGACGCGCATGGGCGGCTGATGTTGGAGCGCTTCATGAGCCGCGCCATCATCGACCGGGTGATTGGTGCGAAGTGGGCCGCACTGAACTTCGACGGCCCCAGTTTCCGCAGTGGTGTGACGTGGCAGATGTGACTCAACCCGCCGGACCCGCTAGGGTGGTAAAGGAGACTCACAATGAAGCACCTACTACTAACCGCACTTCTCCTCGTGGTCCTGGTCGCGGGCACCTACGCCTCCCCGGCCACGCCCGAGCTGCGCAACGACACGCCGCTGGGGCGATGTTACGTGCGGTGTGACGATTTGGCGATTCAGTTCTACTGGTGTACCGCCGGCTGCCGGGCGGTGGCGGAAGGGAGATGACGATGCGTGATCGACTGCAGGCGTGGATCTACCGCTCGTTCGTGACCCACTGCCGCGACCACCATACCGCCGAGTTCGAGGTATGCCGGCGCTGGCCGTGCTGGCTGGCGGCGCGAGTCGAAGCGCGGCTGTACCGCTGGCTGTACGGGATTTGGGCCGAGGAATGGTGAAGGGAGACGATGATGCGAATCTACCGCCAACCGCATTATGGATATTGGGTGTTTGCAGTCGGCGAGTTCAGCTTGCGCATAGGTCGCGGGCGATCAGATCGGCACATCGCCGTGATGTGGTCAACGCCACAGCGAAGGCCATTTAGTTCGTCCTATCTGCTCGCGCTGTGGTTCAGGCTAGGTCGCCGGTGCCTGTTCGTGCAATTCGATTATGGCGTGAATGATGGCGGCACATCCTGACATGCACCTCCGCTGCGCCCGCTGCCGCCGACTCCGCCCGATGGTGTTCGTCCGTCGCGGTCGCTACGACCGGCGGGCGTTCAGCGTGTGGTGGTGCCCGGGGTGCCGGCGGGTGCGGACGGTGATGGTGTCCCGCGTGGGACAAAGGAGACGAGGGTGATGAGCGACAAGGTGCATTGGCAACTATGGTCAGATGGATGCACGGGCAAAAGCCTCTGCGGCCTCACGCTTTACCACCGATTCTTCGCTGAAGGTGCAGAACGCGTGACGTGCAAAAACTGTATGGCGGAAATGAAACGTCGTGGTTGGTGGCGTCCAGAATACCGCGTGCGATTGTCGCTGTTGACTGAGCTAACACCCGTTAGCTGGCACCGTCTGCCGCAGCACGTCGTCAAGCGGGGACAAAGGAGACGACAATGAGCGCCTTATCAGACATTGCATTCCACGCCGTGCTCGAGCGCGTCGAGGCTGGGACCACGACCAGCGACGATGCGCGGTGGCTGCACATGTACGTGCGCGAGCTGCAGGCGGAGTGTGAACGCCGGCACAATGCTCAGTATGGCGACCCGGTGCAGAGGCAGATTGTGGCGTCTGACTCCGCGGGGGCGCGCTGTGCGGGACAAAGGAGAGGGTGATGTGGACCGATGAGCTTGTCGCAGCGGTAGAGCGCGGGTGTGATCTTCGCTGGGCGCCATTCGTCGCAAATGCACGGATGCGGGGGCACCACGTCGCCTGGCACCGTCCGCCGCAGCGCGTCGTCAAGCGCGGCATCGACGCCGACTATATGCTGCTGCTGCGCATTAGCCAGGGCAGGACGACGCTGATGGATGCGTTCACCGTCGCCGAGATAATGAACCGACTGGCGCGTGCCGAGGGCGAACTCAAAGGAAACATCGAGGGCAACCGTTCGATGCGCACCGAGTGCGAGTTCTGGCGCGAGCAGACGAGGAGGCGAGACGAGGAGATGGCGCGGCTATCTGGCCGCCTGCTCCAATACGAGCAGTTCGTGTGGGCCGATGGCGCGCTACCGCCGGGGCCGGAGAGGATGGAGGGTGATGAGTAGAGAGTTGGACGTGCAGATAGCGAAGGCGCTGGGATGCGACGTGCGCGGCGAGGAAACAGAATGGCCGCAATGTGGTTGTGCGGGTAACCCACTGGCACCCCATGGCGATCCACTGTCGCATTCGGGGCGCCAACTACCACGCTACAGCAAAGACATCGAGCATGCGTGGGAGCTGGATGGCGAGGGCTGGGAGTGGCAATTTGACGAGACGAGGAAACGCTTCCTAGATGTTATCGTGTGGACTGAACACGGATGGTTCGATGCAGAGGTTCGGCTTGCGGATGTCCAGAGCAAGGCAGAGGCATACGCACGCGGGCGCTGCTTGGTCTGGCTAAAGGCGAAGGAAGATGATGATGACCGAGAGTGAACTGATGGCGGCGATAGACGAGTTTATGGAGCGCGCCGGATTTATGGTGGACAAATACAGCCAGGACCGTCGCACGCGGGTGCAGCTCGCCGGACACCCCGATCGCGTGTACCTGGGGCACGGTCGGTGCCTGTACGTCGAGGGTAAGGTGGGCGTGAACGGGCTGACTACCGCCGAGGAGAAATGGTGGGCGGAGCACCGACCCTACTTCCATCCGCCGTGGGTGGACGGGGCCATCTGGCGCAGTGTGGACGATGCCGCCGAGTGGCTGCAGCGGATGTGGGAGGCGACGTGACCGGCGAGTCGCAATACTTCCACGCCACCCTGCCGTGGGCCGACACCGGCGAGCGCAACCGCTCCTGGTTCCGTGGTCTGCCCGCCGACGACCCGCGCATCGTGTGGTGTACGCAACATTGTACACTGCCGTGGGGCGCGTGCGACAGACATGAGGCGTGCCCGTTCTACTGGGAACGGGGCCACGGGGACAACCAGATCCCGGCGGGCGTGGCGTTGGAGAGATGCAAGCGACTGATAGAGGAGGCGGAACATGCGGCTACTTGATGCCTATTGTGGGGCGGGTGGTGCAGCGATGGGCTATCACCGGGCAGGATTCGACGTGGTTGGCGTGGACATCGCACCGCAGCCGCACTATCCGTTCGAGTTTCACCAGGGCGATGCCATCGAGTATATCCGCGAGCATGGTCATGAGTTCGATGTGGTACACGCGAGCCCGCCGTGCCAGGCATATTCGCGGGCAACCGCCTGGCGCGGTTCGAGGGCCGACCATCCCGACCTGATTGCGGCAACACGGCGAGCACTGCTTGCGACGGGCAGACCCTACGTTATCGAGAATGTCCAGGAGGCACGGGCCCTATTGCGCCGACCTATCATGTTGTGTGGCACACACTTCGGGCTGCGCATCCGTCGTCACCGCTACTTCGAGGTGTCGGTGCTGGGCGTAGTGCTGACGCCGACATGCCAGCATAGACCGACAGACTATGCCCACGACCACGGCGGGAAGCAGACAGAAGCACAGTACCGCGATGCGATGGATTGCCAGTGGATGACGGTGCAGGAAGCGCGAGAGGCCATCCCACCCGCCTACACCGAGTGGCTTGGTCGCCGGATTGTGGAGGTGACAGCATGCGCGGTGTAGCGATGGGCGACTTTGAGGGCGCGGAACCACATCCCACCGAGGGCCGGTGTCGCGTGTGTGGGACGTATATCGGGCCGACCTCGCGCTACTGCTACAAGCACAAAAATCTCAGGACCAAGGCGCGCCAGCAGGTGCGGCGGCTGTGCGAGATGGCGCACCGGCGGAAGGTGAGGCAGATGATCGCGGAATGGTGGGCAGCGACGGAATCGACCGACTAGGCACCAACCAGGAGGGCAAATGGCAGAGCCGGGGCGAGCGGCTTGCATGTGTGACGATCTGACGCCAGAGGAATTAACTTGTACGGAGCGCGTGGCTAAGCTAATGTATTGGCTGTCACAAGGCGAAGGCGTGCGAACGATAGATGCAGCCAAGCTCGTCGGCTGCACGCGCCAGCATACTTGGCGTATGCTTTGCACGATGTCGCGCGTGACGCCTATCTATCAGGATGATGATGGCTTTTGGCAAATGTGCGTGATGAAAGAGGTGGAATATCTAGATCATCCGTAACGTAGGGCGTTACCCCCTTATGGTACTCTTTATCCTAGAGGCATTATATCACCCGCGCATCTAGGAGGAGAGTACCTTGAACCCTGTTTCTGGCCTACTTCACAGCCGCAAGTTCCTTCTTCTCTGTCTCGATACCATCATCTCTCTGATCCTGTTTTTCGTCGGCAAGTACGCCGCACCCAGCCTGGCCGAAGATGTCAACTTCATCATCGCTGCCTACCAGCCGGTGTTCGTGGCGATCATCGTGGCGATTTCGGTGGAGGATGCGGCGGCAAAGCGAGCAGGCACCTTCGACCACTAGGCGGGGCGACAATGAATCTAGACTGGATCACGCTCGACATGTTCGTCGCAGCGCTACCCGGTATTGCGGCATTGATCGCGGCCCTTATCGCCTGGCGCGCTGCGAAGGGCCAGCGTAACGAGACGGCAGCAGGCACGCAGCAAGTAGGCGTCGAATCGCTGGCAACTGTGGTCCAGACCCTACAGGCTGAGCTCACACGGCTGAGCCATCGCATCGAGGTCATCGAGGCTGAAAAGCGGGTGCTGCAGGCGCGCGTCGAGGCGCTAGAGGTGGAACGAGATACCCTGCGGCGACGGGTAGACGATCTGCAGGCGCGATTGGACGCGGTATTGGCCTGGGCCGTACCGCGAGGCTACGAACCGCCGCTTTAACAGTAGACAAACTATCGCACTAGACTACGCCTTCTGAATGGGGCGCAGAAGGACCAGACACGACATGAGCCAAGGTGGGAATGTACCATTGGAAAAGTTCATCGAGTCCATGTTTCAGGCACAAAGGGAACACACCGACATGCGTTTCGACGCACTCGGTGAGGCGTTCAGGACGCATTGCGCGGAGAATGAGACAGACCGCAAGGACCACGAGAGCCGATTGCGGGCATTGGAGAAGCAATCGCCGTGGCGCAATTTGGCCCAGGCATTTACCGGGCTCGCCGCCGCCGTGGCGATGCTGCTGGGCCTGGTCAAGCCATAAACGGACATCATCACTCTCCTCCCTACACCTGGGGGCGGGGATGTCGCCGGGGCTGAACCGCCCCCACGGTGAGGGAAGCGTGATAGCAAGTAGGAGCAGGTAACTGGCAGCGGCGAGAAAGTCAAACGGGCAGTGGAAGAAGGGGCAATCGGGCAATCCCAGCGGGCGCCCCAAACGCAGCGTCGAGGAGAAATACCTTGCGGCGCTGTATCGCCGTGTCTCGATGGACGATTGGAACACGATCATCGATTCGACAGTCGCGCGTGCTAAGGCAGGTGATTCGACGGCGCGCCAGTGGCTCAGCGATTATCTGCTGGGCAAGCCGGTGCAGCGCCAGGAGATCAGCGGGCCGGATGGTGGCCCGGTCACGGTGAACTTCGTTGACTCAAACCTCAGCAGCGCTGACATATAATGTACCCAGCGCCTACGCGCAGAACCGCGACGCCTTCCGCTGCCGGGACGCCGAGGTACTGCTCATCGGTCCGGCAGAGACGGGCAAGACCTATGGGCTGCTGTGGAAGCTGCACCTATGCGCGCTCAAGTATCCGAAGGCGTCTATCGTCATCCTACGAAAGACCTTAACATCGACATACTCGACTGTGCTGGTCACGTTCAAGGAAAAGGTGGTCGGCGAGGATTCGCCGATTCGCGCCTATGGCGGCGAGAAATCGGAGTGGTTCGACTATCCGACCGGGGCGCGCATTTGGGTGGCTGGCCTAGACAAGT
>Ga0307441_1000275_pt1 | contig 19827 bp, 16 predicted proteins | sample SalMarWE160420MG_FD_202149 | JGI IMG/M metagenome (GOLD analysis project Ga0307441, IMG submission 202149) | Salt marsh sediment microbial communities from the Plum Island Ecosystem LTER, Massachusetts, United States - WE1604-20 | ecosystem: Environmental > Aquatic > Marine > Intertidal zone >... | reverse complement strand
TCACCAGCCAGGTGCCGATGGTGGCCAGGCCCACCGCCCAGTGCAGCCCCAGCAGCACCCCCAGGCAGGTGGCCACCCCCTTGCCGCCCCGGAAGCCGAAGAACACCGGATACAGATGGCCGAGAAATGCCGCCAGGCCCACCAGCGCCAGCACCGTGGGCGGTGCCTTCAGGGCCCACGCCACCAGCACCGGCGCCAGGCCCTTGGCCATGTCGCCCAGCAGGGTGATGATGCCGGCCTTCTTGCCGCCCAGGCGCAGCATGTTGGTGGCACCCGGGTTGCCGGAGCCCTGGGTGCGGGGGTCGGCCATGCCCATGAGGCGGCCTACCAGGACGGCGGTGGAAAGGGATCCGATGAGGTAGCCCATCAGGACCAGGGCGGCGTGGGTTAGCATGGCGCGATATTGGACTTGCTTGCCCGCGAGAGGTCAAGGCCCGGCGGCCGGCAGAACCGATGGGTGGGTGCCGGAAACCATTTCAAAATGCGTCTCGCCCGCCAGCCCTGCGTTGTGAAACACGCGGCGGTGCTTATTTACTTAGGTAAACTGCGCGCCTTGCGTTGACGACCGATCCCCTATCTTGAGATAGGGTCGATCGTCCGACACCTTCTGCCAACAAGGGAGCACGGCATGGACAGTGTTTTCGTGCGCGGTCTGCGGATTGCGGCCATCGTGGGGATCGTACCCTGGGAGCGCCGGGTCCGTCAGACGCTGGTCTTCGATCTGGAGCTGGCCGCCGATGTGGCCGCTGCGGCCGCCACCGACGCCATCGCAGACACCCTGGACTATCAGGCGGTGTCCCACCGGGTGACGGAGTTCGTCGCGGCGAGCGACTTCCGGTTGCTGGAAACCCTCGCCGAGCGCACCGCGCAAATGCTGATGGACGAGTTCCAGGTGCCCTGGGTGCGCCTGTCGGTGAGCAAGCCCAATCGCTGCGGCGCGGCCGCCGTGGGGCTCAGCATCGAACGGGGCGCCCGGCCGGGCGGCTGAGTCGGATCCCGATGGCCTCCTCGGATTCAGCGCCCGAGCGCGGGCCGTGGGCCCTGCCCGCCGACTGGCCGGCGCCGCCGCCGGAGGCGGTGGCGGTCAGCGAGCGGCTGGTGGCCATAATGCGGGCCGAGATGGAGCGGGCGGGCGGCGCCATCAGTTTCGCCCGTTTCATGGAACTGGCCCTGTACGCGCCCGGCCTGGGTTACTACAGCGCCGGCCTGCGCAAGTTCGGGCAGGCCGGCGACTTCGTGACCGCGCCGGAGCTCTCCGCCCTGTTCGCCCGCTGCGTGGCCCGCACCTGCGCGCCGGTGCTGACGGGTGGCGGTGACCTGCTGGAGCTGGGCGCCGGCAGCGGCATCATGGCGGCCGACCTGCTCACGGAACTGGAGCGGTTGGGCGCCCTGCCGGGGCGCTACTGGATCCTGGAGCGCAGCGCCGATCTGCGCGAGCGCCAGCGGGAGACATTGAGCCGCCGCGCGCCGGACTTGGCAGCGCGGGTGGACTGGCTCGACACGCTGCCGGCCGCGGGTTTCCAGGGGGTGATGGTGGGCAACGAGGTGCTGGACGCCCTGCCGGTGGAGCGCTTCCGGTGGCGTGCGGCCGGCGCCGAGGAACTGGCCGTGGGTTGGGCCGAACCGGGTTTTGGCTGGCAGCCGCGGCCGGCCGGTCGGGAACTGCTCGTGGCGGCGGCCGCCCTGGCCGCGGAGACGGGTCTGTCGGAAGGTTATGTCTCCGAGGTGAATCTGCAGCTCGGCTCCTGGCTGGGCAGTCTCGCCGAGCGTCTGGGGCGGGGCCTGATTCTGATGATCGACTACGGCTACCCCCGCCGGGAGTACTACCACCCCGAGCGCGCCGGCGGCACCCTCATGTGTCATTACCGCCAGCGCGCCCACGGCGATCCCCTCATGCTGCCGGGTCTGCAGGACATCACCGCCCATGTGGATTTCACCGCGGTGGCGGAGGCGGCCGTGGCGGCGGGCCTGGACGTGCTGGGGTTTGCCACCCAGGCCCATTACCTGATGGATGCGGGCCTCGATACCCTGCTCGGCGAACGCAGCCCGGAGGACGGCGCGGCCTATCTGGACCTCGCCCGCCAGGCCAAGACCCTGACCCTGCCCGGAGAGATGGGGGAGCGTTTCAAGGTCATCGCCCTGGGTCGCGGGCTGGACGACACGCCGGTGGGTTTCCGGTTGCAGGACCTGCGCAACCGGCTGTAGGGGCCGCGCCATTTTCACGCTGCCGTGATAAATTCCCGCCGGTCCCTCATACCGTCGCACAACAACAGTGGCCCTCCCCGTGAAGAGCCGCCCGCGGCGCCGGAAAACAGCTGAAGGAAATCACAGCCACCATGGCAATCACCCATATCCTGGCCCTGGCGCTGCTGCAGGGGTTGACCGAATTCCTGCCCATCTCCAGTTCCGCCCACCTGATATTGCTGCCCCGACTGGTGAACTGGCCCGACCAGGGGCTGGGTTTCGACATTGCCGTGCATGTGGGCACCCTCACCGCGGTGGTGGCCTATTTCCGCCACGAGCTGGCGGCCATGGCCGGCGCCTGGGGGCGGTCGCTGGTGGGCGGCGGCCAGAGCCGGGACAGCCGGCTGGCCTGGGCGGTGCTGCTGGGGACCATTCCGGTGGGTCTGGCGGGCCTGCTCCTCAAGCACGCGGTGGAGACCCAGCTGCGCTCGCCGCTGGTGATCGCCGCGGCCACCGTCGGTTTCGGGCTGCTGTTGTGGGCGGCCGATGTCTGGGGTCGGCGCCGGCGGGACGAATACACCGTGGGTTGGAAGGACGTACTGGTGATCGGCGTGTTCCAGGCCATGGCGCTGGTGCCCGGCACGTCCCGCTCCGGCGCCACCATGACCGCCGGCTTGATGATGGGCCTGACGCGGGCCGGCGCCGCGCGCTTTTCCTTTCTGCTGTCCATACCGGTGATCGTGCTGGCCGGCGCCCTGGAAGCGATCGATCTGGATCTGCAGGGCGCGCCGGTGGACTGGCGGGCGCTGGGTCTGGGCTACGTGGTGTCGGCGTTGAGCGCCTACCTGTGCATCCACTATTTCCTCAAACTGCTGGATCGCATGGGCATGCTGCCGTTCGTGATCTATCGCCTGCTGCTGGGTGCGGTGCTGTTGGTGGCTTTCGTCTGATCGGACCGATGGCAGGCCCGCCGCGGGGGTTAGGGGTGGTTACGGGGACGGTCTGATCGGACGTCGGCCCGCCTTACGCCTGTCATATTTTCCCTTCATACTCGGCGGCCTTGGCTGGAAGTGGTTGTCGGCAGTAGCTTTCCGCCCCGTTTCGAAGGCGGCCGGTCGTGCGCCGGAGCGCCGGGAGCGCACTGGTTACTGTCAGCAATTTATACAGCCGGCATTCTGTAACCGTTGTCACACAAAGACATACGCGTATGTTTTTGCGCGACTTATGAAGTTACGGTACAGTAAATGCATAAGCCGGCGCACAAACTGACAGGGTCACCGGGCTCCACGCCCCTCGGTCGTGGATGCGCACCCGAAGACCCGCTTTCTCGCAATCGCTGCGTATCACGAAGGAGTGTGGTCATGCATTTCATCATTCGGGCTGCTTTGGCAGCCGCGGGTCTCGCTGTCGCCGTCAGCGCCAGTGCCAGCACGGCGTGGGTCGGCAGCGCCGATTACGCCGCCGGCCCCAACGGCATTGCCTCCGGCGGTGCCGTCAGCAACTTCAACGGCTACGATTTCGGGCCCGGCGCGCTGCTGTTGACCGGTTCGCTTACCGCCGGGTCCACCGTGACAGGCTATTTCCAGACCTACGTCACCGGCCACCTGGCCGCCGATGGCAGCGGAGTCAGTGCTCCCGGCCTGAATACCACCGGTGCCGGTTCCGGCTATCAGTTGACGCTGGCGGGGACCTTCACGGAATCCGTCGATTCCATTTCCGGCGGACAGACCAATTTCACCCTGACGGGTGGTCACGCGAACCTCTACCTGGGTACGCCGAGCTACAACTTTTCCACCGATTCCGGTTTCACCAACGGGAAAAGCATCCTCAGCGCCACCATTTCCGGCGGATCGGGATTGTTCTCCAGCACCTTCGGCTATGGTGTCACCAAGCTGGACGTGAGCGTGGACGGCTACGATCACTCCATTTTCTCGCCGGACACCATTGCCGGCGGCACGTCCACCTTTACCATGCAGGCGCCCGGGTCGGGCTTCACCTCGTTCCTGGGTTCGATCGGGAGCGTCCAGGGGCATTCGACAAGCGGCGGGCTGCTGCTGAGCGCCGACGGCAACCTGAGCCTGACCGCGGTGCCGGTGCCGCCGGCCCTGTGGCTGTTCGGCTCGGGTCTGGTGGGTCTGGTGGGCTTTGCGGCCAGACGGCGCCGCTGAGCGCAGCACCGTTCAGAACCAAAGGGCCGGGGCAATGCTGCCCCGGCCCTTTGTTTTTGTGGGGCACCGCCGCCCGCTGCGCCAGCCGACCGCGTCGCGGTCAGTCGGCCTTCGCCCAGCCGGCAAGCTCCGCCTTGACGGCCTGCAGCCGCCTGTCCTGCAGCGCTTTGCCGATGGCGGCGCCGGACAGGCCTTCGGCCATCACATCGGCCGGGTTGACGGCGGCCGCGGCCGCCCGCGCCGCCCGAAAGCGCTGGGCCTGGGGATAGGGACGGTCTTCCAGTCCGGCCCGGCCGCGGGCGTCGGCTTCGCAGGCCAGCAGGAACTGCTCGAAGCGTTCCGGGCGGCGGAAGGCGTCCAGGCGTTCGAGGGTTTGCAGCACGGTGGCCGGGCGCAGCTCCGCGATGCGGTGGCAGTGGCCGTGGAAGCGGGCAACCGCCAGGGCCAGGTCCCGGAACTCGTTGGGGATGCGCAGGCGGGCGCACAGGTCCTGGACCAGCGCCACGCTGCGTTCCTCGTGGCCGATGTGCCGGGGCAGGATATCGGCGGGCGTGGTGCCCTTGCCCAGATCGTGCACCAGCGCGGCGAATCGCACCCGGGTGTCCGGGGTCAGCCGCGCCGCCTGGGTGACCACCATCAGGGTGTGCACGCCGGTGTCCACCTCCGGGTGGTGCCGGGGGGGCTGGGGAACCCCGAACAGGCGCTCCAGTTCCGGGAACACCCGGGCCAGCGCGCCGCAGTCCCGCAGCACCTCGAAGAAGCGGGCCGGCTGCTCCTCACCCAGGGCTTTCACCGTTTCCTGCCAGACCCGTTCGGGCACCAGGTGGTCCACTTCGCCGTCGGCCACCATGCGCTCCATGAGCGCGTTGGTCTCCCCGGCCACCCGGAAACCCAGGTGGGCGTAGCGGGCGGCGAAACGGGCCACCCGCAGGATCCGCACCGGGTCTTCCACGAACGCCGGCGACACATGGCGCAGCACGCGGGCGTCCAGATCCCGCTGTCCATGGAAGGGGTCCACCAGCTGCCCGGCGCTGTCCTCGGCCATGGCGTTGATGGTCAGGTCCCTGCGCTGCAGGTCTTCCTCCAGGGTGACCTCCGGGCTGGCGTGCACGGTGAAGCCCTTGTAGCCCGGCCCGGTCTTGCGCTCGGTGCGCGCCAGGGCATACTCCTCGTGGGTCTCGGGATGCAGGAACACGGGGAAATCCTTGCCCACGGGGCGGTAGCCCAGCGCCCTCAGCTCTTCGGCCGTGGCGCCCACCACCACCCAGTCCCGCTCCTTGACGGGCAGGTTCAGCAGGCGGTCGCGCACGGCGCCGCCGACCAGGTAGATTTGCATCGCAGCGGACATGGTGGTGTGTTGGCCGTCGGGGTTGCGGACCCGCCCGTTCCTCGCCGGGGTGCGTGTCAAATGAGTGTGGGCAGTATAACGGGCCCGTCGGGGCGCTTCCTAGGAAACCTCTGCACAGGGCGCTGAAGCGGCGCTCGGAATGCTCATTGACTGCCTGTAAACTGCGCTTCCTCGCCCCGTGGCGCCTGGCGATCCACCCACTCGATCGCACTGTGCGTAGGCTTCCCGGGAATCCGACGGCTGCATGGAGAACCGCAGCGCAATGATCGGCAGACGATTCGGCTGGGCACTGGTGGCCCTGTGGGGCACGTTGGCGGGCGGCTGTGCGCAGCTGGCCTACTACGGCCAGTCCATCGGCGGCGAGCTGCAGGTGCTGTCCAAACGCCAGCCCATCAGTACCCTGGTCGCCGACCCGGATACCCCTGCCGCCCTGCGGGCCCGCTTGCACAAGGCCCAGCGCATCCGCGAATTCGCCGTCAGCCGGCTGCATCTGCCCCGCAACGGCAGCTACACCACCTACGCCGACATCGGCCGCCCCTATGTGGTGTGGAACGTGTTCGCCGCGCCCCGCTTCGCGTTGAAGCTCAAGACCTGGTGCTTTCCCATCGCCGGCTGCGTGGGCTACCGCGGCTATTTTCATCACGATGCGGCATTGGCCGAGGCGGCCCGGCTGCGCAAACAGGGGCTGGATGTCTACGTGGCCGGCATTCCGGCCTATTCCACCCTGGGCTGGTTTTCCGATCCGCTGCTCAGCACGGTGGTGGACTGGCCGGACTTCGAGCTTGCCGGCCTGATCTTCCACGAGCTCGCCCACGCGCGGGTATACGTTCCGGGGGCCACCACCTTCAACGAATCGTTTGCGGTGACGGTGCAGCGGGTCGGCGTGCACCGCTGGCTGGCCGCCCAGGGCTCACCGGCCGAGCGGGCGGCCTATCAGGCCTACCGCGCCCGCCGTCATCAGTTCCTGGCCCTGGTGCTCGCCACCCAGGCGCAACTCGAGCATCTCTATGAGAACGGTACGTCCCAGGCCGAGATGAGCGCCGGCAAGCGCCGCATCATCGCCGACCTGCGCCATCGCTATCAGGCGCTGAAGGCCGAGTGGGGCGGTTACGACGGTTACGATCGCTGGTTCGCCGGGCCTCTGAACAATGCCCAGCTCGGTTCGGTGAGCACCTACGAGGACGACGTGCCGGCCTTCCGGGCTCTGCTGGCACGCGAGCATGGCGACCTGCCGGCCTTCTACGCGGCGGTGGCCAAGCTCGGCAAGCTGCCTGCCGGGGAACGGGAGCGGCGCCTGGCCGCCCTGGCCGCGGCTGGCGGTCAGGATCGGCCGGCGTCCCGTCCGGCCAGGCGCCGCGCCAGGGAATAGCGGGCCCGCGAGCTCTGCCGGCCGAGGTACTGGGGCACCACCGCTTCCAGGGCAGTGGGCTCGATGCCCAGTGCCTGCAGTGCCGGGCTGCTGCACACGCTGTCCTTCTGCAGGGAGTGGTAGTTGTCCAGGGAGAAGGGCTTGCCGGGTGCGTACTCGAGTATGCGGGCCTGCAGATGGGAGATTCCGTCCCCCAGGGGCAGGACGCGGCGTTTGAGGCCCGCGGTGCGTGCCGTGTATTCCACCAGCTCCCGCAGGGTGTAGATGTTCGGGCCGCACAGCTCGTAGCGTTCGCCGATGGTGGTCTTGTCGCCCAGGGCGTGGGCGAAGGCCTTGACCACGTCGCCCACGAACACCGGCGCGAAGCGCGCGCCGGCGCAGGCCAGGGGCAGCACGCCCGGGGACCAGCGCAGCAGGGCGGCGAAGCGGTTGAAGAAGCTGTCGCCCGGTCCGAAGATCACCGACGGACGGAAGCTGGTGATCTGCAGCCCCTCGCCGGCCGCCTCATGCATCAGGTCTTCCGCTTCGCCCTTGGTCTTGAGGTAGTAGCCGTGCTCGCTGTGGGCGTCGGCGTTCAGGGCGCTCATGTGCAGTACCCGCGTCACGCCCTGTTCCCGCGCCGCCCCCACCAGCTTTTCCGCCAGCTCCACGTGGGCGCGGCGAAAGCCGCTGCCGTCATGGCCTGCTTCGTTCAGGATGCCTATCAGGTTGGCTGCCGCGTCGCAGCCCGCCAGTTGCTCGGCCAGGGCGCCCGCATCGTGCACATCCGCTTCCACCAGCTCCACCCTGGGGTTCACCAGCAGATCCCGGTGGCGGGCCCGTCGGCGGGTGGGCACCCGCACCCGGTAGCCGGCTTCGGTCACTTCGCTGATCAGGTGCCGGCCCACGAAGCCGGTGCCGCCCAGTATGCAGAGGGTCCGAGTTTTCATTGTGTAATTGCACTCCCGACAATCATGGTCGCCGTCGCCCGGCAGCCAGTGCAAGCATACCAGTCCTTGGGAGCCCGTCGGATCGGACCTGCCCCTACTGTGGCCATGGGAGAACGATCCTGATCGATGCTTCCCTAGGGCGATGCTGCCGGTATCGGCGGCATGTACCGGCTGAGATGGGTGGCGGCGCCGTGCAGCCGCCAATCGAACACCGCCGTGAAGGCCAATACGCCGCGCACGTAACCGCGCGTTTCGCGAAACGGTATCAGATCCACCCACAGGTCCGCCGGCATGGAGCCCTTGGCCGGCAGCCAGGTCTGCACCCGCTGGGGACCGGCGTTGTAGGCGGCGGTGGCCAGCACCATGTTGCCGTTGAAGCGGCTGAGCATGCGTTGCAGGTAGCCCGCCCCCAGGCGGATGTTCTCCTCGGCCTGCAGCAACGCCAGCCGGTCCGGCCGCGGCCGGTTCAGCAGCCTTGCGGTGTGGCGGCCGGTGGCGGGCATCAGCTGCATCAGTCCCAGTGCGCCGGCCGGCGAGCGGGCGTCCTCCCGGAACGCGCTTTCCTGCCGCACCACTCCGAACACCCAGGACGGATCCAGACCGTACTGGCGGGAGACGGTCACGATCTGCTTGCGATAGGGCAGCGGGAAACGCAGCGCCAGGTCGTCGAGTTTCCCGGACTGGGCGGCACTCCAGATGGCCTGGTCGTGCCAGCCCCACTGGTTCGCCAGCACGGCCGCCAGCGCCTGCTTGCGGGAATCCAGGTCATGGGTGCCGTAGTACCACTCCCGGCGGGCGTCCAGATTCATGTCCAGGTAGTACAGCTCCCGGGCGCGCACCAGGGCCGGGTGGTTTTCGAGCAACCGTTGCAGCTCCTTGGGGGTGTACCGGATGGGCTTGTCGTTCATGGCGTAATGCCAGTTCAGCCGGTCGGCGGCCAGGAAGCCGTGGTAGTTGCGCTCGGTGGCCAGGTCCGCCAGTTCCCGCCGGGCCTGGGCGTGGCGGCCGATCTTGTCCAGCGCGCGGGCATGCCAGTAACGCCAGGTATCGTCGCGGCGCTGGTCCGGGCCGAGGGCGTCGATCCAATGTACCACCGCCTTCCAATCCTGGGCCGCCAGGGCGGTGCGCACCCGCCACTCGCGCACCCGGGTGTCCACCGCCCGGGCGGGCAGTGCGTCCAGCCATGTGCGGGCCTGGGGCTGGTCCTGGTAGGCGGCGCGCAGGGCCAGCATGCGTTCGGTGTGGTCGACCTCGGCGGCGCTGAACCGGTAGCGGTGACGCACGGTGCTCCACACCTGCTGGGCGCCGGCGGCGTCCGCCCGTGCCAGCCGGCCGATGCCGTACAGCACGATGTCCCGGGTGATGGGCAGGTCCGGCCGCAGGGCGCCGGAGCGGATGATGCGGGCCGGCCGCCGGTAGGTCTTCAGCCACAGCTCCACCCAGTGCCGGTCCCGGGGGCCCAGCCGTCGGCCCAGAAAACTCGCCAGGGTCAGGTTGCCCTCCCGTATGGCCAGACGGATGCGCTCCCACAGGGTCTTGGTGTTGATGTAGGGGCTGGCATACAGGTCCTTGAACACCGGATCGCACTGGTGGGACTGGGAGTGTCCCACCAGCCACAATTTCAATGCGTCTTTCATCAGGCCCTTGGTGCGCCCCGTGTGCAGGCGCGCCTGCAGCTCGAAGCAGCGCAGCCGGGACGGCTGATCGGGGCGGTAGAAGCGCAGGAACTCGCGCCAGTCCCGGCGCCGGGCCAGCTCGTCCAGCCATTCCCGGCGCAGCCTGGGTGCCAGCGGCGTGTGGTCGTAGGTCTGCAGGAAGTGGCTGATCTGGTCCGCCCGGGCGTGCGCCAGGTCGCGGCGCAGGGCGTAGTAGCGCAGATAGGGATAAAGCGGGTAGTGACGCAGCGCGTGTTCCAGCTGGCGAAACCGGTTCAGATCGCCCGCCTGCAGGGCGTTGCGTGCATCCTGGAAGCTCTGGCGCTGCTGGGCGAGGGTCGCACCGGCCGCCGGCGCGGTTGCGGCGATCAACACCAGAGCCAGCAACACGCCGTGCGGGAGTAAGCGCATAATTCGCTATAGTTAATGACCAACCGCTGCCACGATAATGAGGACGCCCATGAGCTTCAAGTCGATCAACCCGCTGGACGGCACCACCCTGAAAGTAGTGGAGCCGTGGAACGAGCGCCAGCTGGAAGCGGCCCTGAGCGAGAGCGCCGATGCGGCGCCCCAATGGGCGGCGCGGCCCATGGAGGAACGCTGCGATCTCATGCGTCGGGTGGCGTCCGTGCTGCGCAGCCGGCGCGACGAGCTGGCGCGGCTCATGACCCTGGAAATGGGCAAGCTGGCCAAGGAGGCGCGCGCCGAGGTCGACAAGTGCGCCTGGGTCTGCGAGTACTACGCCGACAACGGTCCGGCGTTCCTGGCCGACGAGATCATCGAGACCGATGCGTCGCGCAGCCTGGTGGCCTATCAGCCCCTGGGCACGGTGCTGGCGGTGATGCCCTGGAACTTTCCCTACTGGCAGGTGTTCCGGTTTGCCGCGCCGGCGCTGGTGGCCGGCAACACCGGCCTGCTCAAGCATGCCTCCAACGTACCCCAGGTGGCCATGAGCATCGAGGAGTTGTTCGCCGAGGCGGGCTTTCCCGCCGGTGTGTTCCGTACCCTGATGCTGCCGGCCTCGCGCGTGGCCGCGGTCATCGAGGACCCGCGGGTGCAGGCCGTGACCCTCACCGGGAGCGAGCCGGCCGGCCGCCAGGTGGCAAGCACCGCCGCTGCCCACATCAAGAAATCCGTGCTGGAGTTGGGGGGTTCCGATGCCTTCGTGGTGCTGGAGGACGCGGACCTGGAGCTGACGGTGCAGAACGCGGTGGCCTCGCGGTTTCTCAACGGCGGCCAGAGCTGCATCGCCGCCAAGCGGTTCATTGTGGTGGACGCGGTCGCCGACGCCTTTCTGGAGCGCTTCAAGGCGGGGGTGGAGGCGTTGCGCTCCGGCGACCCCATGGATGAGGACACCACCCTGCCGCCCCTGGCTCGCCATGACCTGCGCGACGACCTGCATCAGCAGGTGGTGGACAGCATCGCCCACGGGGCGGTGGCGGTCACCGGCTGCGCACCCGGCAGCGGACCGGGCGCCTTCTACCAGGCCTCCATCCTGGATCGGGTGGAGCCGGGCATGCGGGCCTACCACGAGGAGCTGTTCGGGCCGGTGGCCATCGTCATCCGGGCGCGGGACGAGGAGGAAGCGGTGCGTATTGCCAACGATTCGGACTTCGGCCTGGGGGGCAGCGTGTGGACCCGGGATGCGGCGCGGGGCGAAGCGGTGGCCCGCCGGCTGGCCTGCGGCGCCGCCTTCGTCAACGGCCTGGTCAAAAGCGATCCCCGTCTGCCGTTCGGCGGGGTCAAGCACTCCGGCTACGGACGGGAGCTGTCCCGTCTGGGCATCCGTGAGTTCGTCAACGCCAAGACCATCTGGATTCGGTAGCAGCCTGTCGGGAGCGCTCGCGGCGGCGGGTGTTCAATGGCCCGTAGGTTGGGCTGACGAAGGAAGCCCAACGGGCGGCGGCGCGGTTGTGTGGGTTGGGTTGTTTTGGCTGGGTGGTTGTTGGGCTTCGCGCGGCTCAGCCCAACCTACGTGATCGGCCCGACCTACATGGCCAGCCTAACCTGCGCGTTCGATCCGGAAGCGGCCCGTGCAGGGTGTTCCCGGCGGCGGGGGGCTGACTGGCCCGTAGGTTGGGCTGACGCAGGAAGCCCAACGGGTGGTGACGGGGTTGGGTGGGATGGTTGTTTTGGATTTGGCGGTTGTTGGGCTTCGCGGGGCTCAGCCCAACCTACGTGGTCAGCCCAATCTATTTGGTCGGCGTAGCCTACGCGCCTTTGGGATTGCATGTCTTGGCGTGGGTCGTCAGGGCTGCTCGGCGTAACGCTCGCGGAGCATGTTCTTCTGCACCTTGCCCATGGTGTTGCGGGGCAGGGCGTCGATGAAGAACACCCGTTTGGGTACCTTGTAGCCGGCCAGGCGGGTCTTCAGGGTGCGGATGATCTGCTGCTCGTCCAGGGGCGGGCCGCCGGTCTGGGGCACCACCACAGCGGTCACCATTTCCCCGAAATCGGCGTGAGGCAGGCCGATGACGGCCGACTCCAGGACGCCGTCCAGGTCGTCGATGACGCTTTCCACCTCCTTGGGATAGACGTTGTAGCCGCCGGTGATCACCATGTCCTTGCTGCGCCCGACGATGGACAGGTAGCCGTTGGCGTCCCGGCGGGCCTGGTCGCCGGTGCGGAACCAGCCGTCCGCCGTGAACTCCTCGGCGGTCTTTTCCGGCAGCCGCCAGTAGCCCTTGAAGACGTTGTTCCCCTTGACCTGCAGCTGGCCGACGGTGCCGTCGGCCACGGGCTGATCGTCGTCGTCGGTGATGCGCACCGAGACCCCGGGCAGGGGCAGACCCACCGTGCCGGCAAGGCGTTCGCCGTGCAGGGGGTTGGAGGTGTTCATGCCGGTCTCGGTCATTCCGTAGCGCTCCAGGATGGTGTGGCCGGTGCGCTGCTCGAAGGCCTCGAAGGTCTGCTCCAGCAGAGGAGCGGAGCCGGAGGTGAACAGCCGCATGTGGCGACAGTCCTCGCGACCGAAATCGGTGTCCGCCAGTAATCGGGTGTAGAAGGTGGGCACCCCCATCATCACCGTCGCCCGGGGCAGCAGACGCCGGACCGTGGCCACGTCGAACTTGGGGATGAACAGCATGCCGGTGCCGTTCAGCAGCACGCAGTGACAGGCCACGAACAGCCCGTGGATATGGAAGATGGGCAGGGCGTGCAGCAGCACGTCATCCGGCCCGAAGCCCCAGGCCTGGTGCAGGGCCGTGCCGTTGGCGGCCAGGTTGCCGTGGGTGATCATGGCGCCCTTGGGCCGGCCGGTGGTGCCTGAGGTATAGAGGATCACCGCCACGTCGTCGGCGCTGCAGGGGACGATGTCGAACGCCGCGTCCCTGCCGGCGGCCCGCTCGCTCAGGCTGCCTCCGCCCTGGCCGTCCAGGGTCAGCACCTGGGCCACGCCATGCCTGGCGGCCAGCGTTTCCATGGTGGCCTGCCGGGCGGGCGCACACACCACCGCAGCGGGTTCGGCGTCGCCCAGGAAATAGTCCAGCTCGTCTTCCAGGTAGGCGGTGTTCAGGGGCAGGTAGATGAAGCCCGCCCGCAGGCAGGCCAGGTACAGGAACAGCGCCTCGGGAGACTTGTCCACCTGCACCGCCACCCGGTCGCCCTTGCGTATCCCCGACTCGGTCAGCGTGCGGGCATAGCGCCCGCTGGTCTGCACCAGGTCCTCGTAGCTGTACAGGACCCCCTGTTCGGTCTCGATGACCATCCGGCTGCGGTCGGCGGGAAAGCGGCTTTCGAACAGGCGGTAGATGTTTTTGTCGTCCACGGCGGGCCTCACAGGCTTTGCTTGACACCGAAAACCGGGCGTCATTAGACTGCCAAAATTTATAATTATGAATTATTAATTACAATAGCTTCACCGTCACGAGGATCAGCCAGCGCCGTGAGCACCGGTCCCATCCAGCGTCGAGCGTTGTACCAGCAGGTCGCCGATCGCCTGCGCAAACGTATCTATGACGGGGAGTTGACCGCCGGGGAGCCCATCGACGAAAAGCAGCTGTGCGCCTCGTTCGGCATCAGCCGCACGCCCCTGCGCGAAGCGCTCAAGGTGCTGAACAGCGAAGGGCTGGTGGAGCTGGTGCCCAGTCGCGGCTGCTTCGTCAAGCACGTGGGTTTCGACGAGCTCCACGAGCTGTTCGTGGTCATGGCCGCCCTGGAGGGGTTGTGCGCCCGGGAGGCGGTCCTGCGCAGCGACGAGGCCGACGTGCAGCGCCTGGAAGACCTGCATGCGCGCCTGGAGGAACATGCCGCGGCCGGCGACATCGACGCCTATTATGAAGATAACTTCCGGTTTCACGAGGCCCTTCAGGAACTGTCCCGAAACCGCTGGCTGCAGCGGGCGGCGGCGGACCTGCGCAAGATCCTGCGCCTGGCCCGCCATACCCAGCTGACGGTGGAAGGGCGGCTGCAGGGCTCGCTGGACGAGCACCGCCGCATCATGGAGGCGGTGCGCCGGCGCGATGCCGACGCCGTGGAGCAGTCCATGAAGGAGCATCTGCAGGTGCAGCTGCAGGTGCTGGAGCATATGCAAGAGCAACAACAGCCCGGAGCCGCACCCGCGGATCACCGGGCAACATGATGACCTGCGAATAGGGAGGAAACACCCGTGAAAATCAACAAATTCTTTGTGACCGCCGCCTGCGCGGCCGCGGTGGGCTTGTCCAGCGCCAGTGCAGTGGCCGGGGACATGGTGCTGCGCGCCTCCCACCAGTGGCCCAAGGGCGACATGCGTGACGAGATGGTGCGCATCATCGCCAAGGACGTGGCCAAGGCCGATGTGGGCCTGAAGATCCAGGTCTATCCGGGCAAGTCCCTCTACAAGCCCAAGGAGCAGTGGAACGCCATCGTCAAGGGGCAGCTGGATATCACCGCCTTCCCCCTGGACTATGCCGGCGGCCGCCATCCGGAATTCAATCTGACCCTGATGCCGGGCCTGGTGCGCAACCACGAGCATGCCCAGCGGCTGGACCATTCGGCGTTCATGAAGCGCATCAAGAAGGTCATCAACGATTCGGGGGTCATCGTGCTCGCCGACACCTGGCTGGCCGGCGGCTTCGTCTCCAAGGGCCAGTGCATACTGGACCCGAAGGACGTCAAGGGCATGCGCTTCCGTGCCGCCGGCCGCGCCTTCAACGAGATGCTGGCCGGCGCCGGCGCCTCCATTACCAGCATGCCGAGCTCGGCCATCTACACGGCCCTGCAGACCAACGTGCTGGACGGCGCCAACACCAGCTCCGCCAGCCTGGTGTCCTACCGCATCTACGAACAGGTCAAGTGCCTGACCGCCCCCGGTAAGAACGCCCTGTGGTTCATGTACGAACCCATCCTGATGTCCAAGAAGACCTTCGACCGGCTCAACAAGAAGCAGCAGGAAGCGATTCTCGCCGCCGGCAAGGACGCGGAGAAGTACGCCTACGAGAAGGGCAAGGAGGCGGACAAGATCCTGGTGGACACCTACAAGAAGCACGGGGTGAAGGTGGTCTACATGAACGAGAAGCAGTTCGACGAATGGAAGAAGATCGCCGACAGGACTTCCTATAAGAACTTCGCCAACAAGGTCCAAGGGGGGCGTCAGCTCCTGGATATGGCCCTTTCCGTGAAGTAAGCAACCGTGCACGCGGGCGCCGGGAGTCGCCTCCCGGCGCCGGCCCTGCGTTGGTCAGCCATGAACAGTTTCATTCGCCTGGTCGCTCTGCTGTCGCGCCTGTGCGGTATCGTCGCCGCGCTGATGGTGCTGACGTCGGTGCTGGTGGTCTGTCAGATGGTCTTCATGCGCTATGCGCTGCATGCGGCCACCAACTGGCAGACAGAGTTCGTCACCTACATCCTGATCGCTGCCACCTTCGTCGGCAGTCCCTATGTGCTGCTGACCCGCGGTCATGTGAACGTGGACTTGCTGCCGCTGTACGTGACCCACCGCTGGCGCATCGTGCTGGCCCTGGTGGCGTCCACCGTGTCCCTGGCGTTCTGCCTGATCATCACCTGGTACGGCTATCAGCTGTGGCTGGAAGCCTGGGAGAAGGCATGGCTGTCGGACACCATGTGGGCGGTGCGCATGTGGATACCCTACTCGGCCATGCCCATCGGGTTCGCGGTGCTGTCGCTTCAGTACGTGGCGGACATCCTCAGTCTGGTGACCGGCCGCGACATGCCCTTCGGCATCAACCCCCAGCACGGCATACGGGAGAGCTGATATGAGTACCCTCGTGATCGGGCTGCTGGTGGCCGGTGCTCTGGTGACTCTGCTGTTGACCGGCGCGCCGGTGGCGTTCGCCCTGGGTGCGGTGGCGGTCATCTTTCTGGTGGCCTTCGAGGGGGTGAGCAGCCTGTCGGTGTTGGCCGACACCTTGTTCGGCGGGCTCAACGAGTTCGCCCTGCTGTCCATCCCCATGTTTATTCTCATGGGCGCGGCGGTGGCTTCGTCGCGGGCAGGTCCCGATCTGTACGAGGCCCTGGAACGCTGGCTCTATCGCGTGCCCGGCGGCCTGCTCATCTCCAATCTGGGCGCCTGCTCCATCTTCGCCGCCCTGAGCGGTTCCTCGCCCGCCACCTGCGCGGCCATCGGCAAGATGGGTGTGCCGGAGATGCGCAAACGGGGCTATCCCGACGGACTGGCCACCGGCGCCATCGCCGCCGGCGGCACCCTGGGCATCCTGATTCCGCCCAGCATCACCATGATCGTGTACGGCATCTCCACCGGCACCTCCATCGGCCGGCTGTTCATCGCCGGCATCCTGCCCGGCTTGCTGCTGACCGCGCTTTTCATGACTTGGTCGCTGTACTACGCGGCCCGCAAAGGCTATCGCTTCAAACTGGGCGACCGCGGTTATTCGTGGCGGGAGAAGTTCACCATCCTGCCCCGCATCCTGCCGTTTCTGGCCATCATCGTGGCCGTGCTCTGGACGCTGTACGGCGGCGTCGCCACGCCCTCGGAAGCGGCCGGGGTGGGCGCCTTCTTCTCCATCGTGCTGGTGGTGGTCATCTATCGCATGTGGCGGCCGCGGGAGCTGTGGGAAGTGCTGCGCACCGCCACCCGCGAGTCGGTCATGATCATGATGATCATCGGCACGGCGGCCCTGTTCAGCTACATGATGTCCTCCCTGTACATCACCCAGTCCCTGGCCGAGTGGATCGGCGCCCTGCATGTCAGCCCCTGGGTGCTGCTGCTGTACGTCAATCTGTTCCTGCTGGTGGCCGGCCTGTTCCTGCCGCCGGTGGCCGTGATCCTGATGGCCGCCCCCATTCTGGTTCCGCTGGTGATCCAGCACGGTTACGACCCGGTGTGGTTCGGCGTGGTGCTGACCATCAACATGGAGATCGGCCTCATCACCCCGCCGGTGGGGCTGAACCTCTACGTCATCAACGGCATCGCGCCCGAGGTGAAACTGCCCACCATCCTGTGGGGCGCACTGCCGTTCATGTTGTGCATGGTGCTCGCCATCGTGCTGCTCACGGTGTTTCCGGAAATCGCCACCTGGCTGCCGGATCACCTGATGGGGGCGCTGCAATGAAGCAGGCCTGGCTGGAGCGCATGCTGGAAGCGGTCGCCGACCGGGGCCGCGAGCTGCTGAAGCTCGAATCCGGCAACCGGGGTGGTCAGGACCCGGCGCAGCTGTGCCGTCAGTTGCTGGACGGCCACGGTGAAGCCTCGGCGGTCGCCCTGTCGCGGGAGATCCTGCTGCTCTACAAGGGCTTCGATGCCGACCGGCGCGAGGCCTTCTTCGACATGCTGCTGAACGACTTCGGCCCGAACCTGGAGGATATCCAGGCGGCTTTGCAGGCCTATGCCGACAGCGGCGATCCGGACGACTATCTGCGCCTGGCGAACCTGGTCGAGCCGCCCCGCCAGGAACTGTTCCGGCGTCTGAACATGGCCCCCAACGGCACCGCCAGCCTGGTGGCCATGCGGGCCGACCTGCTGGCCCTGCAGCGCCGGCGTCCGGAAATGCGCGCCGTGGACGCCGACCTCAAGCACCTGCTGTCGTCCTGGTTCAACCGGGGCTTTCTGCAACTGCGCGTGATCGACTGGAGCAGCCCGGCGGAGATTCTGGAAAAGCTGTTCGGCTACGAGTCGGTGCACCGCATCCAGGGCTGGGACGATCTGCGCCGGCGCATGCTGGCGGACCGTCGCTGTTTCGCCTTCTTCCATCCGGCCATGCCCGACGAGCCGCTGATCTTTGTGGAGGTGGCACTGGTCAGGGGCATGTCCGAACGGGTGCAGCCTTTGCTGGACCCGGACGCGCCGCTGCTCGATCCGGCCCAGGCCGACACCGCCATGTTCTACTCCATCAACAACACCCAGGTGGGCCTGCGGGGCATCTCGTTCGGCAATTTTCTGATCAAGCAGGTGCTGACGGAGCTGCGCGCGGCCCTGCCCTCCCTACGCCACTTCGCCACCCTGTCGCCCCTGCCTCGTTTCTCCGCCGTGCTGTCCGCCGCGTTGCAAGGCACCGATGAGGGCTTGAGCCCGGCGTTTGTGGAAGCGTTGCTGGAAGAGCATGGCGAGGCGCTGTGCGCCCGCGCGGGCGTCGACGGGCCTCTGCAGGCCTTGGGCGCGCTGCTGGAGCAGGACCCGGTCCCCCATGCCGACGTGTTGGCCGAACCGTTGAGCCGGATCGCGCTGGCCTATTTGACCAGTCGGTCGTCCCGCGGGGCGCTGCTGGACCCGGTCGCCTCCTTTCACCTCTCCAACGGCGCGCGTCTGGAGCGTATCAATCCCTTCGCGGATCTGTCGGAGCACGGCATGAAAGGCTCGTTCGGCGTCATGGTCAACTATCTGTACCTGCCCGAAGAGGTGGAGGCGAACCACGAGCGCTTCGTCGCCGGCGGCGAAATCGTGATGGCCAAACCCCTTGCACGCCTGCGCCGGCGCACCGACGAGACGCGCACCCTGGCCCATGCCGGCTGATCTGTCGGTGGCCTTGGGACCGTCAGGGACTCCACGGGGCGTCCAGCGTTGGATATTCTGATCCTGCTGTCCATGGGCGGTCTGGCGGGTATGCTCGCCGGCCTGCTGGGTATCGGCGGCGGTGTCATCATCGTGCCGGTGCTGGCGCTGGTGTTCGCCCACCAGGGCGTGAATGCCGAGGCCATCATGCATGTGGCCATCGGCACGTCCCTGGCCACCATTGTCATCACCTCACTTTCTTCCATCAGGGCTCACCAGCGCCGCGGCGGCATCGACTGGCGCGTGTTCCGCACCATCACGCCAGGCATCATCGTGGGCGGTATGATCGGTGCGGTGATTGCCAAACAGCTGGGCGGCGACACCTTGCGGGTGACGTTCGCCGTCTTCATGCTGCTGGTGGCGGCCCAGATGGCGTTGGGTACTGCCGCGCCACCCCATCGCACCCTGCCGCGCACCGCTGGCATGCTGGTGGCCGGCGGCCTCATCGGCACGGTGTCCACTCTGATGGGCGTCGGCGGCGGCTCCATGTCGGTGCCGTTCCTGACCTGGTGCAACATGCAGGTACGCAAAGCCGTGGCCACCTCCGCCGCCATCGGGCTGCCCATTGCAGTTACCGGCGCGCTCAGTTACATGGTCAGCGGCTGGCACAGCGCCCACCTGCCTCCCTGGAGCATCGGTTTCATCAACGTGCCGGCCTTCGTCGGTATCGTGGTGGCCAGCACCCTGTTCGCCCCCCTGGGCGCCGCCCTTGCCCACCGCATTCCACCGCTGCTGCTCAAGCGCCTTTTCGCCGCTTTCCTGCTGGTGTTGGGGGTTCGTATGTTTCTTGCCTGAACTTGGGCAAAAAGACTCAAGAGCCACGGAATCCACGGAAACAACCAAAGCGCCACGGAAGACACGGAAAGCACGGACGGGTTCAAATGGTAAAAACCGGCAGGCGTGGAACCCCAGACTGTTTCTGCCATCCGGCAAGCGCTGCTATCAACGCGCGTTGATGGAGTCGCGTCCCCTGCCAGTCGTGTGACATTGAACGTAGGGCGCAATAAGCAACGCGCATTGCGCCGGAGGACGTGTCAGCCTGGCCAAGCCCTTGGTGCAATGCCCTTCGGTTATTGCGCCCTTCATCGATTGAAAAGACTTAACAGGCCGTTGAAATTGGCACGGATTCGCCATCGTTTGTAGCGAACCGGCGAAACTGGAGAGCATATTTGCAAGGCAAAAGGGCTTTCTCGGCTCGATTCGCCGGAAAATCCAGGCAGCGGACGC
>Ga0307441_1000274_pt1 | contig 19830 bp, 16 predicted proteins | sample SalMarWE160420MG_FD_202149 | JGI IMG/M metagenome (GOLD analysis project Ga0307441, IMG submission 202149) | Salt marsh sediment microbial communities from the Plum Island Ecosystem LTER, Massachusetts, United States - WE1604-20 | ecosystem: Environmental > Aquatic > Marine > Intertidal zone >... | reverse complement strand
ATCAAGGCGACGTAGCCTTCGGTGCTGCGGGTGAGGTCCAGGGCTGCCGGTTCGGCAGCCCAAGCCAGGGTAGGCAGGACCAGCAGGGTGGCGAGCGTGGCGGCGCTCAAAGCGAGTCTGCGCTTCAACGGGGCCTCCGGGATGGCGGCTGGGGAATGATTGCGGAAAGACCGCCGCAGTATACCTGCATACACCGGGACGGTGTAAGTCGACGTTAGTAATTCGTTATTGTCATGGCAAACAGGTAGTTGTGGGTGGTTGTGAGAACTGCGCGACACGCAGGCTGGACGTTGACCGGGACCGTGGAGGCCTCTGTGGTTGAGGCTTTGCGGGGCCGGTGGCGTTTCCCAGCGGGGGGACTGTCGAAGCACGCAGGTGCGGTGGCAGTCCAATGATGAGTTGCAGGCTTGCTTTCCCGGCCGGTATAAGGACTTATGGATCGATAGCCGGTAGAGATGCCCTGCTTTGCATGGTAAAATTATAAAGTTATGAAACTACTCGTCGTTGAAGACAATCCGGACCTGGTGGCCAACCTGCGCGATTTCTTTGAGGCAGGCGGCCATCGTATCGACAGTGCGTTCAACGCCGCCAGCGGTCTGCAGATGGCGACCCAGGGCCAGTACGATGCTCTGGTGCTCGACCTGATGCTACCTGGTATGGATGGCCGCGAGGTCTGCAATCAGCTGCGCCAGTCGGGGCATGATACGCCGGTGCTGATGCTCACCGCGCGCGACACCCTGCAGGACAAGCTGGAGGGCTTTGCCAGCGGTGCCGACGACTATCTGGTCAAACCGTTCGCCCTTCAGGAACTGGAAGCCCGCCTGATGGCGCTGATCCATCGCGCCCGCAACCAGATGGGGCAGCGCCAGTTGCAGGTAGCCGATCTGGAGCTGGATACCGAAACGCTGCAGCTGAGCCGGGGTGGGCAGTCCATCGAGCTCCCGCGCATCCCTTTGCGCATTCTGACCCTGCTCATGCGTCGCGCCCCGCGCATCGTGACCCGTGCCGAGATCGAACACGAGATCTGGGCCGGCGCTCTGCCTGACAGTGACGCCCTGCGGGCGCACATGCATGTGCTGCGCACCGCCATCGACAAGCCGTTCAACCAGGCGCTGCTTCGGACCGTGCGGGGTGTCGGCTACCGCTTGGTAGATCCGAATGCGGTTTCGACATAGCCTCCGGTACCGCGTCGCACTGGCATTTGCGTTACTGGGGGGTACGGTCAGCCTCATGCTGGCCGGTGGTCTCTATCTCGCTGCTCACAAGATCGAAGAGCGCCTGATCGACGATACGCTGACGTCCGAGCTGCACGATTTCGTGAGCCGGCGTCAGCGCAATCCCGCGTCCACGCCGCCGGCTACGGCGGCAGTTAAGGGGTACATCCGTACGTTGGGTGAACCTCCGGTGGGCATCCCTTCCAAAGTGGCGGAACTCCAGCCGGGTCGCTATGAGCTGTATCTGGGTGGCACCCTGTACCGGGTTGCGGTTACCGACCGCGACGGGGCACGGTATTACCTGCTTTACGATCAGACCCAGTTCGGCCACGTGGAAGAGTCGTTTGTGCTCGTACTGGCATTGGCGGTGCTGATCATGATCGTGGTGTCGGCGATCGGCGGGTTGTGGCTGGCCGCCCGGGTGATTTCGCCGGTCACCGAGCTGGCTCGACGGGTCCGCGATCTGCCGCCGGACGGCGGGGCGGATGCTTTGGCTGAAGATTTCTCGGAAGACGAAGTCGGCGAGCTTGCCCGGGTGTTCGACCGTTACCTGGAAAGGATACAGGCCTTCATCGAGCGTGAACGGTCCTTCACCGAGGACGTCAGCCACGAACTGCGCACGCCGTTGACCGTCATCAATGGAGCGACCGAAGTGCTGCTGCGGGACGTTTCGCTGGTGGGGCGTGCGCGCCAGCGGGTTCAGCGGGTGGCGCGCGCGGGCCGGGGCATGTCCGATCTGACCGAGGCGCTGCTGGTGCTGGCCCGCGAGAAGACGGACAGTGCCCGTCCGGCCAGCGAATGCAGTGTGGAGGAAGTGCTGAGCGATACGGTTGAAAGCCATCGTTATCTGCTGGTGGGCAAACCCGTGGAAGTGACGCTCGATGTCCGTGCACGGCCCACGCTGATGGTGGACAGGGCCGTGTTGGGGATCGTGCTGGGCAACCTGATCCGGAATGCCTGCACCTACACGGAAGCCGGTGAGATCCGGATAGAGCTGGATGCGGATCGGGTGACGGTGCGTGACTCGGGAATCGGCATTCCTGGGACCGAGCTGGACCAGGTGTTCGAACGCCATTATCGGGGCAGCACCAGCAAGGGATCGGGAATTGGGCTGTCCCTGGTCAAACGGATCTGCGAACGCTATGGCTGGACAATCAGCATCCAGAGCGAGGAAGGCAAGGGCGCAACCGCGCAATTGATTCTCGGCGGACAGCTCGCCCGGCAGGTCGATCTTTCCTCACCATCCGACACCGTGTCTGCCGCCCAGTCCTGACGGTCGGTGCCGATACTCTTCGTTCATTCGCCCCGAACCGACAGGATCTCGTAGCGCTTCGTGCCGCCGGGCGTATTCACCACGGCCAGATCTGTCTCGGTCTTGCCGAGCATCTCACGGGCCAGTGGCGCCTCCACGGAAATGCGTCCGGCGTTGATGTCCGACTCGTCTTCGCCCACTACCTGGTAAGTGAACGTTGCGCCGGTGTCCAGGTCGCAGACCGTGGCGATGCTTCCGAAGCGTACGTGTCCGTCGTTCTGCAACGTCGCGGTATCGATGATCCGCGCTTCGGCCAGACGCGCCTTCAGATGGGCGATGCGGCTTTCCAGCAGGGTCTGCTCTTCCTTGGCGGCGTTGTATTCGGGATTTTCGCCCATGTCGCCATGAGCGCGCGCGGCCACCACCGTTTCCGTAGCTTTGGCGCGTTCCGTGTGCTCCAGCTGGTACAGTTCCGCGCGCAGCCGCTGTGCGCCTTTCTCTGTCAGTGGCGTGGTCATTGCTGGTCGATCTCCTGTGACCGTAGAGCGGTGCCGGTGTGCAACGGTGGATATGGCGCAGGGGGCCGAAGTCTGGCGCTGCGGTCCGTTCCCAACGTCCGTCCTTGATGTTCGCGGGTGCTGCCGTGAAGGGGTGATCTGCCGCAGGCAGCCTGACTCGTCCGATAACAAATCGGCCGCCGGTGCCGAATCGCCACCATCTACTCATTCCACGCTAGCAAGAGCTACGCTTCTGTCAAGTCACGTTCCGATGCCTGTCTGCGGATCGCGTTCCAATTCATGGGGTTGTCCGGAATCGTGCACCGGACATCAACTTGCACATTGCCGGCGCATCCTTTAAGGTTTTTAAACGCTGAGTGACAAAACCGGTGTCTTTACGGATTCACGTGACGGCAGACAACGGATCAAGTGGAGCTCGTGCGGCGCATATCGGACACCGTGTGTCCGTCAACTCATAGAACTATACCCTCCGAAGCAAGTACTGAAGTTGCGTCTGGATGTATTGCATTCGGTCGCCCGGATTTGGCGGGCCTGTTGGCCTGCCAACGTGCTGAAAGGGCGGTGTTCTCGGGGTCAGTCCCTACAATTCGGAATGACAGGCGAGTCGCCGCGCGGATGGCGTTTCGTACACCGGCGGGACACGCTTCGCAGCCTGGCAAGGAAACTGGGAGTTTTTGCACATGAACGCTGATACGGACGGTTCCATCACCTATCGAAAATCGACGCTGGAGGATGGTCCCGATGTCTGGTCGCTGGTGAAGAATTCCGGTGTTCTGGACGTGAACTCCTCGTACTGCTATCTCCTTCTGTGCCAGGACTTCGCGGACACCTGTGTGGTGGCGGAGATGGACGGAAAGCTGGTGGGTTTCGTGACGGCTTATCTGCCACCTGTGCGCCAGGGTGTATTGTTCGTCTGGCAGATCGGTGTGGACAGTGCGGCCCGCGGACGCGGTGTCGCTTCGGCGCTTCTGGACACGCTGCTGTCGCTGGAGACCTGTCAGGACATTGCGTATATCGAAACCACGATATCGCCGTCCAACGAGCCTTCGCGTGCATTGTTCCACTCCCTGGCGCGGCGTCTGGATACCGCGATCGAGGAATCCGAAGGGTTTGCAGCGCAGCTGTTTCCGGAGGGTGGCCATGAGCCGGAACACCTGTTTCGCCTGGGGCCGCTCAAATGACTCTACGCAGGTGAAGCACCGAACGGCATACACCACTTGTCGTGCCGGACAGACGCCGGCTGAAATTTCCGACTACGCCGACTGTATACCGACTATCTAGAGCGAAGGGGCGATTTATGATCGTACGACACTTGAATGAGATCGAGAACACCGATAAGGACGTGAGGGCAAAGACCTGGAAGAGCAGGCGCTTTCTACTCAAGGAAGACGGTATGGGTTTCTCAATGAGCGATACCGTCCTGTACGCAGGTACCGAGACACTCATCTGGTACAAGCATCATCTCGAAGCCGTGTATTGCATTGAAGGCGAAGGAGAGTTGGAGGTGCTGCCCGACGGACCGACCTACCAGATCACGCCCGGCACCATGTATGCGCTCAGTGAGCACGAAAAGCACCATCTGCGCGCCAAGTCCGACCTGCGGGTGGTATGCGTGTTCAATCCGCCCCTGACGGGCCAGGAAGTGCACGACGAGGAAGGGACCTATCCGGTCGTGGAATGATGCGGCCGATGTGCAAGATGCCGGGTGATGACCTGCAGCCCCTGCTGCAGGTCGTCGCCCGGCGATAGCCCGCTATTTGCTGCCTGCGGATTTCTGGGCCGCTTCGGCTGCGGATATCTCCCGGGTCAGGGTCTGCAGTATTTTCCGTCCGCGCGGGCCTGCAAGCTTTATGTACTCCTTTCGCACCGGCAACGCCTTCTTCCGGAACGCGGCGCGTTCAGCGTCGGTGAGATAATTGACCTTGATGTGACTCTTGGCCTCGATCTTCTTCAGACGCTGTTTGTTGAGCCGCTGCTGAACCTTGTAGATATAGCCGTCGAGCTGTTTCTTCACGGCAAGTACCGTCTTCCGCAGATCCGGCGGCAGATTGGAGAAGAATTTCGGGTTGGCCACCAGTGTGGTGATGAAGGGCAGTTGATACCCGAACGTCATGTACTTCTGCACCTGATAGAACCCCATTTCCTCGATGGCGAATACCGGGTTTACCTGGGCATCGATCATATGCAGCTGCAGGCCGCTGTAGACGGACGAATATGCCATGGGTGTCGGATTGGCGCCGTAGGCCCGGTAGTCGTCGAGCACCAGCGGGGAGACCATGGTGCGGATCTTCAGGCCCTTGAAGTCCGCAGGCGTGTGCAGGGGTCGGTTACTGGTCCATACCATCCAGCCTTCGGGAATGATGGCCAGCAGCTTAAGATCCTTGTCCAGGTACGCCTGACCGAGCATGTTGTAGAGGGCATGGCTGCCGCTGAGTATCTTCTCGTTGACGCGGTCGTCGCGGGGAAACAGAAAGTGCAGGGAAAAGATCTGGGTTTCGGGAACCACCGACCCTAAATGACCCGGAGAGGCGAATGCGAACTGCAGCGCGCCGTTCTGCACGAGTTCGGTCAGCTCCGCCGAGGTGCCGAGGGCGCCGTAAGGATAAATGGTGATCTGCACCTTTCCATGGGTGCGCTTCTCGATGAGCTTCTTGAATTGCTGTGCATAATGGTCCTGCACACTTCCCTTGATCTCTTCCAGCGCGAAACGCCAGTGATATTGGGCGGCGTGGGCCGCTGTACCGGCCAGTAGTAGAAAAGCGACCAAAACCCTTATAAGCTGTCTCACCATGCATTGTTCCTCCAATTGGAAAATGCCGTGACTGGAATTGTGTCCGTCACTGCGAGCTGACCGGTGCGGCACTCGCCGTGACCAAGAAAATGAAGTGAAGTCCCGGCAGCGGAGTCGGCGCGAGCACCGCGCTGTCGGTGCCTGCGCACAGATATTGTCAACGGATTTTCATGAACCTTAACACAAAGTCCAGAACGATCGCGATAAAGCGCTCCCGTCGTGCCGTGCCATCGTTCAAAGGCTCTCGGTAGGTGGATCGTCATGACATCGGATAAGCCGCGATACGGACCTTTGCTGCGATCGCTGCAGCGTCTGGACAGGGGCATCGAGTTTATCGAGCGCGTGGTGCTGGCCGGCAGCGTGCTGCTCATGGCAGCGGTGACCATCACCAACGTAATCGGGCGAAACGTGTTCGATCACAGCCTGATTTTCGCCGACGAATTCAATCAGATTCTCATTATTCTTACCACCTTCATGGGGATAGGCTACGGTGTGCGCCATGGCCGGCACATCCGCATGACAGCCGTCCACGACCAGTTGCAGGGGCTGCCCCGCAAGATCCTGATGGTCATTGTGTCGCTGGGCACAGGGGCGTTGATGTTCGTGCTGGCCTGGTATGCGCTGGCGTACGTGGAAAAGACCTACCAGATCGGCAGCGTGACGCCGGCGATGCAGATTCCGCTCTACCTGGTGTACATGTGGGCGCCGGTGGGCTTCGTCCTGGGCAGCATCCAATACCTGCTCGCCGCGGTGCGCAATCTGACCAGCCCGGGTGTTCATCTGTCCTTTCAGAAAGAGGACGAGTACGAAGACGAACCGGAAAGCTACGCCCTGTAGAGCCATGTTCTCCCGCAGCAACGCCAAGGGTCCGGAGCCATGCTGACGCTGATCTTCTCGGTAATGATCGTGCTGCTGCTGCTGGGCTTTCCCATGATGGTGCCGTTGATCGCCGCTGCACTGGCGGTGTTCGTGGTGCATTTCTCGTTCATGGATCCCTCGATCCTGATTCAGCAGATGATCGGCGGAGTGAAACCGCCGGTTCTGATTGCGGTGCCCATGTTTATCTTCGCGGCCGATATCATGACCCGGGGCCATACTGCCAACCGGCTGCTGGATATGGTGATGAGCTTCGTGGGACACGTGCGGGGAGGACTGCCCATCACCACGGCCGTGAGCTGCACCCTGTTCGGTGCGGTGTCGGGTTCGACGCAGGCGACGGTGGTGGCCATGGGCGGACCGTTGCGACCGAAGCTGCTGGAGGCGGGTTACAAGGACAGCTTCGCCATCGCATTGATCGTAAGCTCGGCGGACATCGCATTGCTCATTCCGCCGAGTATCGGAATGATCATCTACGGGGTGGTTTCCGGTACCTCGGTAGGCGAGCTGTTTATCGCCGGCATCGGCCCGGGGCTGCTGATCATGGCCTTGTTTTCGGGCTATTGCTATGTGGCCGCCCGCTGGCAGGACATTCCGCGCCGGCCCCGCGAGACGTGGCGGGCGCGCTGGCAGGCGATGCGCAAGGCCGCGCTGCCCATGGGCTTTCCGGTGATCATTATCGGCGGCATCTACAGCGGTATGTTCAGTCCTACGGAAGCTGCCGCCATGTCGGTGCTCTACGCGTTGATTCTGGAGTTGGTGATCTTCCGTGCGGTGAAGGTCAAGGACATCGGTCGCATCGCTCTGTCCACCGGCCTCATCACTTCGGTGGTGTTCGTGCTGGTGGCCGCGGGGACGGCGTTCTCATGGACCATATCCTTCGCCCAGATACCGCAGACGCTGGTCGGGCACTTCCTCGCCGCCGACATGAGTCAGTACCATATCCTGATCATCATTTCGGTGGCGTTCTTCATAGGCTGCATGTTCGTCGACCCGATCGTGGTCATTTTGATTCTGACGCCAATCTTCCAGCCGGTGGTGCAGCACGCCGGCATAGACCCGGTGCTGGTGGGGACGCTGGTGACATTGCAGGCGGCGATCGGCTCGGCGACGCCGCCGTTCGGTTGCGACATCTTCACGGCCATGGCGATCTTCCGCCGGCCCTACGTGGACATTATCCGCGGGACCCCGCCGTTCTTCGTGCTGCTGTTCATTGCAACCGTGTTGATCATCGTGTTTCCCCAGATCGCACTGTTTCTTCGGGACGTGGCGTTCCATTGAGGCACCGGCCCGGACCGGCCGGTGCAGGCAACGGTCACACCTTGAAGCCGTCCAGCAACACGTTCAGCTCCGCGGCAAGGCGCGCCAGTTCCTGACTGGCATCGGAGGCCTGGTCGGCGTTGACGGCCGCGTCCGCAGAGATCTCCTTGATGCGTACCACGTTGCGGCTGATCTCCTCGGCAACGGCGCTCTGCTCTTCGGCTGCGGAGGCGATCTGGGTGTTCATGTCGGAGATGTGCGCGACGCCCTTGGCGATGGCGGTCAGCTTGCTGCCGGCGGCGGAGGCCGATTCAGAGGTGGCCGACGTCATCTGTTGGCTGGTTTGCATGACCTGCACGGATTGGCGGGCCTGCTGCTGCAATCGGCCGATCATCTCCTGAATTTCCTGGGTGGATTGCTGGGTTCGGTTGGCCAGGCTGCGCACCTCCGCAGCCACGACGGCGAACCCGCGCCCCTGCTCGCCGGCGCGAGCCGCCTCGATGGCCGCATTGAGCGCCAGCAGGTTGGTCTGTTCCGCGATGCCCTGGATGACGTCCAATACGGTTCCAATGGCTTCGCTGTCCTTGTCGAGCTGGGCGATGACCTGAGCGGCCGAGGCCATCTCGCCAGCCAGATCCTGCACGCTCGCGATGGTCTGCTGGACGGCCCGGCGGCCGTCGTTTGCCTCGGAGTCCGCGGTGCGAGCGGCGCTGGCAGCCTCTGCGGTGTTGCGTGCGACTTCCTGCACGGTTGCGGCCATCTCATTGACCGCGGTGGCCACACTGTCGGTCTCGCTGTGCTGGTGCTGCACACCCTCGCGGGACTGGGCGGCGATAGTGGACATTTCTTCCGCTGCCGCAGCAAGTTGGGTAGCCGAGGCCTGGCCGCGGGTAACCAGGCTGTGAATCTTGGCAACGAAGGCGTTGAAGGCGGCGGCCAGCGCGGCCAGCTCGTCCTTGCCCGAATCGTCCAGTCGGTGGGTGAGGTCCCCGTCGCCTTCGGCGATGCCGCGCATGCGTGCAACGGCAGTGCTCAAACCGCGGGCCACGCCGCCGGTGACCAGCGACACCAGGACCAGACCGACCAGCAACGCGGCGGCACCAATGACGACGCTGTTGCGCTCGACGCGGTCGCCGGTGGCGATCAGGCGGGTGTGGCTAGCCGCCGCCAATGCGTGCTGATGGCGAAGAATGGTGTCGAGGTGAATCCGTATGGTGCGCCAAGCGGGATTTTCCACATGGGCGAGCAGGTCCGCTGCTTTGCCGGTTGCTTTCTGGTCGGCGAGCTGCATGACCTGATTGCGGGTCGCCTTGACCTTCTGCCACTGGCCGGCGATGTCATCCAACGCAGTGCGTGTCTCGGTATCGTCGGTCGGCAGGAGCGTGCGTACCCGGGCCAACGCCGCCTCGAACTCGTGGTTGGAGCGGGCTACCACCTTCGCAGGCAGGGTCAGAGACGGGTTGAAGACCTTGTTGCGGGTGGCGATCCCCGAGAGCAGGCCGGATTGATACATCTGCGACAGGGCTTGTACCCTGGCGTTGGTGTGGGTTTCCAGTCGGTCAACACTCGTGATGGTGTCGTGCAGCCCCCACAGGGACCACCCGAGCGCGATGACAAACAAAGTGGACGCAACGATAAACGCACCGAAGGTGCGACTGGCAATGCTGTGAAAATTCATTCTCATGTGGGTGACCTACTCATGATCCCATTGGATTGGCGGGGCAATTGTTGGCTTGCGGGGCTGGCGACGGGCACCCGTGCACGCCGGTTGGCGACCGGATGGGACGGAACTTTAGGCCCGCATAGTGCTTTACAGACATGCCGCGTTCAACGGCTTTGTCAAGGGAGAAAATGAGTATGCTACGGGGATGGCGGTCTGTTGCGGTGCGCCTTGAAAGGCGACTCAAGGAACGGTTTGGTATGGGTACTCGGCTTCCAGGGAGGTGCGCCGCTAAGTCACGGGCCGGAGGAGTTCAGCGCTGGCAGCGCGCCCGGCGGGTCCCTATCCCGGGCAGCGATTGACCAGTATGGGCAACGGCGACAGGACAAGCCCGCTGACGCCAGACCTCAGTCGACCGATTGTTCGTTCATTGTGATGAGACGGCCGTCGGAAACCATGGTCGGCATCGGATGAAGTTCAATGGACTGACTGGCAGCCGGTCGGCGTATGCCGCCCCTCAGGCGCCATTGACAAGCTTGGTCACGTCCTGCGCGATCACTTTCAGCGAATCGCTACCGCTTGCCAGCAAGCGGGCCTCACCCTTCTGGTCGAAGATATAAATCGAAGCGGTGTGGTCGATGCGGTAGCTGCCGTTGGGCTTGACCACCTTATGCACGTAGACGTGGTAACGTTTTTCCAGCGCTGCCAGTGGCTTGCCAACGGCGCGCAGGCCGACGATGCGTGAGTCGAAGACGGCGGTGTAGGCGGCGAGCTTGTCCGCTGTGTCGTGTTCGGGATCCACCGTCACGAACAGCATTGCCACGTGTTTGGCATTGGGGCCCAGTTCCTTCAAGACGTGGGCCAGGTGCAGCAAAGTAGTGGGGCATACGTCCGGACAGTGGGTGTAGCCGAAGAACAGCATGACCACCTTGCCCCGGTAGTCGGCTGCCGTGCGTTGTTTGCCGGAGCTGTCCTTGAGCTGGAACTGCAATGGCGGCAGTTGCCCGGTGACATCGGATAGTGCGAAGTGCGCGGCAGGTTTTCCGCAGCCTGCGGTGGAACCTACGAACGCCAACATAAGCGCGACGAACGCGAGACGCGGTACTTGTCCCATGAAATCCTCTTCGCGGTGCGGGGTGGGCGTGCCGAAGCGGTTATTCGGAGGCCGGCGAACGTACCGTGAAGTCGGCCGTGATCTGCTGCCCGTTCTTGAACTTCAGGGTGACGGGCACCCGTTCCCCGAGCTTGAGTGTCTCTTTCGGCATCATGAACATCACGTGATAGCCGCCGGGCGCAAACTTGATCTCCCCACCGGCTGCCACCTTTACCTCGTCCACGTGCAGCATTCGCGATACGCCATTGGTTTCCACGCTGCGATGCAGCATGGTATTGCCGAAGGCGGCGCATTCGGCGCCCACCAGGTAGCGGGTATCCTGCCCCTCATTCTTGAGGGTGAAATAGCCTGCCGACGGGATCCCTGCCGGCATGTGCCGTATCCAGGCGCCGGATACCTGTAGGGCGCCGTCCGCCCAGGCCGAGCCGGCAACGAGCAGGAGCGCGATCGACGCAAGTGTGCATTTCATTGTTTCAGTACCCCTTGGCAGTGAATACTCGGCGGATCGGACGGGCGTCCGCTAGAGCAGCCCCGGGCGTTCCGTCATTGACCAATGGTCGCCACCGACGCAGAGCGGGTCCGCCCTCGTTGGCGGCACGGGTGTCGGTGGTGACGTAAAAGGTGGCAGTCCCAGGCGGGAGATGACAATTGGCGGGGAGCATGGCGTATTTGAAGCGGCGCTGCTATTCCATCGACACACCGGTAGCAGCGGGCGTCGTTCTGTATCACCCCTGAAGGACCTCACGCACTTTATACAATAATAACCTATGCCCAACAAGTGGTACTGCTCGTACTGACGCGAGATAAGCCCGCCTCAACAATAGCTTAGAGCATGTCGGTGCATTTAGCCCAAGGCGATGGCAGGGCCCAGCGGCGGCCGCTACCCATTTGTGGCTGGCCGCACCGACTCCTGCGGCGCTACCTGTGCTTGAACTCAAGCGGTGGTCCGTCAGGGCTCGAATGGCGGATCCTTCTTGGCCAGTGCTTCGAACTCGCCGGCCGAAATGGGGCGACTGAACAGATAGCCCTGCATCTCGTGACAGCCTTCCGCCGCGAGCATGTGGCACTGCTCTTCGGTTTCCACGCCCTCGGCGACCACGGCGAGCTTCAGGCCCCGGGCGAGCGCCATGATGGAGCGTACGATAGACATCGCCTCGTCGTGGCGAGCAATGTCTCGCACGAAGCTCTGGTCGATTTTTAGCGTGTCCACCGGGAACTGGCGCAGATAGCTCAGCGACGAGTAGCCGGTGCCGAAGTCGTCGACGGACAGGCGCAGGCCGAGCCCTTTCAAGGCGGAAAGCATCTCCAAGGTGGTATTGCCGGTTTCCACCAACCCTGTTTCCGTAATTTCGATTTCCAGCCACCCGGGGCGCACAGCGCTCGTTTGCACGAGCTGATGCATTCGGCTGACATAGTCCGGTGCGCGCAGCTCATGACTGGAGGCGTTGACCGACATCACAAAGCTGTCGGAGACCACACCGTTCCACGCCAGACGCTGGGCGAAGGCGGTACGGGCGACCCATTCCCCGACCTGATCGATCAGTCCCGTCTCTTCCAGCACCGGCACAAACTGGTCCGGCGGCACGCGGCCGTGGTTCGGTCGATTCCACCGCAGCAGGGCTTCGGCACCCACAAGGCATCCGGTGCGCGCATCCACGCGGGGTTGGTATTCGAGATAGAATTCTTCCTGCTCCACCGCCCGCCGCAGGTCGCTTTCCAGGGCGTAGCGGGCTTTCGCCGCCGTGTCCTTGGCTGGCGAATAGAACGCGAGGCGGCTGTCATTCTCTTCGCGGCGGCTGTGGACCGCGAACTGGGCCTTGTGCACCAGCTCCTCGGGCTGCCTGCCGTCCTCGGGAAATCCCGCTGCGCCCATCAGAGGCGTGATGGCGATCTGCTCGTCGTCGACCACCACCGGCTCGACCAGACGGTGGCTGATGCGTTCGGCAACGGCTTGCGCTATGGCAGGGTCTGCGATCTGGTCGAGCACCAGGCCGAATTCGTGGCTGCCGAGGCGCGCTGCCTGACTGCCCAGATCGCCCAGGGAGTCGCTATCGCGGACCACGGCGCCGAGACGCCCGGCAATTGCCTGCAGCACACGGTCACCGGCGGCCCGTCCCTTGGTATCGTTGATGCGGGCAAAGTGTGCGATGTCGATGAGCAGCACCACGACCCGGGTGCCGGCTCGTTCTGCGCGGCGCAGGCTCTGCCCCAGACGGTCCTCGAACAGGCTGCGGTTGGGGAGATTGGTGAGCGGATCCCAATAGGCGAGGTAGTTGAGCTGGCGATCCTTCTCGATATGCTCAAGTCCGAGTGAGGTATCCGCCGCCAGCTCGTCGAGGAGCGCGATCTCCCGATCGTCAAAGAAATCCGGCTCGTCGGTGTACAGCGCCAGCGCTCCGACCACCCGGTGCTGATTGCGCAGGGGAAAGGCGGCCGCCGATTGAATTCCCAGCCGGACGAAGTCCTGCCGCCATGCGAGCAGCCGCGGATCGTCCTGGGTGGCATTGGACACGGTGTGCGTCCCGGCGCGTATGGCCGTGCCCATCAACCCGCGTCCTTCGGGCTCGTCCGGATTCTGTGTGACCCGCACCCCCTGAATGAACTCGCGGGCGTCGCCGGCGTGGGCAGCGGCTCGCAGGCTGTGGCGGTCGGGCTCTATAAGCCCGACCCAGGCGAACCGGAAGTGACCCAGTTCCACTGCAATTCGGCAGGCTTCCTGCAGCAGCTGGTCCCGGTCCCTGATGCGGATGATGGCGCCGTTGATGGCACTGAGTACCTGGTAGATCCGGTTCAGGCGCGCGATGCGTTCGTTCTGGACCTGATGCTCCCTGTCACGTTGCTGCAGGGACGCCGCCATGTCGTCCAGGGCATGGCCCAGGGTCACGATTTCTTCGGGCCCAGCAACGAGACCGGTGCGCGCGTGCAGATCCCCGCCGGCGATGCGATGGGTTACGCGGACCAGGCGCCGGACGGGGCTCAGGATCAATACGTCGCCACCGAACCAGGCCAGGGCAAGGGTTATCAGCCCCAGGCCTGTGAGCAGTGCGAGGTTTCGGTACATGGCGTGATTGGCGGCGGCGAAAGCCACGGCCGTCGGTATGGCCACGGCCGCATGCAGCCCCTGAAGCGCCGGGCTGCCACCGAGGCCGGCGTAGGTGACGAGCCAGTCCCGGCCCTGGATTGTTTTGCGTCCCGCCCAGGGACTGTGTCCAGGGGCGAGCTGGCGTAAAGCGGCGGCTGGCAACGTCCGGCGTCCGAGCGGGCGATGCCCGTCGGAATACCGCGCCAGTACACGCCCATGGGAATCGAGAAGCGTAAACACCGATCCGGCCGGCAGGTGGGCCCGAGCTGCCAGCGTGTTCAGCCAGTTCAGGCGCATGGCAGCGAACAGGATGCGCCGTACGTTGCCGCTGCGGTCCAGGATCGGGTAGGCGGCCACCAGAACGGGTTCGCCCGTAATACGACCCACCTGGTAATCGCCCAGCGCGAACCGGCGTCCGGCGACGGCCCGTTGAAAATACGGACGGTCGGACACGTCCAGTCTGCCGGCGGCACTGTTTGCCGCACTGCAGACGATGTGCCCGGAGGCATCGATCGCGCCGATGTTGGCCAGGCGCGGCTGTTTGAAAACGTAGTGACGGAGAAACTGAGGGCAGGAAAGCCCGGGACGATCCATTGCGGGCATTTCCGCAAGCACCGACAGGACACTGCGTGCGTCGTCGATCAGCCGGGCCTGATCGGCCGCCGCTTCCAGGGTCAACGCAAGGGCATGACGTTCGGCGTCGTGCTGGGCGGCCAGGCGCTCACTGTGACCGGTATACAACACAATGCCGAACGCCGGCAGCAGCGTCAGGACAATAAGGATCAGTAGCCGGCCGCGCAGACCCGACAAAGGACGCCCACGCCTTGCGGGCGGGCGTCCGGCGGAATCGGCGAGGTTGCGGCTGCCCTTGTTGCTCTGTTCTTGTGGGGCCGCCTTCATAACCGCCAAAGTTGTGTTTGCGTTCAGGCGTTAGCGGCGTGGTGTCGGATTATCTTGAAATGAGTTGACCAACGCTTAATATAATCAGTCGCTTGGGATCATCTTGGCTGTGGAAAGCAGCGGCAGCCACGGGTGCGTTCCAGCGAGCCGGGGAGACCGCGAGGGCAAGCCAGGTGCGAGGCTTACGCACGTTCCGCATGCTGGATCCGCTGCTCCAGTTTCCTCAGCAGCGCAATCTGCTCCGTGACCAGCTCATAGTACTGGGCATGGCTCGCATCGCGGAACACGCCGGCGACCGCCTGAAGGTCGGACAGCGCCGCACGCACGAGGTCGATCTCACCGGACAGCTCCGCCAGTGCCTTGCGGGCGGCGGCCAGGTTGGCCCTGGTCATTGCCCATGCCAGCCATCCCCGCTCGCGTGTCAGTTCCTTGAGGGCGTTCTCGTAGGCATCGATAGCGGATTCCAGGTGTTGAGGGTCTTCCGCGCGCATCCCGAGTCTGTGCAGGGCCGCACCGAGATTGTTCTGCGTCATGGCCCACTCCCGGGGCACCCGGTCGCGGGTCCTTTCGGAGAGCGCACTGCGGTATGCTGCGACAGACTGCTCAAGCGTGCGGGGGCCCTTGCGGTGTTCGCCCAGCAGGCGCAGAGCCGTGCCCAGATTATCCATGGTCGCTGCCCAGTCCAGTGGACCACGCTCACGGGTCCACACCTGTAGCACCTTCTTGTAGGCGTCGGAGGCCCGCTTCAGTATCGTCTTGTCCTGCTTACGCTGGCCGAGGGTGAGCAACGCAGCCGCATAGTTGTTCTGGGTGACTGCCCAGTCCTGCGGCTCGCATTCACGCGTCCGAACCTCCAGGGCTGACTCGAAAGCGCTCACCGAGCGTTCCAGCATCTCGGTATCGGCGTGGCGCTGTGCCAGTATGCCAAGCGTATTGCCGAGACTATTATAGGTGGCGGCCCAGTCCGCCGGGTCGCGTTCGCCGCTCTCCACGGAGAGGGCGTTCTCGAACGCCTCTATTGCTCTTTCCAACAACCGGGTACCCCGCTGGCGCTGGCCCAGGGCGCCGAGAGCATCGCCGAGATGGTGCTGGGTCGCGGCCCAGTCATCCGGCCGTTGCTCCCGCGATGCCAGCGCAAGCACCCGGGTCTCGTAGAGCCCGACCGTCTCTTCGAGCGCGGCCTCGTCCATGAAGCCAAGACCCTGCTCTTCAAGGGTCAGGGCCCGTTGGAACTGGTACCGCCATTGCAGCGCTGCGTCCAGCCCGGGCGTCAGCGCCGCCTGCAAGGACAGCTCAGCGGCACGATGATAATCCAGTTGGATCGCCGCAATCTCAGCCTGGAGCGACCGAACCCGGGCGGCGACCTCGCGTGTGTGGCTGAGCTCGCAGGCTCGTTCGAATAACCTGTCGCTCTGCTCAAGGGAAAACGCTTCGCCGCGTTGCAGCGCTTCGAAGCCCTGCTTTACGAGCCGGACGGTTTCCGGATGTTCGCTTGCGAATTCCGCCAAGTCGGCCTGACTTTCGCGCAGCGCTTTCAGCCGTGACCAGGATTGCTTGAGCAGGCCATACAGTTGCTGGAGAGGAACCTGCGCCTCTTGAAGTGGGGCGAGCAAGTGCTGGAGGTCCGACTCATCAGCCCCCAGAGATTGGCAGGCGGCCTTCAGTTCGGCTGCGTATGCGGCCTGTGGCCAGGACGGTTCCTCCGATGCTGAGCCGGAGGCGTCGGGTACGACACTGCTCATGATGCGGTCTCTTTCGAAAAAGAAAGCCCGCAGTGCGGAACGGACCCGCACTGCGGGCACTGCTCAGTCGATGATGTGATAGACGGGCGCCTTTTCCAGTTCCCACTCGCCCGACTCGGGGTTGCGCCGCGATACTGTCAGGGCATGCCAATTCTCATCGTCCAGCTTCAAATAGTCCCCTCGATAGTAATAGCCGGGCCACCGTGTTTCCTTCCGGAAGAGGGTGTGTTGCGTCACGCACTCCGAAGCGATGGCACGGTGTTTCAGCTCCCAGGCCCGTTGCAGCTGGTGCAAGTCCTCCGCGCCGATATGCTCCAGGTCCTCTTGCAGGATTCGCAGCTTTTCCAGCCCGAACTTCAGTAGTGGCTCGTTGGTCATGTAGTTGACGCCGATGCCCCCGACGTATTCGTCCATGATCTTTTCGAGTCGCTGCAGACCGTGAATCGGCAGGAGATAGCTTGGCGATACCGTGCCGGCGACGATTTCGTTGCGGCCCACCTGGTAGTTTTCCAGGGGTTTGTATATTTCCTTTTTCTTGTCTTCGATCTGCTTGTCCGAAACGTTGACCCTGTCCTTGGCGTGGTCCCTGATGAACTTGACCGCCGCCTTGGCGGCGAGACGACCCTCGGTGAACGATCCCGAAGAAAAGGCGTGGGCCGTGCCGCCGAGCGCGTCGCCGGCCCCGAACAGGCCTTCGACGGTCATCATCCGGTTGTAACCCCAGTAATATTCGCTGGGGGAGATGTCCTCTGGCCCGCTGGCCCATGCCCCCGAGCAGGTGGCGTGGGAACCCATGACATACGGCTCCGAGGTGGTCAGCTCCGGATTGATGTACTTCGGATCGATATCCTGCGAGGCCCAGACCACCGCCTGGCTGACCGTCATGCCGAGAAAGTTCTCCCAGCCCACGGTTTCCTTGTGCGGGTCCTGGAAGGCCTCGGTGGTGACCATGTGGATCGGTCCGCGGCCGGCCGCGACTTCCCGCAAGAAGGCATGGTTGCGAAGACAGGTCGGAGTCGGATGGTGATCGATATACTCGCCCACCATGGCTTTGGTGTCGTCGTACCAATTGGCCTCGTACTGTTCCCCGTAGGCGTTTTGGGTGTAGGTCTTCAGGTGCAGGAAGTAGGCGCCCACCGGCCCGTAACCGTCCTTGAAGCGGCACAATACGATGCGGTTCTCCATCTGGGTCATCTTCGCACCCGCCATGATCGGCAGGGCGTAGGCCGAGGCACTGCTCCAGGGTGCGTACCAGGTACGTCCCATGCCTTCGCCCACCGAACGGGGTTTGAAAATGTGCGAGGCGCCGCCGGCACCGACGATCACCGTCTTGGCCCTGTACACGTGCAGGTTACCGGTACGCACGTTGAAGCCGATGGCGCCGCCCACACGGTTGGGATGGTTCTCGTCCATCAACAGATGGGTGACCATGATGCGGTTGTCGATCCGGTCCACGGACTTGCGCGCCGCTTCCGCGACGATCGGCTTGTAGCTCTCGCCGTGGATCATGATCTGCCATTTGCCTTCACGCTGGTAGCGGCCCGTCTCCGGGTTGCGCATCAGCGGCAGACCCCACTCCTCGAACTTGTGCACTGCGGAGTCCACATGGCGTGCCATGTCGTAGGCGAGGTCCTCACGCACCATGCCCATCAGGTCGTTGCGCGCGTAGCGCACATGATCCTCGGGCTGATTTTCGTCCCACTGCATGCCCATGTAGCAGTTGATGGCGTACAGGCCCTGGGCGACAGCACCGCTGCGGTCGATGTTGGCCTTTTCGGCAACGACGATCTTCATGTCGCGTGCCCAGTAGCGGGCTTCGAAGGCGGCTCCGCAACCGCCCATGCCGCCGCCGACGATCAGGATGTCGCAGTCATCGAATACAGTCTTGAAACCCATTAGTAGTAGACTCCCTGCTTGAACTTATCTTTTGAAATCACCGGCAGGCCACTCTCGATATTCAGGGCGTCCGGTTCGTAGCAGAGCAACTGGGAGTTCAAATCGTCCTCGCTGGGATCGGGCAGTTCCGCCAGTCTCGGAATTTTCTCGCCCCACGGCTGAGTCGTGATCGGAGAAACGAAATCCTTCACCCGTCCGTCACGGAACTTGATGCGCCACGATATCGTGCCTTTCTCTTCCTCTCGCCGCACACGAACGCTGTGACCCAGCGGAGCAAAATCGGCATAGCCTCGACAGTCGATGGCATTCTGCGGACAGGCCTTGACGCAGGAGTAGCATTCCCAGCACATGTTGGGCTCGATGTTGAGGGCGCGCCGATAGGTCGGATCGATGTGCATGATGTCGGATGGACAGATATCCACACAGTTGCCGCAGCCGTCGCAGCGGGTCATATACACGAATGTTGGCATGTCTTTCCTCCGGGGTTGGTGCCGGTGCGTGCGCTTCGAAGTCGTCCAGGCGTTCGCGGGCTCCGTCAATAGTGCCGGGGCAGCTCACGGTGAATCCCCAAGCCGAATTGCTCGGGCTTGTCGGCCGGCGGCGGCAGGTTGTCCCGGGAACCCTCGGCATCGGCCACGCGGCGCTGAAAGGCCGCCGCGGGCTTGAAGAACATATGAGCGAATTTCGACCACAGTACGGTCCCGAACAATACCGTGCTGGACAGAGCGAACAGCGAGAAGAACAGGGTGGCCCATGCACCGGTGTCACCCCATTGCAGACCGGACCAGATAAACGCGAACGTGGTGGTCGCCACCAGCGAAAGGATGAACAGGTCCGCCCGAACGATGCGATACCAGGGGTGGCCTTCCGCGGCTACGTCCACCCGAATGAAGAACCAGAACCAGTAGCCGCCGGCGCAGACCATCAGCGCGCCCACGTGCCACAGGAACGGCACGTAGCCGGGGGGCACTCTGTCGGGCGTCGGGTAGCCGAATACGAGTACGACGGTGGTGACGATGAAGATGATGAAGCCGTACATGGTGAGCAGATGGGCCAGTCTGCGTCTCGGATTGCAGAACTCGCCCGATGCCAGGACGTCCTCGGCGGCGGTCTTGATGGCGATGGCGATCTTTTCTCCTCCGCCGACCTCACGCTCGCGAATCGCCTTTGACTTCTGCATGTTTTCGAAAAAATACTTGGCGCTCTTCTTATGGATGGTATCCAGGATCGTGCCGCCGACAACCAGGATAAACATCGCAATCACATACCATTGCATCGCGAGAGGGGGGATGAAAGCGGACACTTCGGAGATGGGGTTGCTGGTGAACATGGATACCTGGCCTCCATCAAATGGTCGGTCTCTAGTGAGCACACTAAGACTTCTTGTTTAGTGTCTGGTACATAGCCTCCAATAGTTAATAGTAGAAATTTATGAATTTACAACGTCTTCGGGTGGGGTTTTGGGCGGCCCGGGCCACACCCGGCAACCTGAGCCCGACAGACGGTACCGCCTCGTCTTTCCGCG
>Ga0307441_1000273_pt1 | contig 19844 bp, 26 predicted proteins | sample SalMarWE160420MG_FD_202149 | JGI IMG/M metagenome (GOLD analysis project Ga0307441, IMG submission 202149) | Salt marsh sediment microbial communities from the Plum Island Ecosystem LTER, Massachusetts, United States - WE1604-20 | ecosystem: Environmental > Aquatic > Marine > Intertidal zone >... | reverse complement strand
TCTCTTTCTGTTTTAATTCCTTTTTTCAATAAATGAGATTTTGTATAATCTGGTAAAACACCCCACATTTCCGGTCCCGCTTGTTCCCAATATCCCCCATAAAATTCCCGGAAAACAAATTGATTTTTAGCAATATACCTTTCTATTTTATCAATATCCTTTCCAGGTTTTAAAAACAACTCCTCTCCCATATCCCGATGCATGTCCTTAGTAGGATCACAAACATAATCAATCAAATTAGGATCTTCCGTCCTACAAGCTGCCACTATTACTTCATGTTGGCCATAATCCCATTCTATCAATCTGCATCCTGTCCTTGGCTCTAAAAGAGACCTAATAATTTTTGTTGTTTGTTTTTCCCTGTGAGGAATATTTTGAGGGTTGGGGTCACTTGCTGAAGACCGGAATGTAACAACCCCATTTAGATTATAAAAAGGATGTATTAAATTCCCTATTTTTTCTCTTTCAAATTGGGCCATATAAGTACCAACTATTTTTTCCCATTTTCTGTATTCCATAATTCTATCTACAAATGGATGATTTATATCAGATAAAGTTTCTTTATCAATAGATGGTTTCCCCCCCGGAGTTTTCTTTTTAGATTTTAACCCCATAATATCAAATAATAGATGGGGCAAATCTTTATCCGAAGTAAAAGAAAATGGTTTTTTTCCATCCCATTTCTCTACTTCTGGACTATCATAAATCCTTTTTGAAATTAAATTGGTTTTTCTTACTATTTTATTTTGCCAATATTCCATCTTTTCAGAATTGATTTGGATCCCTTTCAAATGAACCTCTGCCAAAACCTGGTCCCCTTCAGATAAAAAAAGAAATCCTTCCAAAAACTCTTTTTTTAATTTCACAGCTTGAATTTTATATAGCCAAAAAGTAAACAATGAGTCCAATCCATTATAATATAAAATATCCTCCTCTGGAGCTTCATCAATCCTATTAAAAGAATTCTTTGATTTAGGGTCTTCCCCCAACCTAACTTTTATTATGTATTTATCTATTGAATTATCATATCCCAATATCCCAAAAACAGTATAAGTCAAAAATTTTAAAGATGTCTTTTTTTTATTATCCAGACAATGAGCTCCTATACTGGTACACCAAAAGGGTTTCCTTACATAATACCCATTTATAAATTTTGTCCAAATAGTTTCAAATCTTTTTGAATGAGCAATTTTTATTATATTAGGGGACTTCAAAAACTTCTTCCAACTATTTCTAAAATCAACCCCTTCAAAAAAAGGAAATGCCCAAGCTCTTTCCCCATCGGATACAGAAGCATAATAAATTTTATGTCCTTTTCTCTGAGGTTTTATCCCGTCTGTTTCATAATCAAAAGCCAATGCCTTTCTATTTTTTCTCAAATCATCAATTATATTAGTAGCTTCTTCCTCTTCCTTAACTATTATGACTTTTTTAGAATAGTCTATAATTTCTATATCCTTTTTCATTTTTTCCACAAAAAACAATAAATGGTTTTTAAATATCTTTTTTAAAACTTTATCCCATTTAAATTTCTGTATATGATAAAATTCATATGTCACCCCCACCCAACTTTTAAATTCCTGGTCCGGGATACACTCTCCGATAAAATCATTAAATTTTACCTTTGATAATCTTCCAGACATCCGGTATCCTAAAAAACTATCATAAGCCGAGTGTCCCAAAAGAATAACTCCCTTGGGACTTAACTCATTAAAAGTATTCATGACATTTTTTCTACAAGCATTTATCTGAACAGGGGTAAAGGAATAGCCTTTTAAAAGTTTACACTTTATTGGGGATATTTTCCAAAAATCCTTATCCAAATTAAAACCTAATTCTTCCAATAATAAACTTAATTCATTTTCAGAATTATTTAAAAAATCTGAAATTATAAGAATTTCCTTTTTTCCCTCTCCTCTATACATATTTCTATATGAATGATCTGAAGTTTTTAAACCACAATCCAAACAAGTATATTCTTTTCCTTTTTTATCATTGGTTTCAATTATCCCTAATTCTTCAAAAAAACCTTCCATCATTTCTCCTTTTCAGATAAAAAAGAATATATTTCTATTTCTTTTAGTCTTTCATATAAAAATATTTCAAAATAATATTCCTTATTACAATTATTACATTTTAAATATATATATATCAATTTCTGATAAATCTAACATTATAAATAGATTTTCCTATAACATCAGACATTAGAATTAAATTATGTTTACAACCAGGGCAAGTAAATAAATCTATATAAATATTTTTTATCTTCTTCTTTTATACTTATTTCCATTATTTCTCCCTTTCTTGTTTCAATTTCCATAAAAAATCAGCTATATTATCAAGACAACCTCTTGAATACAAAGTATCGATCCCAGGAAAAAAACAATATTGCCTCCATGAAGGATACCATTTTATTAAACCAATAACAAATTGAGATTTTATATTTTTAACAGAATAAATATCGGTTTTTTTATTTTTATCTTCCATTTCCAATTTATTCATTTCAATATATTTATATTTAATTTTATCCTTCATATAAATTTTATTTCTCCTTTGTAAACAAAGATGCAATGTGAATAAACTTATCTCCATGAAAAATAATCCGGGTTTTCCCTGAAGCAGTTTTCTTTATAAAAAACTTTGGTGATCGGCTTAAACCATAACTCAAAATAGATAAATCCAAATAAATAGAGAATGGTTCAAACTCCTCCTTTGGTCCTTTTTCCTCTCCCCAATCCACTCTTTCCGTAAATTTCCCTGTGGATCTTTCTGAATGAATCATTATATTTTCTTTAGAGAAAAGAATTTCCACTGATTCATTTCCATTAACATTCATGGATAATGAAAAAGCCCTATCCACGGCTTCTTTAATACTCATGGGCAATTCCCCGGATAAATCCCCTTTTTCCTGCTGATATTCATTTATAAGAGACAATACTTTGTCGTATGGATAATTATCCTCATTCAATTTCCGGCAGGAAAAATAAACCTCTTCTGAGGATTCAAAAGATATCCAATTGGGACTCACTCTGTACTTTTTCAATCCCTGGATTTTTGATATTTCTATCACCGATAAATCAGAAACCCAAAAACAATCCATTTCCTTATTAAGAGTAAAAAGATTCATTTTTCTTCCGTCAGTAGAAATCACTTTGTCCTCTTTGATGAAAACTCCAGAAAAAGCAATACCATTACAAGGAATTCTTACGCAATTCAAAGATGGTATGAAATCCTCCGGAAGTTCCTTCCATTCCCCTTTCTGGTTGTTTAAATCTAAAATAAAGGATGTAACAGAATCCTCTTTCATAGATAATTCAATTTTTGCTTTTCCACATTTAATAACCCATAACTTTTCTTTCATGGATAACATGATTTTTTCTTCCGGGAGTTTGGAAATAATTTTATACAATTCATCCGCTTTTATCACTCCCTTTAATCCATTCATACTTTCTACTAATTTTACCGATACTGATATTGTATCATTATAAGTATGAACATATTCCCCATCAAATAGAAAAGTGTCAGCTCCAGACAAACACTTTTTCAGAATTGAAATCATTTTAGATTTTTCAATTGTCATATCTTTCCTCCATATATTTTATTTATTTCAATTGGGTTTAATTTTTCTTTGTATTTATACAAAGAAGATATTCCCAAAGATCCTCCATCATTAACTAATTTCCCCGGCCTAATTGAGTTAATATACCGATAGAAAAGAACTCTACAAGTATCACTCAAACCTCTTCCTTCTGAATTATTAACTATACAATATCTAAAATTAACATATTTCCAATTTTCATCCCAACAAATAATTCCTTTTACTTCTTCTTGATTATTTTCAACCAATAATCTATTTTTTCCAAAACAAACATATTTTAAAAGTACTTCTGGGTCATATAATTCTTTTCCTTCAATACTATCTACCCACTTATCCAAAAAACAACCCCCTTTTAATCGATCCTGGTCCCGATCTCCATAAGTAACATAAACATATAATTTCCCAAAATCCTCTCTACACCATTTTAGATTCTTCCTTGCCTTTTTCCATTTATTCCCGGATAAAGATATAAACTGAGAAGGATCATAAATAAATTCATAATCTAAAAAATTCAATTTAATATTTTCTTTAAAACAAATAGAATTTAAATTACTAAAACCCACATAAAAAGAAGAAGATAAAAAACGAATAGAATCTAAATCTATAACAGGTAACATTATATGGGATTTTGAAGAATCAAATATAATTATCACATTTTCTTCATCCCAATCTTCTATCCATCCAGCTTTTTCAAAATACTCCTCTGAACAATAAAAATTAGGAGGTATATTTCTTTTCTTCAACTCCCCTAAATATCTACTCATCTTTTTTCTCCTGTTTTACATTTAACTTAAAATTTTCATCCGGAGATGATGATGAATGTTCTTCATCCTGAAGAGACATAATAGCAATCTGTATAGAAACGTCTTTATTATGAAATGACCAAGCATGTGCCTTATCAATTCTAATAGTATATTCATCTTTAGGAATCTTTTTAAAACTTTCTTCTGGAATCACTGTAAACTTAGTACATGCCTGGTCAATAGCTCTACATATAATCTTAGCGTAACTATTTACATCCGAATAAATTGTAATAACATCCATAGAATATTGCGGATTTATTATTGTTTTCCAACTTTTAGGAAATTCAATTGCTTTTTCATTATAAAGAAGAAAGTAATCTTTACCCGACATAATTAATTCATATGAACCAGTTTGAAAAGTATCAACACAACGATTTGTTAATGGGAATTGATAAGGGTCTTTTAATTGAAACTGGATTATACATTTCCCATCACTTGCCACAGCATATACTTTTTTATTATCAGAATCATCGAAAACATAAACATGTCTAAGTGCATCACGTCCTATATATTGATATGTAAAGTTTTTTAAAATTGTAAACTCTTTCTTTGTTAATTCAATCTTTGTTTTCATAATTTTAATCCTCTCTTAATATATTATAGATTCCAAATTCGTTCTTTTACGTCTTTTAAAGAAAAAATTATTTATTTTTCCCCCATCTATCTTTTTTCTCCCAATAATCCCAAATAATGACCATCATCTGTTTCATAAATAGGTAATAAAAATGTAATAGTAATAAGTTGAGAATTAAATTCTGTTCTTTTAAGATTCAATCTTCTTGCCAATTCTTTTTTAGAAATCATATTTTTTCCATTTTCTCTCTTATAATCTCTCATTACTTTTTTCCATTCCTCTACCCAATTATTCACCTTTCCACCTCATCATTATACCGGGAATCCAAATATGGACGGCCTATGCTTAGACATTGAAGAACCAAAGCCTGTCTATAATTCCTCCTACCATCTCTCTCTGCTAATTGAGCAATCCTACAAGCACTCAATTTTTGATCTTCCAGATCTGAATTTATACTTATCATCTTAGAAACATGGGCAATTTTTCTTATATCTTCCACAATAGTTTCCTCTGTGGCATCCTTCTTTGAGGCTCTTCTCCCAGCTTGAGATGCTGTTACCATAAGTATGTTTTTTTCTTGAGCAATTCTCCTAAGCTTTTTCCAAATATCATCTATTTGATGCCTGTATTCATTCCAGGATTTTGACGGGGCAATTATATCAGCATAATCAATAATTACCACATCCGGGATATATTCTTCATAATAATACATATTATCCAAATGGGCTTCAATATCCTCTACTGTAGCAGAATATGCCAATAATGGAATAATCTTAATTCCCCCGGACCTGAATTGTTTTCTAAAATGTTGCTGTAATTTTTTTATGTTTGGTAAATCAACCCCTTCCTTTTTTTCCTTTTTAAAAAGAACTTCCCATTTTGATTTTTCATCTTCCCCGTCTATTTTTATTTTTGAAAAATATGGGATATTCAATTCCATAGATTTTCTAGATTGAGCTGTTAATGAAATCCATCCCCTTCTTATTATCTGATTTTCAGTCATTTCGAGAGTAAAAAAAACTACCTTAAAACCAAAATACATAGCTAATTGACCTACATACCATTGCCACCAGGTTTTCCCTCTCTTAGCAAATGCCAAAAATGCCGCCAAATCCCCTCTCATAAATGGGCCAATTATTTCTCCCAATACTCCAGGGAACGAAAACATATATTCTTCTTCCGATAGAAAAGCAGCGCATATTTTTCTATCATCCTTTAGTATAGATATTCCCTCTGTGGCACTGGATTCTACACGGGAAAAATTAGCAATCTCTGATTCGGCTCCTAAAGGATCGGAATCCAGCAAAGCGCTTTCCAATTTATTTTTTAATAAAAATATAGATCGTATTTTCAAGAAATGAATTGAATTTTTTATCACAAAATCTATATTCTGGATTTTCTTTTGTTTTTCCCAATCCTTTGATAATTGAAGTAAAAACTCTTTTACAATTTCCACTTCCTCTTCTTCTCTTATAAATTTACTTTTTCTATTATAAATGTCTTGAATATGTTTTCCAGGGGATTCTTTAAATTCATTAAAATATTCTATCACCCATTCACTCACTAATCTTCCATAAATGGATTCAAAATATTTAGGTTTTACTACTGGAACAATCCTTCTTAAAAAATTAGAATTTGTAATCATATAAGTAATGATTTGACGTTCCTGAAATAAATCTATTCTTTTTCTTTTCATGATTCCAGTTCCCATATTTCATTATAAGATACTCTTTTTTTTCCTTGTTTCAATAAATGTCTTTTAAATCTATCCTCTTGAAAATCAAAAGGAATTTTTTCTATTTCACAACCTACAAAATCAAACCCCAAATCCCAACAAGCTATTCTCAAAGATCCTGACCCTACATGAGAATCAAAAATAATTTGTCCCGGTTTTGCATCTAATTTTAAAAGCCAATAATATAATGCTACTGGTTTTTGACAACTATGTAACATCTTTTCTCCCCGTTCAGAATCTTTAAAAACCCCGCACCACTGATGAGAAAAAATTCTCATAACTCCTTTCTTAAAAGAAGTCCAAGCCATTTCCCCATCAGCAAAATAATTTCTTCCGGTTTTTTTATGCCAAATTCGGGGAGCAACGCATTTTCCCAAATAATCCAGAAAATAATTACCTCCCCAAATAATTACCTCTTTACATACTCTTTGAACCTCTTTAAAATAATACGATCCAGGAGGATTATCATTTTCTGGAATCCAACTATTAAATCTTTTTTTTGCAAAACCAGTTAACTGTTGATTCATTCTTAACCCATACCATGGGTCACAAATTCCTAACCCATATGTGTTATCTCTACAACCCTTCATATGAATCATGCAATCAATAAAATAAGTTTCACTTATCATTCTTTACCTTATACTTTTATCAGTTTTTTTAATATGGAAGAATCAAAAAAATCCTTTTCTTCCCCGTCTAAAAAACTACTTAAAACATTATTCTTTTCTTGAATCATTTCTGCTATAGAAACATCAATCGTTCCATTTCCAACAAGATAATAAGCAAAAACCGCATCCGCTTCTTGTCCTATCCTATGTACCCTGTCCTCTGCTTGATCATGAGTTCCAGGATTCCAATCAAATTCTATAGTAACTGTTGCTGAAGCTACAGTCAAAGTTAATCCCTCCCCGGCTGCCCTTATCTGTCCGATAAATAATGGCACTTTCCCATTCTGAAATTTATCCACAGCTTTATCTCTATTTATCATTGAGACACTTCCATCTACAACTACACTATCCGAGAAAGAACTTTTTAAATCCTCTATTACCTTTCTATGATATGCAAACACAACCAATTTATTTTCAATAGATAGATATTCTTTTATCCAATCAATCACTGAATCTCTCTTGGCAATATATGCTAATTGTTTCAAATAACTTATTTTATTTTTTACATCTAATTTTTTTCTTTTTTCTTTACTCCACTCCAAAAACTCTTCTGAAGCTTTATTATAAACTTTCATCCCGGAAGAAGAACATTCCAAGGAAACTATTATTTTTGTCTTTTTAGGAAGGTCCAGAAGAACGTCTTTTTTAAACCTTCTTATCATCACGCTTTGAACTTTCTCCCTTAACTCCTCTATGTTTGTTGCCCCATTAAATTCCCAACCAAATCCATTACGTTTGGGATCACAATATCTCATTCTGTATTTCCATTCATTAGAAAATAATGTTTTGTTCAGAAGTTTTAAAGCAGTAAAAAACTCTTTTGGCCTATTTTTAATAGGAGTTCCTGACAAAAATATTTTATTTTTTATAGAAACAGCTAACTTCTTAAAAGCTTTGGTTTTAAAAGCTGTTGAATTAGAAATATGATGAATCTCATCTGCTATAACTATTTTTGATTTAATTTTCCGTAAAGTGTTCCACCAACCCTCTTCCAATAAAATCCTCTTGGTTTTTATTGCCCCTTTTTTATTTTTTACTTTTTTTATTTCCCCTTTCCCTAAAATATCATAATTAATAATATAAATAGAAGAGGAAGAATGATTAAAACAATCCATTTTTCTTCCAAACAAAACCTCTGAATCTTCTCCTAACCATTTTTTAATTTCCTTTTGCCAATTCAATTTTAATGAAGCCGGACAAACAATTATCACAGGCCTCAATTCAGGATGGATTTTCAAATATCCCAAAGCCTGTATTGTTTTTCCCAATCCCATTTCATCACCAATTAAAGCACTCCCATTTTTAATTTCTATAAATCTCACCCCCTCTTTCTGAAAAGGATAAAATCCTGACAAGGATTCTTCATCTATAATAATTTTCTGCTCTGGATTATCTCCTTTTTTCAATTTTTCATAAAGAAAAGTAACATCTTCATCAAAAACAAAACCCTTCTGAAATAAATAATCCAAATTTGATTTTAAAGGTAATACTTCCCAATATTTTTTTATTGGGTTAAATTCCCTATCCGGAAGAGGAAGATCTTGGACCTCTTTGAGAATCTCTCTCCACTTTTCTTGACTTTTAGAAAAAAACCGTACTACCAATACATCATTTTCCAAATAAACCTTTTTGGTTGTCATAATTTTAATTCCTTTCTTATATATTTCACCTCTTCCTCCGATCTTTCTCCTGGATCTTTTTCCCCTCCCAAATCAATTATCTCCGTAAAAATCCCAAAGGCACTCACAGATCGGGCATAATTCTCCGCTCTTTCCTGGGCTTCTTTTCCGGGATCAAATATAAAAAACACAGTGTTATATTTGGATAAAATTTTAATTTGATAATCTGTCATACCCGTTCCTAAAGTCGCAATAAAATTATCCCCAAACCTCCATACATCAGGAGCACCCTCCATTACAGCTATTCTTCCCCCCCGGCAATTATCCAAATTATAAAATATCTGTTTGGGGGAAATGATACTCAAATCATCTTTTAAAGTTTTATATCTCAACTTTGCTTTATTCGTATAATCCCTGCCTTGAAAAGAAACTAACCTATTGTTGAAATAGATAGGAATAATAATTCTATACTTCCATTCCCCTACAAAATTAGTTCCTAAAAGATTATACTTTTTCATTAAAAAATCAGAATCATAATTTTTATTTTTTAAATACTTTCTATGAGGATTTTTTAATTTCTCCCCTGGAAGATCTACTTTTAAAACTTCTTTCTTTTCTTTTTTGTTTAAAATATTCAAAACACGATTTCTTCCTGAATACTCTTTTACTATTTCTGATGCTTTATAATAATTTACCCCTAAAAGATTTTTTATGACTATTTCTAATCTTTTGGGTCCACATTTCCAACAATTATAATAAGCTTTGGAAATATTAAAACCTCCGTGATTAGAAGAATCTGAGCAAAAAGGACAACGAATGTTAACCCATCCGGGTTGCGTATTCGGACCTTCTACCCAATATATAATTTTATAATCTTTCACAAATGACAGAACATCAAAACTCATAAGACAACCACCAAATCTCTACTTCCTTCCAGAATTTATTTACTTTCCCAATACTCCAATTATAGAGACCGTGAAAATATCTATAAGCCCCATGTACGGTGGGTTTTTTCTTCCCCCCATAACTCAAAATAAATCCAAGAATATTTTGAGCTTCCTCCGATAACTCTGTTGTAGCAGAATCGTAAAATTCTAAAGTTTTAATAAATCTATCTGTTATATCGGAAGGTAAATTATCAAATTGCCTATCGTCCCAATTATCTAAAAGATTATTTTTTAAACAATATTTATGTAAATCCTTTAAAGTCAAAAATAGATAAGTTGAAAAACTGGATTTTTCTTTTTCCCATTTATTCACGGCCTTTACAAATAGATAAAATGCTTGGGCTTCAGCTTCCTCATACTCTATCCTGTATTTTTGGGAGGCTATATGGGATGCTTTGTACACCATGTTTTTGTATTTTTCATAAAGGTTCTTCATTTACTCCTCCTCATCATATCCTAAATCCCAATCATCCTCCTCCCCTAACTCATCCACTTCAATAACAATCCCACAAAAAGTACATTTTAATGTTTGGTCATCCCCGAACATTTCCAAATTATCAGTCCCACAACCAGGACACTTTTTCATAGTTTATTCTCCTCTTATTTATTTGCTTTTAATTCCTCAAATACTTTCCAATTTATTCTAAAATATTTATACCGGGTAACATCTTGAAAAATATGGCCTGAAACTTTTTTAAATGATTCCAAGTCCCAATATCTGGTTGTTGTTTTGGATTTAGGATTAAACCGGAAATCTCCGCCTGAACCTTCCGTAGTTATGATATTATTTTTATCTGTTGAATAAACATCTTTCCCCACAAATGTCATAACATGATTCCATACTCCATAAACTGGATACCCATCTAAATCATACATCACATCCCCATTAGAATCTCTGGCAGGAATATCTACAAAAATTATATCCCCCTCTTCCAAATGAAGTTCATAATATAAATCTTCCAACCACGGGGCTTTCATCATCCCTGGGACATTACGAATTGGAAGATTAATTCCAGTAACTTGTTTCCAGGCATACATAATACCCCCGCAACAATCAAAACCAACCCAATTTCCATCTTTATCCAAATTGTTTAATCCCTGATAAGTTTTCATTTGCCCTCCTCCCAGGGCATAACGTCTACCAATTTGTTTTTTCAATTCCTTTACAAATAATTTATTATTCATACTTTACTCCTTTTATTTATTGATTTCCTTAAAAATATTAAATAATCCTTTATAAAAATTTTTAGCTGTATTATTTTGATACATAAGATTCACCATTTCAATAATAACCTTTCCCAACTCTTCCCCAGCCTTCTCTGCTCTACTCTTTTTCATTCAGTACTCACCTCCAGTATATCTTGTTTTACACTTTCAATAGCATCCTTCATATATAATTCATCAAAACATAACCGGGATTCTGGACCATCATTGCGCAGCATAACAGTATTCACTTCTATCCATCCTTTAGTAATATACAATTTTTTATCCCCGTAAATCCTTGATCCTGTGGCTTTTCTATTACTTTTCAATTGAAAATGAATGTTAATACATTCCGAATACTGAGCATAAGATCCTATACTCAATTTCAAAAACCTTATATGTCTATGATAAGGAAACCCCCATTCTGTGAATCCAAATATAGTGTATTTCTCATTTGGAATTAAATAATTACATTCCTCTCCTTCTTTTAATTCCTCTTTAATATCTCCTTTAATCAATCTAAACATAATCTCCAATCCTCCATAAAATAGTATAAGGTTTTTCTCTTAACCTCTAATACTAATGTAAACCTTTTTTATATAAAAGTAAAGTACTTTTTTATTTATTTTCTATTTCTTTTACTACTGAAATTAAACCCTCTTTCTTCACCATAAAAACCTTATCTGAAACATCTTCCATTTCCTGATTATGAGTCACCATAATTATTTGAAGCTCCAATTTCTCACTTAATTTCTTCAAAATTTCCCCGGCTGAATGATGTAAATTCCGAGATAGAAACCGGAATGGCTCATCCAATATTATAACTCTATCAGTTTTCCCCAAACTCCAAACCGCAATCCGTAAAGCAAAAGCAGCCAAGTCCACAACTCCTCCCCCAGATGCATCAACAGGATCAACAGGAATTCCATTTTTCATAAAAACCAAAGATGCTTCTGTTTGTCCTCTTTTAATTTCAAAATTAACCTGAAAATTATACTCTCCTGGAAAACAAGAATCTATTGCCAATTGGACAATATCCTCTATATGAAATTTTAGATTCTGCTGAGTATCCTTTGCCACCTTTTGAATAAATACTTGAGCTATTTCCAAGGAGGATCTTAATTTTTCCAAACTCTGTTTTTCTTTCTTTCTATTTTCTAATTGAGACAAAATAGAATTTTTCTTCCCTATAGATTGTTCCAATTTTTTAGAATATTCTTTAATTTCCATTACACTTCATCCCAATCAGTCAACCCTTCAATTTTCTCTGACAAGGAAATCAGACGTGTTTCACATTGATCTATTTCCTTTTTTATTTCCTCTTTTTTCTTTTCTGCCTCCTCTACAGAGGTGAATCCAAAATCCTTTTTCCATCTATCCTGGATAGATTCTATAGTTGTTTCAGCCTTGGTTTTTTTGATTTTCAAAGCTTCTACTTTCTCTTTAATTTCTTCGTATCTTTCTAATGTCATTGTTTTACTCATTTTCCAATCTCCTCTAATAATGTTTCAATTGTTGAATAAGAGGAACCTAGCTCCTCTTTATTTAATTTCATTTCTCTTTCCAAATTCTCAATAAAATTTAAACTTATTTTTTCTCCGCTTTTCACAGATTCCACAAAAGCATCTATCCTATCATTTCTCTCATTTTCAACAGTAATATATTCATCAGTCACCATTTCCATTTTATCCGGGACATCTATGATTTCAAATTCCCCAGTTTCTGTATCTACAATATAAACCACAGGTTGGTAATTAATTTTATCGGAAGTTTGCCGGATTAAACAACCCGGATTCAATATCAAAGTCCCGTCTATTTCCTTTGTCCAACTTGAATGATTATCCCCGGTAAAAATATATTTTGCTTTTGGAAACCTATCTTTTAAATCCTGAGCTGTCACCGCTCCTTTTATATAAGGAGGAATGGTTTTTTTATAAGCCAAAATATGAATACCGACTATTTCCTCATTAGATCCTTCCGGTTCTTTATTCCAATGCCCGGCCATCCCTATTTCTGAAAAGCTACGAATAAATTTGGAACCGTTTTTAGTCAATGCCCAAAGAGTCCCAAAAGAGGATCTATATTTATTATCAAAATTATGATAAGGAAAATCATGATTTCCTCCTAAAATATAGGTACTCATCCGTCCAGAATTAGAAATAAATAAAAAATAATTTATTAACACTGGTGAGATAATTGATTTATCTGCCCAATCCCCTACAACAACCACATGAGCTTTTTCTTTTTCTGCCAAAGCGTATAACCAAAATATAATTTCCTTTTGGGTTTCTATCCAATTTTCATCCAGGCGGCACCTGGGTTTTTCTTCCGTCAAATGCCAATCGGCAGAAATTAATAATTTCATTATTTTACCTCCTTTGAAGCAACTTCATTTAATTTGTTTTTTAATTCCTCTTGATCTATATTATCAAAAGCTTCTTTAAGTCTACTTACTAAAGGATAATAATTTTTCTCGCAAAAATCAATAAACTCATCAGACCAACAAAAAAGAATCTTCTTTTTTTTAGTTAAATTATTATAAGCTATTATTTTAATATAATCTTTCATTATTTTCCCCTCTTTCTTTCCCCGCATAACGGGCATACATCCGGAAATTGATCTTCCAATTCTTTTATTTCATTTTTTATCTTTTCTATTCTTTCTTTATAATCAATATAATATTCAATATCCTCTAACACATCTTCATAAATATCCTCTTTTTCCTGTTTCTCTTTTAAAAGAATTTTAAACTCAGATAATGAATCTTGAATTACTGTTAAATCCTCTTTTTTTATAATTTCTAAAGAAACAGAATATTTTTCAATACTCTCCTCTAAAAAAGATAAATCCGATTCCAAATTAGAATACTTCTGATTTAATTTTTCATATTCCTTCAGGTATTTAAACCCCTTCTCCAAATCCACTTTTTTAATAACATCCAAGCATTCAAAATACTTTTCCATATTCTCTTCAATATTTTCATAAACCGGAGAAAGAAAGGATAGTTTAATATTTACTTTCTCCCATTTATTTATAACATTTTGAACTTTTTCCAAATCAATAAAATTTAATATTTCTTCCTGCTCTTTATAAATATCTATCTTTTCCAATAAAAAAGTATATTCCTTTCCATACTCCTCTTTTATGTTTTCCATTCTCTCGGCTTTGGTAATATATTTTGAAGCTTCTTCAATCCAATCCAATTTCAATAAACTTTCATCCAGTTCCTCTATCAATTTTTCCGTAGCTATAAAATCAACTTTAGACTTCCTTTTTTTACTCTCCACTAAAGAAAGGATCTTATCTATAACATCCAATCGAATAGTTTTATTTAAAAACCTTGCTACCTCCCCGGAGGAGGAAGACAACAGAAAAGGAGAATCCATTTGTTTTTGAATATTCACCTCTGTGATGTTCAGAGCATTAACAACCTCTTCCGGCACATCTGTCCCAATTGCTGATAATTCTTTTCCATTTATAGAATATCCATTTATTCCAGGTTCTTTTTTCTCTCCCTTTTTTCTTCTTCTTTCCACTATACATTTATCTGTTTCAATTAACACGGAAGTAAAATCAATTGGTTCTCCGGTTTTCTCCTCTGCATTCCAATGAGACACAAATGAAACACCCATTGGTCTATTCGTAATTCCCCACAATAATGCCCGGAGTATCGCTGTTTTTCCATTATCTGAACTGCCTATCAAAGTGTTAATACCCAGATGTAATATCAATTCAGAATGTTTGTGTGATTGATAATTATTTATTTCTATTCTTTTGATCATTTATCTTTCCTTTCCTTAAAATGGTATATCGTCATTAAATTTATCTTTTTGTAAATTTCTATATGAACTTTTCAAAGATTCAAATATTTTTACTCTGTTTTTTTTATCTTCAATTACTTTTTTAAATTTACCATTTCTTTTTAATAAATCTAAAAAAATATTTGTAGCAAATCTCCAACATAAAAATTCCTGATTATCCACTATAATTAAATTAAAATCCTTATCTTCATATAATAAATGAATACTATTAAACAACCAGGTTCTTCTTTTTCCATCCATATCAAGATAATCGTTTCCATAATATATGTTAGAATAATGGCCATCTTTTATTTTTTCCCAATGAGTTGAAGTGACTATCAAATCATAATCAGTAATGTTAATAGTAGGAAGCCCAAATGCCCGACTACCTGTAAATAAAGTTTTATCATCATCCCCAGAAATAAAATCATCCAAATAATATCCCAAAGGGCTTTTCTTATCTATTTTCAATTTGCTTTCAGAATCACATGTCATTATTTCTTTTCTCCTCCCAATTGTTTTCAATCATATAATTCCTCCCCTTCAAATGGTTAATTAATTCTATTTTTTAATTCTTTATTTTCTATAGTCAATTCATCAATTTTATTTTTTAATTCCCATATCTTATCATTATGATCTGTATGCAATTCATTAATCTCTTCCTCATAATCTTTTCTCAATTCAGATATGTTTTTTTCAAATATAGCTTCCTGTTTATTTACAATTTTTTCAATTATTTCTTTTTCTATAAAATTATAAAGTTCTTCCCCGATATCTAAATTCCAACCCCATCTATTTCTTTTTTTTGAGATTTCCCGAACCTTATCCTTCAAAGCTTCTTTTATCTCTCTTTTCTCAAAATAATCTAAACTATAGTCACACATTCTTTTTTCCTTCCTTTTTCAAAAACATACTCACTGCTAAACCCAAAGAAGCAATGATATCTATAAAAATAGCCGGGAAAGTCGACAACCAAAACTGAATAAAAACAGGTTCTATTTTCAATATAGTAGAAACCCAAACATAAAAAGAAGCGCTTTGGATTTCTGTTTCCTCCGACATTCCCACTTCCGTTACTTCCTGAGAATTAAATTTTTTTATTTCCTTTCTTTTTTCATCTAATAATTTATACAAAGAATTTAATTCTTTTTCCTCTATTTTCATCTTCTTATAAGCATCATTATACTCTTTTATAAATTCCTCTTTTCTTTCCATATCAAAAGAATTTAAAATATCATTAGCTGCTTCCAAAGTCTCTTCCTTCCTAATTATTCTTTTTTCCAAATCCCTCTCTTCTTTATTATAGATTTCAGATTCACTTTTTTTCTTAATTACTTCAAAATTATTACTTTTATTTTCATTTTCATTTTTTATCCTCTGATTATATTGACCAGCCACAGTAGAAGTCATAGAAAAAACTATCACCACCAACCATAAAATAATAAAAAAAGGAATTAAAACTTTTAATTTTCTTTTCCAGAATATTATCACTATTTCAAAACACATTACAGAAAATAAAATCATAAAGGTACTTAAGGAAAAAGCTAAAATTACCGGAAGAGTTTCATTCAACCAAATCCCGGTATAATATATACTCAAAACAGATGCTCCTATTCCTATAATTCCCATACAAATTCTGATTAAAAAAATTATAAAAGGAGATATAAAAGAAATCTCTTTTTCCTCTTTCTTCTCCTCCTCCGGAATAACCGGAATTTCCAACTTCTTTTCCTCTACCTGGTAATTAGCATAATTCCGTTTTAAAAATCCCCGCTCCTGAAGGGTCCGGTAATACAAAAAAGCTTTATCCTTCCCATACTTAAATTTATCAGTTACCAAAGACATAGAAGGGACTTTATGAAACTTTTTAAAATAAGATATGATAAAAAGTTTTAATTCCTCTATTTCTTTTTCGTAGTTATCTTCTTTCATTTTCCAGACTCCCTTTTATGATATTCTAAAGCTTTTTGTAAACTTCTATCACTAATATCTAAAATAATATTATACTTTTCTCTCATATAAATTATAAATTTCTTCCAAGTAGCGTTATTCAATCCGAAATTCCCAATATTCCAAGTTTCCCAGGTATCAATAAAATCTTTATAATTACTCAGAAATCTCTCAATATTCCCGCATACACCCTGCCAATCCCCGGATTCATAAATATGGTATGTGTTGTAATCCTCTTTTATTTTTTCATACCAATCATGGATTTCCTTTGCCTTTTTCCAATAGGAGTTATTATCCAACCATTCTTTTTTTACTAATTTTTTTGATATAAAAAGTTCTTTTATATTCTCCGGTGTATTATCTTGCTCTATTTTTTTAGATTGATTTACACTTTTAGGGTGATTAAATAAACAGTATAGAAACCATGATTTTTTTGTCCTTGGATTATACAACCAATCCTCTATACTCTTTGTCATTTTAGATTTATCATATGGCCAATTCCCCTCTTTCCTCATCTTCCCAAACCGGGTGGCTGCTTTGACTAAACAGGATTCTAATTTTCCCGTAAGAATATCCCCATTTAACTCAGTTAAGTTTATTTTGTTCTTAGATAACCATTCATGATCCAATACATATTCCCTCTCTATAAACCCGGATTGTAAACACTCTATGAACTGAACGGATTTGAGGACCGTGGCTGATGGTAGTTTGGTCCCGATCGGGAGGAGGGTTGAAAAGTTCCCCTTTTCCTTTACTATACTTAATATTTTTTTTATAGAGGTACTTATATTTTTAATAGATGAGGAATTTTCCTTTTCTTTTGAAAAGGCTTCTTCTTTATCTTCTTTATAATTACTATCTTCTAATAAAAGAATATCTTCTAATGGTTTAGTTTTTTCGATAACGGTTTTACCGTTAAGGGTTTTACCGGGAACGGTTTTTACAGACATTTCTATAACATTATCAGGAGTAAAAACAAGTTTTTTACCTTTAAATTTTCCTTTTTCCTTTTCCTCTATTATTTCAATCATCTGTAATTTTTCTAATATTTTTAATCCTGATGGAATCCATTCTTTAGATAATCCGGAATATGTGGAAATGGAATTTGTATAATATTTAATGTCTTTTCCATTAAAATCACTATCCATTTCTGATATAGTGAGATATAAATTCCTTAATTTGGATAATTCTAATTTTTTGAAGTTTCTTCTTAATAGTCTTAAAATTTTTTTTTCTTGCCAACAAAAAGGTTGTTTTCTAATACTTCTCATATAATACCCCTTAATAAAAAAGGCATTTGTCTGACACTCTCCGGGAAGAGTTCAACACGGGTCAGGGTCCGTATTTAGTGCCAGACAAATGCTTTGTTTACCCCCTGACTGGGGATTTTTCTATTCATTCCCGTGAATAGACAATTAAACTATATACTACTCTCTTTTAAAAGTAAAGGAAAAAATAAAAAAATAAAAGCCGGGGTGAGAATTTCCCCGGCAAAATAAGGATTGAAATTCCGGTTTTAGATAAGATCCCGAAAACTCCTTTTATATTTTCTCTTTTTCTACCCAATCTGGGTGATAAGATTCTGAATTATCTGAAATATATTTTCCGCATCCTTTCCACATAGAAATTAGAAAAGGTGGAAAAATTTCATGGTAATAATTCCCTTTAGAATCTGATTCATATCCCGATCCTATTAAAATATTTCTTATCTCTTTTTCAGATTTTAATTTCCATCTATACTTCGAGGGTTTTATATTTCCTTGCCCAATTTGCGAATATAAAAAGTCTTTTAACATATCGCATATTTCTCCTTCTTTTTTATATTCGCAATAAAAATCATCCCCATATATAAAAGGACTTTTTTCACACCCCTCACAAAAATAAAATATTGCTTGTTGTTTGGTTATTGGTTCCATAATATTTTCCTTTCTCCTTTAAAATAATTTATTTAATATCTTTAAAAATACTTTTTGCAGCCCATATGCCATTAGATGTATTTTTTCTTTGCCAAGTTCCTAAACTTGGGGTCCACCGGAAGGCATGTTGTTTCAATTTATTCCTCCTATCCTCATCTGGTTTTTCATCAAAAAATATTTGGACTCTTTCCAGGGCTGTATTATTAACAATTTTTATTCCTGGTTTTTGATCAATGATATGAATAGAAAAATCACCGCTTTCAACCCGGTCCTGAATAACTTCTTTTTTCTTTATCCTATTTATTCTCTTCCTTATTTCTCCAATAATAGAATAATTACAGAGAAGTTCAAGGGCTTTATGCTCTGAATCTAATTTTTTTTGATTGCTTCTTACTGGAAAATTAGCAGATCCGGTAATCATAGTAGACATACACCTTGACTTTTTATTTAACCATTCAATATATATTTTATGATAATAGTCGAAGCAGCCCTGGATTATTTCTTTATTTTCTTCATTGTATAATCCCGCATCTTTCACTGCCTGGATACTGTTATTACAATTTAATTGATAAGATTCGATAATTGAACCAGCTCTTTTTTCAGGATCAAAACTTGTCCCTATATGTGCCTGTCTTGCGGTTTCATACGGTATTTCTTTTATGTTTATCATATTTTTTTTCTCTCCTCCGGTCATTCTATTTTCCCTTAACCCTGGGCGCCGGGTATTATGTTTTAATGGCCATAGCCTTTTTCTCCAAATTCAGGTCTTAAATTAATTATAGCATTTTTACACCTGAATAATTTCTTATCGTCGTGGAAATAGTGCAATTTTCCACTTCTTATGTTAACACAATTATAAACTTGACTTTTCTTTTTCCCCAAGGGAATTTCTACGGTTTCAATTTTCATGAAAGTTTCTACAGATGTTTTGAAATCTTCAATTTCAAATATTTCGCAAATATTTAATTCCCCAAAATAATCACAAACTGTATACCAGAATTCATTTATAATTTTCATGCTTCACTCTCCTT
>Ga0307441_1000271_pt1 | contig 19915 bp, 13 predicted proteins | sample SalMarWE160420MG_FD_202149 | JGI IMG/M metagenome (GOLD analysis project Ga0307441, IMG submission 202149) | Salt marsh sediment microbial communities from the Plum Island Ecosystem LTER, Massachusetts, United States - WE1604-20 | ecosystem: Environmental > Aquatic > Marine > Intertidal zone >... | reverse complement strand
CTGACGGCGCCCCATTTTTCGTCCTGCAAGGCGGAGCGAGTGCGGTGTAGCCCGGCTACACGAGCGAGCGACAACGCGGCAGGACGGAAAATGGGGCCCGGCCCTTCGGGTTGGGGCTGAGAACCCACCACTCGGCGTTGCTCGTCACTCATTTGGAATGACCAAACCTCGCTCCTCGCGCCTTGATTGGCGGATTCTCAGCCACAACAGCGACGATCTCTATAGTGTTAACAGGCCCTAGGAAAGCTCTGCAGGGAGCCATGCTATAGCAGCTCATGCATGCGGGCAACGTGCGCTGGCCGCGAGTGTTCGGTTCAACTTCCGCCGCTGGTGATCTGGGCGATTTCCTCGGTGCCCAGGGTTTCCTTCTCCAGCAGCCGTTCGGCAAGCGCCTCCAGGCGGTCCCGGTGTTGCTGGATCAGTTGTTCGCCTTTTTCTTCGAGGTTCTTGATGAGCTTGCGGACCTCGTCGTCGATGATGCGGGCGGTATGTTCGCTGTAGTCGCGCTCGTGGCCCATTTCGCGGCCCAGGAAGACATGCTCCTCGCCATGGCGGAACGCCACCGGCCCGAGCGTGTCGTTCATGCCCCATTGGGAAATCATTCGGCGCGCCAGCCGGGTGGCCTGTTTGAGATCGGCTTCGGCGCCGGAGCTGACTTCGCCGAACACCAGTTTCTCGGAGATGCGCCCGCCCAACATGACGCCGATCCAGTCCAGTGCGTAGCTGTAGCGGATGTTGTTGCGGTCCTCTTCCTGGGTCTGCTCGGTCGCGCCCAGTGCGCGGCCCCGCGGGATGATGGTGACCTTGTCGGGCGGATCCGCGTGTGGTAGCAGGCTGGCCATCAACACGTGGCCGGATTCGTGGTAGGCGACCAGGCGCTTCTCGTCGTCGCTCAAGATGGTATCGCGCTCCTGGCCCAGCACGATGGTGTCGCGGGCCCGGTCGAAGGCTGCCATGTCGACGGTCTGACGCCGCTCCCGGCCGGCCAGCAGGGCCGCTTCGTTGACCAGGTTTTCCAGATCGGCACCGGCGAATCCCACCGTGCGGCCGGCGATCTTTTCGAGATCCACGTCGTCCGCCAGTGGTACATGGCGGCTGTGCACGGCCAGGATGGCCTTACGGGCCTTCTTGTCGGGAAGCTCCATGGTGATCTTGCGGTCGAAGCGCCCCGGGCGCAGCAGGGCGGAATCCAACACGTCCGGGCGGTTGGTGGCCGCCAGCACCACCACGGTCTGGTGCGCCTCGAATCCGTCCATCTCCGAGAGGATCTGGTTGAGGGTCTGCTCGCGCTCGTCGTGGCCGCCGCCCAGGCCGGTGCCGCGGGCGCGCCCCACCGAGTCGATCTCGTCGATGAAGATGACCGCCGGGGCTTCGCGCTTGGCATTTTCGAACATGTCCCGGACCCGGGAGGCGCCCACCCCCACGAACATTTCGATGAATTCCGATCCGCTGATGCTGTAGAAGGGCACGTCGGCTTCGCCGGCCACCGCCTTGGCCAGCAGGGTCTTGCCGGTCCCCGGTTGTCCGATCAGCAGGATGCCCTTGGGAATCTTCGCACCCAGGGTGCGGTAGCGCTGCGGATCCTTCAGGTAATCGATGATCTCGTGCAGGTCCCGCTTGGCGTTCTCGGCGCCGGCCACGTCGTCGAAAGTGGTGTTGCTGGAGCCTTTGCGAAAGCGCTTGGCCCGCGACTTGCCGACGCCGAACGGCCCGCCGCCGCCCTGGCCACCGGTCATGCGTTGCTGCATGCGCCATGAGGCGTAGAACAGCAGGCCGAGAATCAGTATCCAGGGCAAAGTGCCCACCAAGAGGCGTTCCCACCAGGAACCACCGGTGGTCTTGGCGTGGATGGTGACATTGTGGGATTGCATAAGCGGCAAAAGTTGGGGATCGGTCAGCGGTGGCCGGGTGGTCGTGAAGGGGATACCTTTGGGCTTGCCACCGTTGCCAGTAGCGGTTGCTTGCGCATTGCCGTTGCCCTGACCGGCTTTGCCGCTGTTGCTCTGCTTCTGCCCGCTGCCGCTCGAGTTGTGGCTCTGGGCGTTTCCGTGGTTTTGGCTCTGGCTCTGGTTCTGGGACTTGGCCGCGCCGTTGCCCTGGGCCTTACCGCCGGACGGGGCGCCCGCCACCTTGGTGCCGGGCTTGAGCAGACCGGTGATCTGCTGGCCCTGGAGGGTGACCTCCACCACGTTGCCCTGCTGCAACTGGTGTTTGAAGGCACTGTAGGACAGGGAATGGACGCCGGCGTTCTCGCGGGTGCTCATCCAGTACGCGAGAAAGATCATGACGATCAGATAGGGAATGAGCAGACGCCAGTTGAACCCTCCACCGGGCTCGTTTCCTGATGACTTTTCTCCCTGCGATGCCATGTTGATTTCCTCGAGTGGCGGTCGGGACCGGAGCGTGCCGCCGCCCGCGCGACCGCCGGCGCGCGGCCGGCTTCAGAACGCGGGCACGGTCATTCCCCCGGCCGGGCCGGGGTTGAGCGAAAGTGCAGGCCTTCAATGAATGGTGACTGCTCAGTGACCGGCGGGTTCCCGCGTATGGGATTGCGCCACAGTCCGGAAGGTTTCAATCCCTGGTGAAACAAGTCAGATAGTTGACGGTTACGTCCCGTCCCAGCCGGTACTCGCCCGTCAACGGATTGTAGGTCATGCCACTCAGGTCGCGCAGATGCAGCCCCGCCCGCCGTGCCCAGCTTTCCAGTTCCGATGGCCGTATGAACTTCCCGTAGTCGTGGGTGCCTTTCGGCAGCATGCGCAGCAGGTATTCGGCCCCGACGATGGCGAACAGATACGCTTTGGGATTCCGGTTGATGGTGGAGAAGAACACCGTTCCGCCGGGTTTGACCATCCGGGCGCAGGCATCCACCACGGACGCCGGGTCCGGCACATGCTCGAGCATCTCCAGGCAGGTCACCACATCGAAGCCCTCCGGGTGCTCGTCCGCCATGGCTTCGGCGGTGATCCGGCGGTAGTTCACTTCCAACTGGGATTCCAGCAGGTGCAGGCGCGCCACCGACAACGGTGCTTCGCCCATGTCGATGCCGGTGACCCGGGCGCCGCGTCGTGCCATGCCCTCGCTGAGCAGGCCGCCGCCGCACCCGACGTCGATCACCTGTCTGTCGGTCAGCCCCGCCAAGCGATCGATGTAGTCCAGACGCAGCGGATTGATGTCGTGCAGGGGCTTGAACTCGCTGTGCGGATCCCACCAGCGGGCGGCCAGGGTTTCGAATTTGGCGATTTCCCCGGCGTCAATGTTGTGGACGGCATCGTTCATGGCAGGCAGTACCTTTCTCGGGTGCGTTAGGGCCTGTTAACAGGCCCCAGCGGCGTCACGCCGGCTCGGCATACAGCCCCGGCATGCCCACATAACCGGGCAGTTTGCGAACCCGCGCGAACCAGCGGCGGATGGCCGGCCGGGCGTGCAGATCGAAACCGCCTTCCCCGGCCAGTGCGACGTAAGGGTAGCACGCCACATCCGCCACCGTCCGCCGTTCCAGGGCGAGCCACTCGCGGGTGTCCAGATGCTTCTCCAGCAGGTCCAGGGCACGGGCGCCCATGGCCCTGCAGTCGTCCAGGTCCCCGGGGCGGCGAAATTTCAGGATGGCCCGGGTGCGTGCCAGTCCGTACAGCACCTCGTTGCCGGCCACGGCGAGCCACTGTTGGACCGCCGCCAGGGACGCCGCCTCATCGGGCAGCCACGAGGCGTCCCCGTAGTGCCGTGCCAGGTATACCAGAATGGCCTGTGAGTCCCAGATCACCAGATCGCCGTCCGTCAGCACCGGCACCTGGGCGCGGGGGTTGAGTCGTAGAAACTCCCGCGTGCGCTCTTCGCCGTGCATGAGGTCCACCGTCACCGGTTCCCATTCCAGGCCGAGCAGCGACAACAGCAGCCGCACCTTGTAGCAGTTGCCCGAGAGCTCGAAGTCGTACAACTTGATCATGAGTCAGTCCCTTCAAAAATGTGCGACGGAAAACATTAGAGCCACGGAACCCACGGAATCCACGGAATGGGTCTTCAATTGAAAACCAATGCGCCACGGAAAACACGGAATGTCATGTAGGGCGCAATAAGCGCAGCGCATTGCGCCGGATGGTTGGGATACGTGGTGGACCCGCGGAGGGGGCGGGGATGTCGTATTCATCGGGAGTGTGCAGACAGAAGGATATGGCACCATGCAAAAGAGCTGCCGTGCTGCTCCAAATTCTTCCGTCCGTGGATTCCGTGGGTTCCGTGGCTCTCATAGAGTGTTTCGGGTGTCCGGCGCAATGCGCTGCGCTTATTGCGCCCTACGTCACGAGTGGTTCCCGAATTCTTGCCTCCGTGCTTTCCGTGTTTTCCGTGGCGCATTTGGCTTTTTCTTCGGGTTGCGGCGTTGTGCTCAGTTCGGGTGCTCGTCGGTCGCGCGGATCTGGCGGCCCCACTGGCGGGCGCGGGCGGTGATTTCCTCCGGGTCCAGGGTAGTGAGCTGGCGGTCCTTGAGCAGGTGCCGGCCGGCGATCCATACGTCGGTGACCTTGTCGCGGCCGGTGGCGTAGACCAGTTGGGAAACCGGGTTGTAGACGGGTTGGGTTTCCAGCTCGTCCATGCGTACGGCCACCACGTCGGCCCACTTGCCGGGCTCCAGGGAGCCGATCTGTTCGCTCCGGCCCAGGGCCATGGCGCCGTGCAGCGTGGCCATGCGCAGCACCGTGTGGGCGGGCACGGCGCTGGCGTCGCCGCTGACGGCCTTGGCCAGCAGGGCCGCGGTGCGCATCTCACCGAACATGTCCAGATCGTTGTTGCTGGCCGCCCCGTCGGTGCCGATGGCGACGGTGATGCCGGCGGCGTCCAGGCGCTGCACGGGGCAGAAGCCGCTGGCCAGTTTCAGGTTGGACTCCGGACAGTGCACAACCCGGCCGCCCGCGACCGCCAGACGGTCGATTTCCGAATCGCTGAGCTGGGTCATGTGGACCGCCAGCAGAGAAGGGGAGACCAGGCCCAGGCCGTGCAGGCGCTCCAGGGGCCGCACGCCGCCTTCGTGCACCGCCTGCTCCACCTCGAACGCGGTTTCATGCACATGCATGTGGATGGGCACTTCCAGCTCGTCGGCCAATACGCGCAAGCGTTCCAGGGGCTGGTCCGATACCGTGTAGGGCGCATGGGGCGCGAAGGCGGTACCGATCAGCGGGTCGTTGCGGTACTGGTCGTGGACCTCCAGGCCCTTGGCGATGTATTCGTCGGCGTCGGATGCCCAGGCGGTCGGGAAGTCGATGACGATCAGCCCCACGGTGGCGCGCATGCCGCAGGCCGCCGCCGCCCGGGCGGTGACTTCCGGAAAGAAGTACATATCGTTGAAGCAGGTGGTGCCGCCCCGGATCATCTCGGCCATGGCCAGTTGGCTGCCGTCGTGCACGAACTCCTCGTTGACCCAGCGCGACTCCGCGGGCCAGATGTGGCCCTTGAGCCATTCCATCAGGTGCAGGTCGTCGGCCAGTCCCCGCAGCAGGCTCATGGCCGCATGGGTGTGGGCGTTCACCAAGCCCGGGATCAGGATGTGGTCGCCCAGCTCCATGGTGGTGGCGGCGCGGTAGGTGGCGCAGGCCTGGTCGGTGGGCGTCAGTGCGACGATGCGGCCGTCGTGGACCGCCAGGCTGTGATGCTCGAGCACGACGCCGTCCGGCTCGACGGGCACGATCCAGCGGGCGTGCAGCAGAGTGTCTATGTCTTGCATAACGGTTCGCTGTGTGGTCGCGGAGGTCCGGGGCAGTATACGTCAAGAGCGGGTATTCGGGCCCGGAGGCTTGCGGGGCGGCGCACTCTCGATACGCGGTAGAGAGGCGTTGCGGTGTTCGGGGAGGGGTGCGGGTGTGATGTTGAACCGAGCGATGGGAAGCCCGACGACCCGCCATGTCAGACGGCTACGCCGCGTTCACCGATGACCCTATGCATCGCTCTCTTGCAGCCCCTGGGCACTGTGGGACAATGGGGGTCTGCGGTCTTCCCACGCCGCCGCAGATGCGACGCTCACAGATCGGGCTTAGGCGTACGAAACCCAACGACCCAACCACACACAGACATCGCCGGAAACATCAAGGCAACGACAAACGGGGACCCGCGTGACCAACGAACATGACACCGTACGGGCCGTGGAGTGGGCAGCAGGCGGCCTGCGACTGCTGGACCAACGCTATCTGCCGGCACGGGAGGACTACCTTGCGCCCGCCACTGCCCAGGAGGTGGCCGATGCCATCCGCGCCATGGTCGTGCGGGGCGCGCCGGCCATCGGCATCACGGCGGCCTACGGCGTGGTGCTGGCGGCGCGCGCGCGCTACGCCGCCCAACCCCTGGACTGGCGTGAGGGGCTGGAAGCCGACCTGGAGCTGCTGGCGGCGGCCCGGCCCACGGCCGTTAACCTGGCGTGGGCCCTGGACCGTATGCGCGGGTGCCTGTCGGCCATCGACGGCGATCCGGAGGGACCGCTGCTGGAGGAGGCCCGCGCCATCCACGAGGAGGACATTGCGGCCAATCATCTGATGGGCGATCTGGGCGCTGCCTTGCTGGAGGACGCCCGGGGTGTGCTGACTCACTGCAATACCGGTTCCCTGGCCACCGGCGGCTATGGCACCGCTCTGGGCGTGATCCGCAGCGCCTGGGCCGCCGGCCATGTCGGCAATGTCTACGCCGACGAGACCCGCCCCTGGCTGCAAGGTGCCCGGCTCACCGCCTGGGAACTGGTGCGGGACCACATTCCGGTGACCCTGATCGCCGACGGGGCCGCCGCCCATCTCATGGCCCAGGGCAAGGTGCAATGGGTGATCGTGGGCTCGGACCGCATTGCCGCCAACGGCGATGTGGCCAACAAGATCGGCACCTATGGCCTGGCGGTGGCGGCCCGTTACCACGGCGTTCGTTTCATGGTGGTGGCGCCTACCTCCACTGTGGACATGAACGTTGCCAGCGGCGCCGACATCCCCATCGAGACCCGCAGCCCCGAAGAAGTACTGAGCGTCGCCGGCCAACCGATCGCTGCCGCCGGCGCCGGCGCCTGGAACCCTGCCTTCGACGTGACGCCGGCCGCCCTGGTGGACGCCATTGTCACCGAGCGAGGGGTCGTGCGCCGGCCGGACGCCGCCAAGATGGCGGCGCTCATGGGCAGCCGCGCGGCCTAGCGGCTTTGGAAGGGGATGCGCCAGCGCTTGTTCCATATCGGATGTAGGGTGGGTTAGGCGCGTTGTCTGCGCCGTAACCCACCGCCGGCCGTGCCGTCCGGGCCCGCCGCAAGCCAAGGGCGTGTGCGGCTTCGCGCCGCCTGGTGGGTTACGCAATATGCGCTGGCCCACCCTCCAGTGGCACCTGACTAAGCGCCATTGTCCCCAGGGAAGCCGTATTGCCCTGGCCGTTGGCGACGGGGATCCGCCAGAGCTCGTGAGCTCGCCTCAGACCGATTCTCGCCAAGCTGCAGTACCCGACCCTCCTATGGTAAGATAGCCGGCTTAAGCGCCTCTCCGGGCGCGGTGCTCACGGAACTTAAGGTGTCAGACGCCCGCTGATGGCCGAATTTGCCAAAGAAGTCCTGCCGGTCAATCTCGAAGACGAGATGAAACAGTCGTACCTCGATTACGCCATGAGCGTGATCGTGGGGCGCGCCCTGCCGGATGTACGCGACGGCCTCAAGCCGGTGCACCGTCGGGTGCTGTTCGCCATGAGCGAGCTCAGCAACGACTGGAACAAACCCTACAAGAAGTCGGCCCGCGTGGTCGGCGACGTCATCGGTAAATACCATCCCCACGGCGACACCGCCGTGTACGACACCATCGTGCGCATGGCCCAGCCGTTTTCCATGCGCTACATGCTGGTGGACGGGCAGGGCAACTTCGGGTCGGTGGACGGCGACGCACCGGCGGCCATGCGTTACACCGAAGTGCGCATGGCCCGTATCGCCCACGAACTGCTGGCGGACCTCGACAAGGAGACCGTGGATTTCGTCCCCAACTACGACGAATCCGAGCAGGAACCTTCGGTCTTTCCCACCCGTGTGCCCAACTTGCTGGTCAACGGCTCCGCGGGCATTGCCGTGGGCATGGCCACCAACATTCCGCCCCACAACCTGACCGAGACCGTCAACGCCTGCCTGGCGTTGATCGAAAACCCGGACATCGACATCGACGGGCTGATGGAGCACATCCCGGGCCCCGATTTCCCCACCGCCGGCATCATCAACGGCGTACGGGGGATCCATGAGGCCTATCACACCGGGCGCGGGCGCATCTACGTGCGCGGCCGTACCCACGTGGAGACCGACGAGTCCAACGGCCGCCAGTCCATCGTGGTCACGGAGCTGCCCTATCAGGTCAACAAGGCCCGGCTGCTGGAGAAGATCGCCGAGCTGGTCAAGGAAAAGCGCATCGAGGGCATCTCGGAGCTGCGCGACGAGTCCGACAAGGACGGCATGCGCATGGTCATCGACCTGAAGCGGGGCGAGGTCGCCGAGGTGGTGCTGAACAATCTGTATCAGCACACCCAGCTGCAGAACGTGTTCGGCATCAACATGGTGGCGCTGGTGGACGGCCAGCCGCGCCTGCTCGATCTGAAGCAGACCCTGGAGGCCTTCGTACGCCACCGCCGGGACGTGGTGACCCGGCGCACGGTCTACGACCTGCGCAAGGCGCGGGAGCGGGCCCATATATTGGAAGGTCTGGCGGTCGCCCTGGCCAACATCGACGAAGTCATCGAACTGATCCGGAAGTCGCCCAGCCGCGCCGAGGCCCGCAGCGGCCTGATGGCCCGGGTGTGGGCGCCCGGCGTGGTCACCGACATGCTGGCCCGGGCTGGCGCCCAGGCCACGCGGCCCTGGGAGCTGGCGCCCGAGTTCGGCCTGCACGACGACGGTTACCACCTGTCAGAGGCGCAGGCCCAGGCGATCCTGGACCTGCGCCTGCACCAGCTGACCGGGCTGGAGCAGGACAAGATTCTCGACGAGTACAAGGACCTGCTGGCCAAGATCGACGAGCTGCTGGAGATTCTCGACAATCCGGACCGCCTCATGGAGGTGATCCGCGACGAGCTGGCGGCTGTACGAGACCAGTACGGCGATGAGCGGCGCACCCAGATCGAGATTGATCACGCCGATCTCACCCTGGAGGACCTGATCACCGAAGAGGACGTGGTGGTCACTCTGTCCCACGCCGGCTACGCCAAGTGCCAGCCCCTGTCGGCCTACAGCGCCCAGCGCCGAGGCGGACGTGGCAAGAGCGCGGCCAGCTTCCGGGAAGAGGATTTCGTCGACAAGCTGTTCGTGGCCAGCACCCACGACACCATTCTGTGCTTCTCCAGCCGCGGCAAGGTGTACTGGCTCAAGGTCTACCAACTGCCCCAGGCCGGACGCACGGCCCGCGGCAAGCCGATCGTGAACCTGCTGCCCCTGGAAGAGGACGAGCGCATCAACGCGGTGCTGCCCATCCGGGAATTCCTGGCGGACCAGCACGTGTTCATGGCCACCGCCAACGGCACGGTGAAGAAGACGCCGCTGGTGGATTTCTCCCGTCCCCGCGGCAACGGCATCATCGCCATCGACCTGCGCGATGGCGACTACCTGGTGGACGTGGCCATCACCGACGGCGAACGGGAAGTCATGCTGTTCACCGACGCCGGCAAGGTGATCCGTTTCCGCGAGGCCGACGTGCGCGCCATGGGACGCACCGCCTGCGGGGTGCGGGGCATACGCCTGCAGCCCGGTCAGCGGGTGATCGCGCTGATCATCGTGGACGAAGGCTGCGTGCTGACCGCCACCGAGAACGGTTACGGCAAGCGCACCGCCATCGAGGACTATCCGGCTTACGGCCGCGGCGGCCAGGGTGTGATCTCCATTCAGACCACCGCGCGCAACGGGGCGGTGGTCGGTGCCGTGCTGGTCAACGAGCAGGACGAGATCATGTTGATCAGCAATGCCGGCACGCTGGTGCGCACCCGCGTGGACGAGGTGTCCATGATGGGACGCAACACCCAGGGTGTGAAGCTCATCTCCCTGGGCGAGGACGAGCAACTGGTCGGCATGGAGCGCATCGTCGAAGACGGCGAAGACGACGACGAGCCGCCGACGGCGGATTGACACCCGGCGGCGTGCGCCGCAACGGGGCTTTTCCACTCCGCCTCCCGTACGCGGACTATTACGCGGACTATAGTGTTGGGACTCAGGGCCTGTTAATGCGGTTCGTTGCTGCGTATTGAGGGTCCCCAAAGCAAAAGAGGATCGGTATGGCGCGGGTATACAACTTCAGTGCAGGACCGGCGATGCTTCCCGAGGCGGTGCTCGAGCAGGCCCGCGAGGAAATGCTCGACTGGCACGGCAGCGGCATGTCGGTCATGGAAATGAGCCACCGGGGCAAGGAATTCATGTCCATCGCCGAGCAGGCCGAATCGGACCTGCGCGAGCTCATGGGCATCCCGGCCAACTACAAGGTGCTGTTCCTGCAGGGCGGCGCCAGCAGCCAGTTCGCCATGGTGCCCATCAACCTGCTGCGCGGCGCGCCCCAGGCGGATTACATCAACACCGGCTCCTGGTCCAAGAAGGCCATTGCGGAGGCAAAGCGCTACGCCAGCGTCAATGTGGCGGCCAGTTCGGAGGCGGAGAAATTCACCACCATCCCGGCCCGGGAAAGCTGGCAGCTGCACCCCGAATCGGCGTATGTGCATTACACGCCCAACGAAACCATCGGCGGGGTGGAATTCCACTGGATTCCGGAGACCGGCAATGTGCCGCTGGTGGCGGACATGTCGTCGACCATTCTGTCCCGCCCGGTGGATGTGTCCCGCTACGGCGTGATCTATGCCGGCGCCCAGAAGAACATCGGCCCCGCCGGTCTGACCGTGGTGATCGTGCGTGAAGACCTCATAGGGCAGCCGCTGCCCGCCGCTCCCACCATGTTCGACTACAGAGTCCATGCCGATGCCGACTCCATGTACAACACGCCGCCCACCTACGGCTGGTATCTGGCCGGGCTGGTGTTCCAGTGGATCAAGAACAACGGCGGCCTGGAAGGCATGGCCGAGCGCAATCAGCGCAAGGCCGGCAAACTCTACGGGGCGATCGACGGCTCGTCCTTCTACGCCAACCCGGTGGATCCGGTGTGCCGCTCCTGGATGAACGTGCCCTTCACCCTGGCCGATCCCGAACTGGATGCCACCTTCCTGTCGGAGGCCAAGGCTCAGGGGCTGCTGACCTTGAAGGGTCACCGCTCGGTGGGCGGCATGCGCGCGTCCATCTACAATGCCATGCCGGAGGAGGGCGTCGACGCCCTGGTGGCATTCATGGCCGATTTCGAAAAACGTCACGGTTGAGCGACCGGTCCGGGTGAGCCGGGGGGGCAAGCCCGGCATCTCCCGGTCGCGAATTCCGGCACAACAACAGTCCAACGACCCATGTACAAGATTCTGACCCTCAACAACATCTCCGTCGCGGGCCTGGAGCGCCTGCCCCGGGAGCAGTACGAAATCTCTTCCGAATTCCGGCATCCGGACGCCGTGCTGCTGCGCTCGTTCAACATGCATGACATGGAGTTGCCCGACAGCGTCAAGGCGGTGGGCCGCGCCGGTGCGGGCGTGAACAACATTCCGGTGGCGAAGCTGAGCGGCCGGGGCATCCCGGTGTTCAACGCCCCCGGGGCCAACGCCAATGCCGTGAAGGAACTGGTGGTGACCGGCATGCTGCTGGCCGCCCGCAACATCTGCCAGGCCTGGGACTTCGCCCGCAACCTGCAGGGCGACGACGAGGCCATCAGCAAGCAGGTGGAATCGGGCAAGAAGCAGTTCGTCGGCTTCGAACTGCCGGGTCGTACACTGGGCGTCATCGGTCTTGGTGCCATCGGCGTGCAGGTGGCCAATGCGGCCCGGGCGCTGGGTATGAAGGTGATCGGCCACGATCCGGATATCACCGTGCAGCGGGCCTGGGAACTGTCCGCCGACGTGCAGAAGGCCACCAGCGTGGACGACCTGCTCAGCCGGGCCGATTTCGTGACCTTCCATGTGCCGCTGGTGGATTCCACCCGCCGCATGATCAATGCGGAGCGCCTGCGGCTGATGAAGGACGGCGTGGTGCTGCTGAACTTCTCCCGCAACGGCATCCTGGACGACGAGGCCGTGTGCGCCGCCCTGGACGAGGGCAAGGTCTACAGCTACGTGTGCGATTTCCCGAGCAATCTGCTGAAGGACAATCCGCGAGTGGTGACGCTGCCTCACCTGGGCGCATCCACCCGCGAGGCGGAAGAGAACTGCGCCGTGATGGTGGCCGAACAGGTGCGTGATTACCTGGAGACGGGCAACGTCACGAACTCGGTCAATTTTCCCGAGGTCTTCATGCCGCGCAACGGCGGCTACCGGCTGGCGGTGGTCAACGCCAACGTGCCCAATATGCTCGGGCAGATCTCCACCACCCTGGCGGAAGCCGGATTGAACATTGTCGACATGCTCAACAAATCGCGCCATCAGCTGGCATACACTCTGGTGGACGTGGAGTCGCAGATTCCGCAGGAATGCGTGGACAAGATCGCGGCCATCGAGGGGGTGCTGGCCGTGCGGACCCTGTGAGCCGGGCGCCGGCGGCGAGCGTGCCGCCCGGTGATGCCGTGCGGACGTGAGCCTATGAAGCCGGAAGAACAACTACAGCAACTGCGCACGCGCATCGACGAGCTCGACACCCAGCTCCAGCAGCTGCTCAACGAGCGTGCCGGCTGCGCCCAGCAGGTGGCCGCGGTCAAGCGGGCAGCGGGCGAGGAGGTGGACTTCTATCGCCCGGAACGCGAGGCCGAGATCCTGCGCCGCGTGCGCGAGCGCAACGAAGGGCCGTTGTCCGATGATGAGATGGTGCGCCTGTTCCGGGAAGTGATGTCGGCCTGTTTGGCGTTGGAACGACCGCTGACCATCGCGTACCTGGGACCGGAGGGCACTTTCACCCAGGCGGCCGCCTTGAAGCATTTCGGCCACTCGGTGCGGACCGAGGCTCTGGATGCCATCGACACCGTGTTTAGGGAGGTGGAGTCCGGCAGCGCACACTACGGTGTGGTTCCGGTGGAGAACTCCACCGAAGGGGTGGTGAATCACACCCTGGACATGTTCCTGCGCTCACCGTTGCAGATATGCGGGGAAGTGGACCTGCGGATTCACCATCATCTGCTGAGTCACGCCGGCGCCTTGCAGAAGGTGGAGCGCGTCTATGCACACCAGCAGGCGTTGGCCCAATGCCGGGAATGGCTGGACTCGAATCTCCCCCGTTGCGAACGCGTGGCCCTCAGCAGCAATGCCGAAGCTGCCCGCCGGGTGCGGGACGAAGCCGGCGGCGCCGCGATTGCCGGCGAGGCGGCGGCGGAGATCTATGATCTGCCCAAGCTGGTCGCCAACATCGAGGACGAGCCGGGCAACACCACCCGGTTTCTGGTCATCGGGCGCCAGTCGATTGCGCCCAGCGGCAGTGACAAGACCAGCCTGCTGGTATCCGTTCCCAATCGCCCGGGTGCCCTGTACGGGCTGTTGGAGCCCTTCGGTCGTCATGGCATCAGCATGACCCGCATCGAATCGCGTCCTTCGCGCCGGGGCATCTGGGAATACGTGTTCTTCGTGGACGTGATCGGCCATACCCAGGATCCGGCCGTGGCCGACGCCTTGAAGGACATCGAGCAACAGGCATCCCTGCTCAAGGTGCTGGGCTCCTATCCCCGCGCCGCGGTATAGAGAGCCACGGAATCCACGGAACCCACGGAAAGTTCTTGAAGGAAGATCAAAGGCGCCACGGAAGACACGGAAAGCGCGGAAAGAGCATGTAGGGCGCAATAAGCGCAGCGCATTGCGCCGTAAATTTGAAGGGTGGCGACGCAACGACAGAACCTGCGGTAGAGCGGGGCTTGTTGCGAGGCCGGCGGGCGGTGGGTTGTGGCGCCATTCGGGAACGCTGCGGTGCGGCCCCTGAATTTTTCCTTCCGTGGGTTCCGTGGCTCTTACAATGTTTGTAGGGAGTCCGGCGCAATGCGCTACGCTTATTGCGCCCTACGGGGAGTGTGGTTCCCGAATTATTGCGTCCGTTCTTTCCGTGGTGCATTTGATTCTTGGGTTTCGGTTCATGTGGTTCATGTAGGGCGCAATAACCGAAGGGCATTGCGCCGAATGTTGAAAGGGTCGCGACGGACCTGTTGTCATGCGGGATTCGTTGAAAGGGCTGCGGGCAGTGGGTTGTGGCACCATTCGGGAACGCTGCGGTGCGGCCCCTGAATTTTTCCTTCCGTGGATTCCGTGGGTTCCGTGGCTCTTATAAAGTTTCTGGGGAGTCCGGCGCAATGCGCTGCGCTTATTGCGCCCTACGGGGTGAACTACGGGATGAGTGGTTGCTGAATGATTGTATCCGTGCTTTCCGTGGCGCATTGGATTTTTGGTTTCTGCGGTTGGGTGAGTTTTCGAGATGAATGAACCTCTTTCCTTGTTGGAGCTGGCGGCGCCCGGGGTGCGGGGGCTGCAACCCTATCAGCCCGGCAAGCCGTTGAGCGAGTTGGAGCGCGAATACGGTATCCGCGATGCCGTCAAGCTGGCCTCCAACGAGAATCCCCTGGGGCCCGGCAAGCTGGCGCTGGCGGCGCTGCGCGACGGGCTGGCGGAACTGGGGCGCTATCCCGACGGCAACGGCTTCGCTCTCAAGGCGGCCCTGGCCGAGCGCCATGGGGTTGGGGCCGACCAGATCACCCTGGGCAACGGCTCCAACGACGTATTGGAGTTCGTGGCCCGCGTGTTCCTGCGCCCGGGGCGCGAAGCGATATTCTCCGAGCATGCCTTTGCGGTCTATCCCATCGTGACTCAGGCGGTGGGCGCCACCGCCGTGACGACGCCCGCCGTGGACTACGGCTACGACCTGCAGGCTATCCTGGCTCGTATCAACGAGCGCACCGGCGTGGTGTTCGTGGCCAATCCCAACAACCCCACAGGCACCTGGCTGGGCGGCGCACCGCTGCGTGAGTTCCTCGATCAGGTACCGGACCACGTGGTGGTGGTGCTGGACGAGGCCTATTTCGAATACGTGCAGGAACCGGACTATCCGGACACCACCGGCTGGGTGAGCGACTACCCGAACCTGGTGGCAACGCGCACCTTCTCCAAGGCCTATGGCCTGGCAGGCCTGCGGATCGGCTACGGCATTTCCCATCCGGCCGTTGCAGACCTGTTCAATCGCGTACGCCAGCCGTTCAACGTGAACGCCCTGGCCCAGGCGGCCGCCGAAGCCGCGCTGTCCGACACCGAGCACCTGCGCGAAAGCGTGCGAATCAACCTCGAGGGCATGGTGCAACTGACGGAAGCGTTCGAGCGCCTGGGGCTGGCATGGATTCCGTCGGTGGCGAACTTCGTGTCGGTCGACGTGGGCCGTCCTGCCGGCGGTGTCTACGAAGCGCTGTTGCGCGAAGGGGTGATCGTGCGGCCGGTGGCCGGCTACGGACTGCCCAACCATCTGCGCGCCACCATCGGCCTGCCCGAAGAAAACGCACGTCTGATTGCCGCCCTGGAGCGGGCGCTGGGATGATTCGGCGTCTGTGCGTGATCGGCGTCGGACTGATCGGTGGCTCCCTGGCGCGGGCATTGCGGCGGGCCGGCCAGGTCGGCGAGGTGGTCGGCTGCGGGCGCCAGGAGGCCAACCTGGCCCGTGCCGTGGACTTGGGTGTGATCGATCGTTACAGCACCGACCCGGCCGAGGCGGTGGAAGGCGCGGACATGGTGGTGGTGGCCGTGCCCCTGGGCGCCATGGAGGCGCTGTTCGGAACCATTGCACCGCACCTGGCGAAGGATGCGGTGGTCACGGATGTGGGCAGCGCCAAGGCCTGGGTGATCGAGGCGGCCCGAGCGGCGTTCGGTACGGTGCCGCCTTTTCTGGTTCCCGGCCATCCCATCGCAGGCACGGAAAAGAGCGGGGTGGAAGCGTCCTTTCCGGAATTGTTCGAGGGGCGCCGGGTGATTCTCAGTCCGCTGGCGGAAACCGATCCCGGTGCCCTGCAGGCGGTGCGGGACATGTGGACGGCCTGCGGTGCCGAGCTCACCGAAATGGACGCCGGCCATCATGACGAAGTACTGGCCGCCACCAGCCATCTGCCTCACCTGCTGGCATTCACCCTGGTGGCCAGTCTTTCCGACATGGGGGAGCGCGACGAGATCTTCCAGTACGCCGCCGGCGGCTTCCGGGATTTCACCCGCATCGCTTCCAGCGACCCCGCCATGTGGCGGGACATCTGTATGGCCAACCGGGAGGACCTGCTGGCCATCGTGGAACGCTTCCGCAATGATCTGGGCGAGATCACCGACATGATCAACACCGGCGACTGGGACGGGCTGCTGGCTGTGTTCCAGCGGGCCAAGGCGGCCCGCGATCGCTTTGCGGGTGCGAACAAATGACGACGACTTTCGGCGGGAGCCGCGCGGAGCGCACCGGCATGGATACTTTCGTACCGTGGGGCGGAGCACGATGAGCATCGCATCCGGACCATCCATCGAATTCGCGACCCGGCCGGGCGGCGCACTGCGCGGCCGTCTGCGCATGCCGGGCGACAAGTCCATTTCCCATCGCTCCATCATGCTGGGCGCCCTGGCCGCGGGCGTCACCGAGGTGAGCGGCTTCCTGGAAGGCGAGGACAGCCTGGCCACCCTGGCGGCGTTCCGGTCCATGGGCGTGTCCATCGACGGGCCGACCGACGGGCGTGTGCGCATCCAGGGTGTGGGTCTGCACGGCCTCAAGGCGCCGGACGGCCCGCTGTATCTGGGCAACTCGGGCACCTCCATGCGTCTGCTGGCCGGTCTGCTGGCGGGTCAGCGTTTCGATACCGTACTGACGGGCGATGACTCCCTGTCGCGCCGACCCATGAAACGGGTCATGGGGCCGCTGGGCCAGATGGGAGCCCGCATAGAGGGCACCGCCGAGGGCACCGCACCCCTGCATATCCGGGGTGGCTGCGAGCTCCACGGCATCGATTACCCCATGCCGGTGGCCAGTGCCCAGGTGAAATCCAGCGTGCTGCTGGCGGGGCTGTATGCGCAGGGTCGCACCTGCGTGACCGAGCCGGCGCCCACCCGCGACCACACCGAACGCATGCTGCAGGGCATGGGCTATCCGGTGGAGCGAGACGGTGCCACCGTCTGTCTGCGGGGCGGCGGGCATCTGCAGGCCGGTCCCATCGACGTGCCTGGGGATATTTCCTCGGCGGCGTTCTTTCTGGTGGGGGCCAGCATCGCGCCGGGCTCCGAGCTGGTCATCGAGCACGTGGGCATCAACCCCACCCGCACCGGCGTGCTGGATATCCTGCGTCTGATGGGTGCCGACATCGCCCTGGAAAATCCCCGCGAGGCGGGCGGCGAGCCGGTGGCGGACCTGCGGGTGCGTTCGGCGGCGCTGCGGGGCATCCAGGTGCCGGAGGAGCTGGTGCCCCTGGCCATCGACGAGTTCCCGGCCCTGTTCGTGGCCGCCGCCTGCGCCCAAGGGCGTACCGTGGTGACCGGCGCGGAGGAGTTGCGGGTCAAGGAAAGCGACCGCATCCAGGTAATGGCGGACGGTCTGACGGTATTGGGCATCGACGCCAAGCCCACCCGCGACGGCATCGTTATCCAGGGTGGGGCATTGGGCCAGGGTGCCGTACACAGCCAGGGCGACCATCGCATCGCCATGGCGTTCGCCATGGCCGGGCTGCAGGCTGCAGGGCCGATCCGCATCCTGGACTGCGCGAACGTCAATACCTCGTTTCCCGGCTTCGTCGGGCTGGCGAGCGGGGCCGGGCTCGCCGTCACCGCCGGCGGCCCGTCCGGCGCCTGAGTCGGCGGCAGCGGCCATGATCCCATCTGAATCGATCCCGGTAGTCACGGTCGATGGCCCCAGCGGTTCGGGCAAGGGCACGATCAGCCAACGTGTGGCGGACGCCCTGGGTTGGCATTTCCTGGACAGCGGTGCCCTGTACCGGCTGCTGGCCCTGGCCGCCGAGCGCCGCGGCATTCCCCTGGACGACGAGCCCCGGCTGGCGGCCCTGGCGGGCGAACTGGACGTGCGGTTCCCGCCGGGCGACGGGGTGTACCTGGACGGCGAGCAGGTGGAAGCGGCGATCCGCACTGAGACCTGCGGGAACGCCGCCTCCCAGGTGGCGGTGCTGCCGGCGGTGCGCGCGGCGCTGCTGGACCGCCAGCGTGCATTCCGACAAGCGCCGGGTCTGGTGGCGGACGGGCGGGACATGGGTACGGTGGTGTTCCCGGAGGCGCCGGTGAAGATTTTCCTTACGGCCAGTGCGGAAGAGCGTGCCAGGAGGCGGTATAAGCAGTTGAAGGAAAAGGGGTTGGATGCTAATCTTGCCAGCCTTGTCGATGAGATTGCGGAACGGGACAGACGGGACGCGAGTCGCCCGGTGGCGCCCTTGAAGCCGGCGCCGGACGCCCATGTGGTGGATACCACGGCACTGGACATCGACGGAACCGTCGCGCGGGTGCGGGAAATCGTGGCCGCCCGGATGGGATCGTGAAACGGCGTGGAAAAGCGCGTATAATATTGATTTTCTAAGGCGGCCCGGGGCGAGTCCCAGGCCTTTTTTGTCAACCAACCCGCGGTGGTGAGCTGCGGTCTAGCAACTGAACCGGCGGATGGTCCGCGTGGTTCAAGGACTGAATTCCCCATGAGCGAAAGCTTTGCACAGTTATTTGAAGAGAGTCTTGCCAACACTCAGATGCGCCCCGGTGCGATCGTGCAGGGTACGGTCGTCGAGGTGCGTCCCGATGTGGTCATCGTCAACGCGGGCCTGAAGTCCGAAGGCGTCATCCCGGTCAACCAGTTCTACAACGAACAGGGTGAGCTGGACGTCAATGTCGGTGATCAGATCGAAGTCGCTCTTGATGCCGTCGAAGACGGCTTTGGCGAGACCCGCCTGTCGCGCGAGAAGGCCAAGCGCGCGCGGGCCTGGAACGAGCTGGAAGCAGCTTATGACAAGGACGAAACCGTCAAGGGCATGATCAGCGGCAAGGTGAAGGGCGGCTTCACCGTGGACATCTACGATATCCGCGCGTTCCTGCCCGGTTCGCTCGTGGACGTGCGCCCGGTGCGCGATCCCACGTACCTGGAAAACAAAGAACTCGAATTCAAGGTCATCAAGCTGGATCGTCGCCGCAACAACGTCGTGGTCTCGCGCCGCGCCGTGGTGGAGTCCGAGTACAGCGCCGAGCGCGAAGCCCTGCTGAAGAACCTGCAGGAAGGCATGGTGGTCAAGGGCATCGTGAAGAACCTGACCGACTACGGCGTGTTCGTGGACCTGGGCGGCATCGACGGTCTGCTGCACATCACCGACATGGCGTGGAAGCGGGTCAAGCATCCCTCCGAGATCGTCAACGTCGGCGACGAGATCGACGTCAAGGTGCTGAAGTTCGATCGCGAGCGCAACCGCGTGTCCCTGGGCCTCAAGCAGCTCGGCCAGGATCCGTGGGAAGATCTGGCGCGCCGCTATCCGGAAAACACCCGCCTGTTCGGCAAGGTCACCAACATCACCGACTACGGCTGCTTCGTGGAGATCGAAGAGGGCGTGGAAGGTCTGGTGCACGTGTCCGAGATGGACTGGACCAACAAGAACGTGAACCCGGGCAAGATGGTTCATGTGGGCCAGGAAGTGGAAGTGGTGGTGCTGGATATCGACGAAGAGCGTCGCCGCATTTCCCTCGGCATGAAGCAGTGCTACCCCAATCCCTGGGAAGACTTCGCCATCAACCACAACAAGGGCGACCGGGTCAGCGGCACCATCAAGTCCATCACCGACTTCGGCATCTTCGTGGGCCTGGACGGCGGCATCGACGGTCTGGTGCACCTGTCCGACATTTCCTGGAACGTGGCCGGCGAAGAAGCGGTGCACAACTTCAAGAAGGGCGACGAAGTCGAGGCCGTGGTGCTGGCCGT
>Ga0307441_1000270_pt1 | contig 19927 bp, 18 predicted proteins | sample SalMarWE160420MG_FD_202149 | JGI IMG/M metagenome (GOLD analysis project Ga0307441, IMG submission 202149) | Salt marsh sediment microbial communities from the Plum Island Ecosystem LTER, Massachusetts, United States - WE1604-20 | ecosystem: Environmental > Aquatic > Marine > Intertidal zone >... | reverse complement strand
TTCATCCGCTACCTCCTGGGAAACAGGAACGCCGCAGAGATTCCATCATGGGTGATCAAGCGGTGTCCCCATTACGTGAGCCCCGAGGAGATCAAGCAGTTGTGGTACCATCAAAATGACGTCATGCGCGATATCTTTGCCGAGCAGGATTATCCCTGGCAAAATTACCGCCAGGTGAACCAGTTCTTTCACTCGATGGGATTCGGCTCCGGAAAGGAAGGGCTCGGCCTGTTTGAAATGGCCCTGGAAAGGGAGGAAAAAATCGTCCTCGAATTTGTCCCATTTGAACCTACGATCGAATCGGTCCACCCTCTTATTCCGATAAACCGCTTAAAGCAGGAATGGCTGAAACCGCCGGCCGTCCCGTCCCCGCGTGAAGGTTTTGTTGCTGTTTCCTCGGGATCGTGGGCAAAAGGCTCAATGGTATTTTCCCTGCCACGTGAAAGCGGTTTTCAAGAGGAGGCCCTTGAGATCCTGGTCACTGACCTGAGCGCCATCGGCATCGGAGAAGATTATTTTGTCGCAGGCCTACGCTACGGCGGACAGGAACTCCGGGGTGTAGTCATCCGGGAAACCGACAAGGAAATGCACCAGGTAGTATGGTACTCTCCCGACCGGCAGAGGTGGATGGACATGTACGAGTCTGAACCGGCGTAAGGCGCAGGGCTTAGGGCAAAAGGTGAAAAGACAAAGGTTAAAGGCTAAAGGCAGAAAGTGAAAGGTGTAAGGCCTAAGGTGAAAGGACAATCAAGAGTAATGAACGCCATGACGCGAAAAGAATACCTGTTGTTGCAAAAAAAGAAGAGAAGACACCTCATGGGAGTTTTCCCGGCCCAGTACCCCAAAGAGATCCTCTGGGCCATGAACGTGGTGCCTGCAGAGATATGGGACCCCCCACTTCAGACAACTGCCGCCAGCGCCCACCTGCAATCGTACATCTGCTCCGTGGTTCAACTTGGTCTTGAACTGGTCCTCCAGGGAAAGGGTGATATTGTTGACGCGTTTCTCTTTCCCCACACCTGCGATTCCATACAAAACATGGCTTCCGTGATCTTTGACTACATCGGTGCGCACAAGCCCTGCTATTTTTTCTATCATCCCAAGGCCCCCTATAGTACCGCGGCCAGGGAATTCTACCGCCAGCAGTTGCGGGATCTTGCAGACTCCCTGTCGTCCCAGTTCGGTCCGCTGGATCCAAATCTGCTCAGGGAAAAGGTGGCGCAGGGGCAGTACATCGCGCGCCTTCTCGAAGAACTCTATCAACTCCGCGCCCAGAACAGGCTCGGCATAACTAATGTGGCTTTCTACGAACTCATCCGGCGTGGAGAATACCTTTTCCCTGATGACTGGGCACCCGAACTGGAAAAGCATGTAAAACAAAAAAAGGAAAGCGGTGGAAATTCCCAGGTACCGATCCTCCTGAGCGGCGTCCTCCCCAACCCGGCGGAACTCCTCAAACTCCTAGATGAATTGCAGGTCCTGGTGGCCCATGACGACTTGCTCAGTGGGAGCCGTCGCCTCCTGGTCCCGGGAAATGATTTCAAGGATCCCTTTGATCAGCTCACGGAATCCTATTTTTCCATGCCGCCCTGCTCGACCAGGGCATCCTCCATGGAACGACGGAGAAATTATCTTTTCAAGCTGATTGAAACCACCGGTGCACGGGGCGTCCTTTTTGACATCGTGAAATTCTGCGAACCCGAATGGTTTGACATCCCGAGCCTCCAGGAAAGCCTCAAGGAGCGGGGTATCCCCAGTCTCGTCCTGGATACGGAATTGAACCAGGGCCTTTCCGGGCAAATGAGCACCAGGGTGGAGGCCTTTATCGAGACGCTTCATAAGGTTTAGCCCGTTCGGAGATAGATTATGTCCATGTATCAAACAGCCAGGTATCATTTCATGAAAGACGTGGGGGCACCCGCCCTCCTCCAATTCCAGAAAAAGCGGAAAAGGAAGCACCCTGGAATTCCGAACCCCCATCTCGGCCCGCCCCTCAAATGCTCCGGCAGGCTTAGGGAGATCATGACCAGGCATTACTTCCTCTCCAGGTTTGCCCCGGGAGCAAAGCCCGTGGCGTGGGTCACCAGCGGCGCTCCAGTAGAGCTCTTGAGGGCCTTTGATTTCTATACGGTCTACCCTGAAAACCACGGCGCCCTTTGCGGGGCCAGAAAAATGGGGCCGGAACTCTGTTCCGAGGCAGAAAACAGGGGATATCACCCTGACCTCTGCTCTTATGCCCGCATCGACCTGGGAACCGCGTTCTCCGGGAAAACCCCCACTGGCAGGCTCCCCAGGCCGGACCTCCTTTTTTGCTCTAACAACATCTGCCAGACCGTGCTCTACTGGTTCAAGGCCCTCTCCCATTACTGGGACATCCCCCTGATTCTCTTCGATACTCCTTACAATTTCGAGGATATCAGGGAGCATGATATTCTATACATGGCAAGGCAACTCGAGGAGATGATCCCGGAATTGGAACGTATTTCCGGCCGAAAATTTTCAGAGACGCGCTTTCAGAAAATCGCAACCATTGCCCGGGACTCAGCCACACTCTGGGGCGAGGTCCTTGCGACCATGAAGAACCGGCCCGCGCCCATGAGTATTTTTGATGCGTTTGTACACCTGGCTCCTATTGTTTCCCTGCGGGGCCTTCCCGTTGCCCTGGAATACTACAAGATCCTCCTCGATGAATTGCAGGATCGGGTTCACCAGGGAATCGGTGCCATTACCAATGAAAAAAAGCGGCTCATGTGGGACAATATCGCCATCTGGTTCAAGATACGCGACTGGTCCCTCCTCTTCGCCGAACGGGGATTCAATTTTGTGGCAGCCACTTATACCAATGCCTGGGCAGAGACTATCCAATACCTGGACCCACGATCACCTTTCGAGTCCATGGCCAAAACGTACGGCCTGGTTATCCTCAACAATAACCTGAACCACCGGCTCGAGCTGATGGCCCGGATGGTCAAGGATTACCAGGTGGATGGGCTGGTGGTCCATTCAGACCGAAGCTGCAAACCTTATTCGGTTGGGCAGTATGACCTGAAACGGTTGCTGAGTGAACGGCTGGGGATCAATGCGGTTGTGATCGAGGCGGATATGACCGATTCCCGCGCCTACTCGGAAGAGCAGGCCAGAACCCGGCTGGAGGCATTCTTCGAGGCACTGGAGAGTGAGGCGTAAGGCGTCAGGCACGGAGGAGGGCGACGACGGCGAATCTTCCCGTTTTTCCCTCTTTTCGGTAGGAATAAAAAAGATCAGGCCTGCACCGGGTGCAGGTTCCAAAAATCTCCATATGATCCTCAGTAACGCCGGCTTCTATCAGTTGCCGGCAACTGACCGCCCACAGATCAAAGTAATTTTTCCGTACCTGGAACCTCCGGAAGTCCTCGGGGAAATAGTGCTCGTGCCCGAGGAATTCACTGCAGCAGGGTCCCAGGGAGGGACCAATAGCGGCACGAATAGCAGAAGGCCTGGAGGAAAAATCCTTTTTCATGCGCCTGACCGTCTTGCCGAGGATATTCTGGACGTTTCCCCGCCATCCGCAATGGACCACTGCGACAACATTTTTCTCCGGATCATAAAGGATAACGCCTTGGCAATCGGCTAGTTTTACCATAAGCCCCCACCCGGGGACATTCGTTATGAGGGCGTCGGCGGAAGGGGGGCTGTCCGGGGGAAAAAAGTGATCTTTCCCCACGACCACGGCGTCATCTCCATGGACCTGATCCACCTCGAGCAGTCTATCCGCCCCAAGGGAGCCTTTTATCCTTCCCAGGTTTTCCTCCACCAGGCCCGACGAATCACCCACTTTGGCCCCCACATTGAGGCTCGCGAAAGGCTCACCGCTCACCCCCCCCTCCCGCGTAAAGACGGCATGGGCAAGGTTCTTTTCTTCAAAAAGCTTCGGGAAACAAAAATGCAAGGGATCGTCATCCTGCCGGATGAGACTGGAGAGGGTGTACCGTGGTATATCAGGGAAAAAAGGGGAATAAAGGGGAGCCGATTTCAAAACGCCCCCTTTGGCCCAATCTCTGCGTCAGACTCGAATTTTAATCCTCGAAATATTGGATATATATTCCTGTGGTTAAAATTCTCGTCTTTCTTGACCTTGATCAAAATTGAGCCTTTTGAAACTGGCTCAAAGGGTCTGATGAATGCATTTCGTGAAGAGTCCTTGGCCGTGCATCCCTCTTCAAACCAGGTACGGCACATCCGCACCACCGGGAGATCAGAGATAGATTCCGTCACGACACAAACTTTCTTACTTACCGCTGCTTCCTCCCGGACCTGACGGGGTTCATAAGCGTCTGTCACGTGAGGTCCATCTCCTCCCCACGAGTGGTTTGAAACATCCCGAATCAGGGCTCTCCAAAGGACGTTCGACCCCGCATGAGCGGATTTCGGGTTTTGGGGCACCGCTAGCTCCCCGCCTAGCACGACCAAGGATCAACGAAAGATTCATTCCAATTCGCATTCAAGCGCTACCGGCGTTGGCCGAGTCGCAGGCTCCTCGACGTGCTGTAAATGTACGCCTCCATCGTCTGCTCCTTGCTGCCTTGGTTTCATCTTGAATGCAAAATGGAATTAGAAAACGTCCACCCTTTCTTTCAATTCTTTCCCCACCTTGAAGAAAGGGAGTCTCTTGGGGTCAACTTTAATCACTTCGCCCGTCTTTGGGTTTCGACCTTTGTAGCCTTCGTACTCCTTGATCTTGAAGCTGCCAAGTCCTCTGATTTCAACCCGTTCTCCTGCTGCGAGGGCACTTTCCATATCCTCAAAAACCGTGTTGACCACGTCTTCGGCCCGCTTCAAGGGCAGGTCCTCAGCTTTTGCCAGAGCTTCTATCAATTGTGATTTGTTCATATTCCCCCTCATTTCTGCTGTTAACGCCACTAGACCTTTGAAAAAAGCCCATTTTGCCCAATCTCTGCGTCAGATTCACATCCTAATCCTCGAAATACTCCATGTATTCCTGCGGCTAAGATGATCATCTTCCTTGATCTTGAACAAAATTGAACGTTTTTCAAAAGCCTCGCCGGATGAAAGAGTGTTCTAAAGGCAGGTATGCAAAAATAATCCATCGCGAAAATGAAGTCAAGTGAAATGAACAATCAGGGGAGTTTACTTTTTTTTGCCTTTGGGATATAAGGCTGCTACTCTAATGACGGAAGGGTTTCTGGATTCCGGCTTTCGCCGGAATGACGGCCCGGATTTCGCAAGTGGGAGATTGCTCCTACAAGGGAAGATACACGTTGGATTGGTCCGAATTATTTTGTGGAGGGAAAGCAGCATGAGGAAACTGATCCGCCCCGGAATACAAGACCTTGTCCCCTACCCGCCCGGGAAGCCCATTGAAGAGTTGGAGCGGGAACTTGGTATTCAGGGTTCAATCAAACTGGCATCCAATGAAAATCCCCTGGGACCCTCACCAATGGCCCTAGACGCGATTCAAAAGAAGCTGAACACCCTTCACCGATACCCCGACGGCAGCGGATACTACCTCAAGTCAAGATTGGGCGAGAAATTTCATCTTCCCTTGGATCGCATTCTCCTGGGAAACGGCTCAAACGAACTTATTGAATTGATCGTCCGCACCTTTCTGGAGCCGGGTGACGAGGCTGTCCAGGCATTTCCCACCTTTCTCGTCTACGAAAAGTTCGTGAAGGGAGCCGGGGGGAAAATGATCTCCGTCCCACTTGCCGACTTTGGCCTCGATTTGAAGGCCATGATGGATGCGGTCACCCCCCGGACCAAAATCCTTTTTGTAAACAACCCCAACAACCCCACTGGAACTATTCTCAAGACACCGGAGATGAGCTATTTTCTCAAAAACATCCCAGAAGAGGTGATCGTGGTGATAGATGAAGCCTACATGGAATTCGTCACTGATCCCGGCTTCGCGAACGGTATTCAGTGCCTGGACAGACATCCCGGCCTCATCGTGCTCAGGACCTTCTCAAAGCTCTATGGCCTTGCAGGTCTCAGGATCGGATATGGGTTTGCCCCGGAAGGGATCGCGGACTATATCAACCGGGTCCGGCAGCCCTTCAACGCCAACACCCTGGCCCAGGCCGCGGCCACCGCTGCCCTCGATGACAAGGACTTTGCGGATCGAACCCTGAAAACAGTTCATGAAGGCCTTCAATACCTCCACGAACACCTGGACCGGTTGGGACTCAACTATCTTCCCACCCAAACAAATTTCTTTTTGATAAAGGTGCCGTCCGGGGGCCGGGAAGTATATGAGAAACTCTTGAGCCATGGGGTTATCGTCCGTGCCATGGACAGCTACAGCCTCCCCGAATATATCCGGATAAACGTGGGACTTGCGGAAGAAAATGAGCGGTTCATCAAAACGTTGAAAAAAATCCTTGGACACTGAGAGGTTTGCGGTTCCATGAGTGAAATTATTACCATTGACGGCCCTGGAGGATCAGGCAAAAGCACCATCGCCAAGCTGATGGCGAAAAGACTGGGCTTTATCTATCTTGACACGGGTGCCATGTACCGGGCCGTAGCCCTGGCCGCCATGAGACACAAGATCCCCTTTGACCATGGGACAAGGCTCGGTGATCTCTGCCACACGATGGACCTGCGGTTTGAACACACGAAAAACGAGAGCAGACTTCTTCTCAACGGTGAAGATATCTCCCTGGCCATCCGCAGCCCGGAAATGGACATCTTCTCCTCCACAGTGTCGGCGGTCAAAGAAGTCCGGCTTGCCATGGCAGACCTCCAGAGACGCCTGGCGCAGGATATCAATGTAATAGCAGAGGGAAGGGATATGGGAACTGTTGTCTTTCCGGATGCGAAAAACAAGTTCTTTCTCACGGCAAGGCCTGAGGTGCGTGCCCGCAGAAGATACCTTGAACGAAAAGGGCGCGGCGAAAGAGTCACTTTCGAGGAAGTGGAAACACTCCTCAAAAAAAGGGATCAGCAGGATGAATCAAGGAGCCTGGCGCCTTTGAAGCCGGCTGAGGATGCAGTCATCATCGATTCATCGGATCTGGAATTGGACGAGGTCACCCAACTGATGCTGAACCATGTGAGGGGATCGTAACAAGTCATGAATATCCCGCAGTAAAAATAAGAGTTGAATTTTTTATAATCTTTTGCTAAATATCAAAGGTTAAGCTTGTCAGAAAGGCAAATAGACGCAGGGGGTATTTGGTTGAATGGGAAATGGAACAGACGAAATAATGGAAGAAAAAGCTGGTGAAAACAACGTGGAAGAAGCACCTATTGACAGCGAATCCAATGAGTTAGCCAAATCAAGCGACGAAGCGAATCCAGTGCAGGAAAACCCGTCCGAGGGTGACAGTTTCATGGAACTCTACGAGGAAAGCCTCAAGAGCATCCAGGAAGGTGAGGTTGTCCGGGGAGAAATCGTCCAGATAGACAAGGAATATGTCTTGGTGGACATCGGATACAAATCTGAGGGGCAAATTCGCATAGAGGAATTCATTGACGCTGACGGCAATATAACAGCCAAGGTGGGTGATAAGATAGAAGTCCTGCTGGAGAGAAAGGAAACCGATGAAGGGCTTATAATCCTGTCAAAGGAGAAGGCTGCTAAGATAAAAATATGGGATGAAATCAAGAAAGTCTATGAAGAGGACCGCACCATCAGCGGGAAGATCATTTCCCGCGTCAAGGGGGGACTTTCCGTCGACATAGGCCTCCAGGCCTTTTTGCCGGGTTCCCAGGTGGACCTCAGGCCCATACGGGACATGGACTCCCTCGTGGGTACTGAACATGAATTCAAGATTGTCAAATACAATAAGCGGCGAGGCAACATCGTCCTCTCCAGGAGAGCGATTCTGGAAGCGGAGCGAATGTCCCTCAGAGAGAATACCCTGAAGGTCCTCGAAGAAGATGCAATCCTTGAAGGAACCGTAAAGAATATTACGGACTACGGCCTGTTCGTGGACCTGGGAGGAATTGACGGCCTCGTGCACATTACTGACATGTCCTGGGGTCGCGTCGGCCATCCGTCTGAAATGTACCAGGTGGGTGACAGGATTACGGTCAAGATACTCAGTTTCGACCGCGAAAAAGAACGTGTATCTCTCGGCGTCAAACAGTTGACTGCGGATCCCTGGAGCAACGCCGCTGACAAATATCCGTCAGGCAGCCGCATCCAGGGGAAAGTGGTCAGCCTCACCGACTATGGTGCCTTCGTGGAAATAGAGGAAGGAGTGGAAGGACTGATCCATGTCTCCGAGATGTCCTGGACGAGAAAAGTTCGGCACCCTTCCCAGCTTCTAAGCGTGGGAGAAATTGTTGATGTCATGGTGCTCAATATGGATGCCAACAAGAAGCGCATTTCCCTGGGCATGAAGCAGGTGGAGCCAAACCCCTGGGATGTTATCGCGGAAAAGTATCCCGTTGGCACAACCATCGAAGGAAAAATAAAGAACATAACGGATTTCGGCATCTTTATCGGCATTGATGAAGGTATCGACGGTCTCGTGCACATATCCGACATCTCCTGGACCCGGCGAATCAAACACCCCTCAGAAGTGTATAAAAAGGGAGAGGAAGTGCAGGCTGTGGTCCTCAATATCGACAAGGACAATGAACGTTTCTCCCTTGGTATAAAACAGCTTGTCCCGGATCCGTGGAATGAAATACCTTTAAAATATAACGCGGGCACGCGGGTAACCGGAACCGTGACCAACGTGACCGATTTCGGCATATTTGTTGAATTGGAGGAGGGTATTGAAGGCCTCATCCACGTCTCGGAATTACCGAAAGACAAAAAAGGCCAGAGTCTTTCCCGTTTCCAGGTGGATGATGTCATCCAGGCAAAGGTCGTCAATGTCTCCCCTGAAGACAAAAAAATAGGCCTCTCCATCCGCAAGCTCGAAGAGACGTCTGAAAAGCCTTCGTACAACAGTTATCTGAATAGCCATGGGGCGGGGGCCACCTCGAACCTTGGAGAGCTCCTGAAGGAAGAAATGATGAATCTCCAACGGCATGCTGTTCCTGAAGATGAGGAGCCATCTGCTACCCCGGAGGTCGAAGAAGAGACTTCCAAGGCTGAACCCGAACCAGACATGGCGCCGGAACCAGAGGAAACTCCCGCAGCCGAACCGGAATCAGATATAGCGCCGGAGCCCGATGAAAACCCCGCTGAGGTCCCTGACGTATCTCTGGACAAACCGGATCAGGCATCCAACTAGATGGTGAAAAAGAAGCATCCCATATTGATCGTGCTTCTCATTATCGCGGCCTTTGCACTGGTGCTGAGTACCGTATCCGTCATTGTTATCAAGTTCGTCTCACCGACCTCGCACATCTCCTTTACCCATAAGATAGGCGTGATTCCCATCAGCGGTGCCATTGTAAACGCCCAACCGGTCATCTCCGAAATCATCCGCTTCAGAAAAGACAAGGCCATCAAGGCCATTATCGTCAGAATTGATTCTCCTGGGGGAGGAGTCGGCCCCTCCCAGGAAATCTATGAAGAATTGAAGAGAACAAGGAAAAAGAAGAAGATTATCGCTTCCATGGGAAGCGTCGCTGCATCCGGTGGTTTCTATATCGCTTCGGCGGCAGACAAGATCGTCGCGAATCCCGGGACTATCACCGGGAGCATCGGTGTTATTATGGAGTTTGTCCAGTTCAAGTCACTCCTGGAAAAGATTGGCATCAATCTTGAAGTAATCAAGAGTGGGGAATACAAGGACATGGGCTATCCCCAGAGAGAGCTCACTGACCGGGACAGGCAGATCCTGGGGCAGGTTATCAAGGATATACAGCGGCAATTCGTTACAGCCGTTGCCGACGGGAGGCACCTTGCAAAGGAGAAGGTTCAGGCAATCGCCGACGGCCGAATTTTTTCGGGAGAGCGGGCAAAGGAACTGGGTCTGGTGGATTCCCTTGGTAATTTCCAGGACGCCGTCGAGCTGGCCAAAAAAATGACGGGGATCAGGGGGGATGTGACACTGGTGTATCCCAAGCGACACGGGGCAAAGTTCTGGGACTTCTTGTTTGATTCGGCTTCACGGGCTCTGCTGAAATGGCTCCAGAAAACGCAAACAAGGGTAAAGTATACCTGGCAGGGCGGTCTCAATCCCGCTTTCAGATAAATCTGCTCACGTCCCCTTTCCCTTTCCTGATCACTTCCGGCATGTCACCAATGAGTGAAACAACGCTTGACGGACTCGGGTAGATTGTTCCTCCGTCAATAATGAGATCGAGAAAGGGTCCATAGGCTTCCTGGATAGCATCAGGATCATCATAGCCTGCACTGGTACTGATAACAGGCCGTTCCAGGGCCTCAACGATGGCCAGGCAAATGCTGTTGTCAGGAACACGGATACCCACAGTCTTCCGCTTGGTCAACATGATTTTCGGTACCAGCTTGGTCCCTTCCATGACGAACGTGTACGGGCCGGGCAGCAGGCTCTTCATGGTCTTGTACGCGTAATTGGATACTTTGGCATACTGGCTGATTCCCTTCAGGCTCTCGCAGACGAAGGAGAACGGCTTTGTGAGGGGTCGGTTCTTCATCCGATAGATTTGCTGGATGCCTTTCTTGTTATAAAGGTCGCAACCGATTCCGTAGAAGGTATCCGTGGGGTACGCGATCAGTCCTCCCTGTTCCAATATCTCGGCAACCCTCTTGATCAGGCGATGCTGGGGATTGTCCGCGTTGATGGAAAGAACAAGGGCCTTTTTCCGGGGGCCCCTTTGGGATTTGCTGGTATTCATCTCTTCACATCCAGATAAGGAACTAAGATGGAACCAAATACGGTTATGATCCTTTTTTCGCTCCTTTTCGGGCTGGCCTTCGGGAGCTTCCTCAATGTGTGCATTTACCGCATTCCTCTAAAAAAATCCATTATCTTTCCACCGTCAAGCTGCCCCAATTGTGAGCATCGCATCAAATTTTACGACAATATCCCCGTGTTCAGCTATCTGCTGCTTCGCGGAAAATGCAGATACTGCCATACACATATTCCCATCCACTACCCTGTGGTTGAACTCCTGACGGGGCTCTTGAGCATGGCTCTCTTTATCAGATATGGGTTGAGTTATCAATACATCTTATCCTTTTTATTCCTTATTGCCCTGCTCTTAATCAGCTTTATTGATCTCCACCACCAAATCATTCCAGATATTCTCTCTATTCCCGGCATCTTCGCCGGGATCGCGGTTTCTTTTATTCCCGGACACCTCACCTGGCCGGACTCCATCATCGGCGCGGTGGGCGGTGGAGGAATCCTCTACCTCATCGCGCTGGTGTACAAGAAGGTGACCGGAAGGGACGGAATGGGAGGGGGCGACGTGAAACTCCTGGCCATGATCGGTGCCTGGATGGGATGGCGGGCTCTTCCCTTTATCATACTCCTCTCGTCTCTCTCAGGGATCGTGATCGGCGGTGGTGCCCTCATAATGGCGGGAAAAGGGTATCGTGTCCGTATCCCCTTTGGACCATTCCTGTCTCTTGGGGCGATCATTTACTTCTTTTTCGGGCGTCAGATCCTTATATGGTATTACCATCTCTTTCTTGTATGAGGAATGGGTTTGAGATTTCCCCTCCACAGCCTCCGCATCAGCATCCTTGCCCAGCTGGCTTTTCTCATTCTGGCGGCCATGCTCTTGATCAGTGTCGTTATGCTCACCTTCCAGGAACATGCACTCATCCAGGACAAGCTCAAGCAAGGGAGGCTCCTCTCTTTGACGCTCAGCCTGCAATTCAAAGAGATGAGGAATGCTGTGGCGGAGAGCCGAAGGGGAAATCCTGGCCGAGCTTTACGCAAGAATGAAGTAAGCAAGCTCATCCGGACAGCAGGGTTCTTCGGCACCAGCTTGATGGATCACAAAGGGACAGTCTTCTTCACCTCCGGTCCTGGAGGAGAGCTTCGGCAAAAAGGGATCGCGCAGGCCCGACAAACCCTGGTCACGGCGAAAAGCATCACCCGTTTTTCCGGACAAACATGGGGCGTCCTCTGGCTTGCGAGTGACTCTGTCATCATGAGCGCACCTGTACTTGACGGCCGGCGTCTCCTCGGGAGTATTTCCGTCTGGAGCAGCCTCCGGGACGTTTACCGGGAGATACGGCGCTCCGAGAAACTTATCTTGATCTACATCCTGCTCAATACCCTGGTCCTGATCTCTGTCGGGCTTTATCTCCTGTCCCGATCGGTGGTGAAGCCGGTACACAAACTGCTCCATATTACCGAGGCCTTCAGAAAAGGGGAATCCCTCCCTCTTTTTCCTGATGTTTCAGAAAATGAAATGGGGCAGCTCAATAGATCGCTCAAAATGATGCTCAAACGGCTGGAGGAAAACAGGGAAGAACTGCAGGCACACATTGCTTCCCTGGAAAAGGCCAACGAGGAAATCCGGCAGACACAGGCGGAGCTGATCAAATCCGAGAAACTGGCGTCGGTGGGTCGTCTGGCCACCGGAATCGCCCACGAGATAGGCAATCCCATGGGCATCATTCTCGGGTATATGGACCTCCTCAAGAGGGATGACCTCACCACTCCTGAACGGCAGGATTTTCTCTCTCGCGTGGAGAGAGAGATTACCCGCATCAATGGTATCATTCGCCAGCTCCTGGACTTCTCCAGGCCTGCCGGGGGAGAACCGGAAGAAACGAGTGTCCACGAGGTAATCCTTGCCACCCTCAAAATGTTGGAGCCTCAGCCCTTGATGACAGGCACTGAACCAAACATCCGGTTCGACGCTGCAAGGGACACCATTTGGGCAGACCCCAATCAGCTCCAGCAGGTGTTTCTCAATATCATTATGAATGCGGCAGATGCTATGACGGTGGAGAAGTCCCTGACGATCAGGACCTCCACTCCCGGGAACACTATCAGGATTCAGCTTGAGGATACGGGCATCGGGATCGCCGAAGAAGACTTGGATGGCATATTCGACCCGTTCTATTCCACCAAGCCCCCCGGGAAAGGGACAGGTCTCGGGCTTTCCGTCTCCTATACCATTATCAAGGGGCTTGGCGGAACCATTCATGCGGAAAACAACCAGGGTCCCGGCGTCACCATCACTATTGACATTCCGCTGTATGAGGGGAAAGATATGGAGCATTAGAGGAAAAATCGATGGCTGCAAATCGAGTTCTGATTATTGATGATGAAAAGAACATGCGGCACATGCTGCAGGCTATGCTTACCAAGCAAGGGTATGAGGTTTCAAGTGCCGCCGATGGCGCAGAAGGACTTGAGACAATGGCAGCCGGCCATTTCGATTTCATCCTCTGTGATATACGGATGCCCGAAATGGATGGAATGGCCTTCCTGGAAAAAGCCATTCAGTCCTTCCCCGAGAAGACCTACATCATGATGTCCGCCTACGGTACCGTTGAAACAGCCCTCGAGGCCATCAAAAAGGGGGCCTACGACTACATCTCGAAACCTTTCAAGACCGATGAAGTCCTTCTCACCCTGAAAAAGGCCGAAGAAAGGGAACGGCTCAAAGAGGAAAACGTCCGGCTCAAGACCCAGATCAAAAGGATCGAAGACAAATATTCCTTCGGGAATATTATCGCCAGGAGCGAATCAATGGCCAAGGTCTTCGACCTTGTGCAGACGGTGGCTGACCACAAGACCACCATCCTGATCACCGGGGAAAGCGGGACCGGCAAGGAACTCATCGCCAAGGCCATCCATACGAACAGTAACCGGTCTTCAGCACCGCTGGTCAGTATCAACTGCGGCGGCATTCCTCAAAACCTCCTCGAAAGCGAGCTCTTCGGCTACAAAAAAGGCGCCTTTACCGACGCCCTCAAAGACAAACCCGGGCGTTTTGAAGAAGCGAACGGCGGAACCCTGTTCCTCGATGAGATAGGGGAGCTTCCGCTCCCCCTGCAGGTCAAATTACTGCGTGTCCTCCAGGAGGAAGAGATCACCCCGCTGGGCGGAATAGGGACCCAAAAGATTGATGTGCGAATCATCGTCGCCACTGCCCGAGACCTCACAAAAGAGGTTCAGGAGGGCAGGTTCAGGGAGGATCTTTTCTACCGCATCAATGTCCTGCCCATTCACCTCCCCCCGCTCCGGGAAAGACGTGGTGACATCCCTCTGCTGGTTGGCTATTTTATCGACCTGTTCAACAAGAAACTCGGGAAAAATATCGAGGGGCTCTCTTCCGAGGCCATGCCCCTTTTGATGGAGCATCCCTGGCCCGGAAATGTGCGAGAACTGGAGAACGTGATAGAACGGGCAGCCCTCCTTGCGAAAGGAAGCTGGATCACCCCGCGCGAACTTCCGGCCGCACTCACACAACCGCGTGAGATACCACCCGGCCTGGCTCCGGAGGATGGACTGTCCATCAAGAAGGCGTCAAAACAGCTGGAAAGGCACCTGATTCAAAAGGCGCTGAAAATAACCGGTGGGAACCGTACGCAGGCCGCGAAAATTCTTGAAATCAGCAGGCCGATCCTCATCGCCAAGATCAAGCAATACGGTTTGGGCAATCATTCTTGACCATCAGCAAGTTCCAGGCCTAACCGGAGGGCCTTTTTGTTCAGTTCCATGAAATCAGGAGGGATTCTCTTTTCCAGGACTTTCTCCAGGGTTTCCACCTTCATCATCTGCGTGAGGCCGAGCAGAGCCCCCAGCATACAGATGTTAAAGACGATGGGTTTTCCGATCTTTTTCACGACTGCTTCATACATGCCCAACTCCACCTGCCGTGCATCCACCTTGCGTTCAAGTTTCACATAGTTGCTGTCCGTCAGCAGGAGCCCCCCGGGCCTGATGATATTGGCAAACTTATTGTAGGCCTCCTGGGTAAGGCATACCAGGTAATTGGGATGGGTCACCCTGGGATAGCGAATCGGGTCCTTGGACAGAATCACATCTGCCCTGGTTGCTCCCCCGCGCGCCTCAGGGCCGTATACCTGGGTTTGCACCGCGTTCAGGTCTTCATAAAGCGCCGCCGCCTCGGCCAGAATAATGGAAGCCGTGACCACCCCTTGCCCCCCCGAACCGCTAAAGACTATTCTGTTCTTTACCATTACCGATTACCTCTCCCCGTCCTGGGCCGATCTCCTGCAATTATTGACGAGGGTAGAATATTCACCGGAGTATTCCGGGCGTTCCTCTTCCACAAATATGCCGCGCTGAATGAGATCAGGGTTCTCTGTCCCTTTCTTGGAACCTATGGGTGCTGTTCCATCCCGGTACCGCTCCAACATGTCCACGGCCCCGCCGAGCCGGTTTTTCCGCCCGTAGTAGGTGGGGCATTGACTCATCACCTCCACCGCAGAAAACCCCTTGTGCTGGATGGCCTTGGCAATAAAACGGGTTATTTCCTGCACATGATAGGTTGTTGTTCTCGCCACGAAGGACGCCCCTGCTCCTTTTGCCAGTTCCACGATGTCAAAGGCGTGATCGATATTTCCTAAAGGTGCGGTGGTCCCCTTTTCACCGAAGGGTGTCATCGGGGAAAACTGCCCGCCGGTCATCCCGTAGATACGGTTGTTCATGATGATAGCCGTCAGGTCCAGGTTCCGCCTGGCGGCATGAATGAGGTGATTTCCCCCTATCGCCAAAGCATCCCCGTCCCCCATAGGCACGATGACTTTCAGGTCCGGTCTTCCCATCTTGACGCCGGTGGCAAATGCGAGGGCCCGCCCGTGTATCGTGTGCATAGTGTGAAAATCAAGATACCCGGACATACGGGAGGAACACCCGATACCGGAGACGACCACGATCTCGTTTCTCTCCAGGCCGAGCCGTTCAACGGCCCTGATCATGCCGGACATGACCGTCCCGTGCCCGCACCCTGCGCACCAGAGATGTGGGAAAAACCGTTGCCGAATATAGTCTCTTACCATTTTCCTAAATCCCCCTGCCCCCGATCACATTGAGTGTCTGCAGAATATCCTGGGGCGAGATAAACATCCCGTCAAAACGGTTAGACAGATAGACCCTTTCGGGGTTTGAAACGGCTTTTGCCACTTCCTGGCATATCTGGCCCCGATTCATTTCCACCACAAGGATATGACTCCGACCCTCACATTTTTTTCGAACGGTCCTCTTGGGGAAAGGCCACAGGCTCTGAAGTTCCAGTAGCCCTATTTTCGCGCCGCGATTTCTTCGCTCTTCCACCAGGTGGAGCGCGCTCCTCGCCGGACTCCCATACGCGATGAGCAGATTCTCCGCGTCTTCCAGGTAATACTCCTTATAATGGGCTATTACATCGGCCCGGTTTTCCAGCTTATCGACCAGGTGATGGAGGAGGTCATAGGCCACCTTCGGATCAGTGGACGGAAATCCCCACATGTCATGGACCAACCCGGTGACATTATACCGATGCCTTCCGCCAAAGTCGCTCATGGGGAGCCGGCCGTCCTCCCGCGCCAGGTACGGATGGTAATTGGTCCCTTTCGGGACAGAGGTGCGTAGCCTTTCCACCACTTCCAGTTCCCCCGGGGCCGGCACAGTGACCTTTTCACGCATGTGTGCCAGTACCTCGTCAAACAGCAGGACAACAGGAGTCCGGTAGGTCTCCGCAAGGTTGAAGGCCTGCACTGTTATTTCAAATGCATCCTGGAGGGTAGACGCCGTGAGCGCGATTATGGAATGATCCCCGTGGGTCCCCCATCTCGCCTGCATCACATCCCCCTGTGCCACGGAGGTGGGAAGGCCGGTACTTGGTCCTCCCCGCTGCATATTCACCACTACCGACGGGACCTCTGCCATAACCGCGTAGCCGATGCCCTCCTGCATCAGGGAGAAGCCCGGTCCGCTGGTGGCCGTCATGACCTTCAGCCCGGTCAGGGATGCCCCGATGATGGCACCCATGGATGATATTTCATCTTCCATCTGCACAAACGTTGCCCCCAGTTCCGGAAGCCTTTCCGCCAGGATTTCAGCAATTTCAGTCGACGGGGTGATTGGATACCCCGCATAAAATCCCAGGCCCGCATAAAGGGCACCCAATGCAACTGCCTCGTTGCCCTGAATAAATCGTATGCTTTCTTCCACGAATCTCCCCTCTACACGAGTTCAACGGCCAAATCAGGGCAGCGCAATTCACAGATGCCGCACCTGCTGCACTTGTCCGGGTGGGCCCAGCGGGCCTTGTCCTCGTCATCCAGATCCAGCGCTTCCTCCGGGCAGAAAGCCACGCATATCCCGCACCCCTTGCACCATTCCCGGTCGATCACCACCGCTTTTTCCTTTTTCGCTTTCGCGCTTTGCTTCATTTCACTTTATTCCTCATCAGGTCCTTACACCAGTCCCTGGTCCAGCATGGCGTCCACCACCTTTACAAAGCCGGCGATATTGGCACCCACCAAGTAATTTCCAGGCTCACCATATTCTTCCGACGTAGTCAGACAGGTATGATGGATGCTCTTCATGATATTCTGGAGCCGGTAATCCACTTCGTCTCTCGGCCAGTTCAAGCGCATGCTGTTCTGCGCCATTTCAAGCCCGGACACCGCGACACCACCTGCATTGGAAGCCTTACCGGGGGCATAGAGGAGCTTCTGCCTCAGAAAGATGTCGATGGCCTCCAGGGTGGATGGCATGTTGGCTCCTTCGCAGACCAGCCGCACCCCGTTCTTTACCAGGTTGCTGGCATCATGCTCATTGATTTCATTCTGGGTCGCGCAGGGAAACGCGCAATCGGCCTTGTGATCCCACAGGGGGTTATGGTCTGCCGACGGGTCGGCCTCTGAATACGCTGCCTCTTTGTACTTTTCCGCGTATTCATTGATCCTTCCACGCCTGACATTCTTGAGCCGCTTTACATAGGCCAATTTCCCCTCGTCGATACCCTTTTCATCGTAAACATACCCTGATGAATCAGACATGGTTACCACTTTTGCTCCCAGCTCCATGAGCTTTTCGACCGCGTACTGCGCCACATTGCCGGCTCCTGAAACCAGACAGGTCTTCCCTTCCAGGCTCTCATCCTTTGCTGTCAGCATCTCAGCGGCAAAATACACGCACCCATACCCGGTTGCCTCGGGGCGAATGAGACTCCCCCCCCATCCCAGGCCCTTGCCGGTCAGCACCCCGGTGAATTCATTGCGCAGTTTCTTGTACATGCCGAACAAGAAGCCGATTTCTCTCGCACCAACGCCGATATCACCGGCAGGCACGTCCGTGTCGGGACCGATATGGCGGAAAAGCTCCATCATGAAGGACTGGCAGAACCGCATGACTTCATCATCAGACTTGCCCTTTGGATCAAAATCCGATCCTCCCTTTCCTCCTCCCATGGCGAGGGTCGTAAGGGCGTTCTTGAAGACTTGCTCGAAGGCAAGAAACTTCAAAATACTCAGGTTTACGGACGGATGAAACCGCAGCCCCCCCTTGTAAGGACCAATGGCGCTGTTCATCTCTATTCTGAATCCCCTGTTTACCTGTACCTGTCCCTGGTCATCCACCCATGGCACCCTGAACATGATAACCCGTTCCGGTTCAGTAATACGCTCAAGGATAGCCAGCTTCCGGTAGTGCGGATTCCTGTCCAGGACCGGCTGCACCGTTTCCAGGACCTCTTCCACGGCCTGGTGAAATTCCCTCTCACCGGGGTCACGCGATGTAATCAATTCCATTATTTCTGTCATGAAAATATCCTCCTCAATCCAGCAAGATTGCCCTACGATCTCCGGCATCCTTTATGTACCGCAAAAGGATATACCTTGTAACCATTCATGTTGTTTAGGCTGAAGGCTGTCAGTTCTTACGCTTTGACAAACCAACCTGGTAATGTACTTCCTTAACGAACCGAACGCGATTCCAAGAAAGCGGAGATTTTCGACCTGAATCTTGTGTGACCACGCACGATTCATTCTGCCATACTACAGTCTAAATGCCTTCAGCCTCTCTACCCAACTATTTCCCGATCCACCACTGGCAGCTCTGCCCAAGATCGAGCTGGTCTTGTTCCGCCTCTTCCCTCTGCACAATAACACACTGAGACTTACTACTATCGATCTTCACCGTCAACGGCTTTTCCAACTTCACCTGCCTCAGAAAAGGAGTTTCTTTTGCCACCGGGAGGGAACGCAGCCATTCCCAGTCAAGATGGTCTCCGGCACCCTCCGTGACGGTGATATAATGGACACCGAGGGAGGTGATATTGAGAAAAAAGTGGGACCCCTGCGACGGATCAGCCTTCAGTTTTTCATTCCTGAGCTCGATGATTGCGCACACCCCCGATATATCCTTCCACTGGACCGGGATGCCCAGCCACCGGTCAGCCGTTCCCCATCTCCCGGGGCCGATCAACAGGTATGGCCTTTTCTGGGCGACCAGTTCCGCGTTCATCTTCGCCACCTCTCCTGCTATCTGTACGGTCGATTCAGGGCGAAAATCGTCTGGCTTCACGTAGACGATATCTTCAATGTGCTCCTTTACCCCAGTGCCCAGGGCCTGGCCTGACCGGCAGACTGCATCACCCAGTTCCTCTTGCGTAATTTGCACCTTGAACCGCTCCATCTCGAACACCATGGGCCGCACCTGGAGGAAAAAAAAGTCCCCTTTCCGCTCCTTTTCTGATCGCAGGTTCACGGAAAATTCGATTTCAACCGGGCAACCAAGGCTTTTTCGCCCCAGGGAGAGCAGGTCACTCAGGAGTGCAGGGAGTGGAAAGATATCTTGTTTTATAATAGAAGAGAAGGTGACCACCTTTGATCCCGGCATATACCCTGTGTCCCTGATACGATGCTCCTCCGGGATGTAGGTGCTGGAAAGCGCCTTGACCGGAAACTCCTCTTCCGCTTCGTCCACGTCTCTCCTTTCCAGGTTCGAGCAGGTGTCAAAATGAAGCGCTTCCGGATAATTCCGTATTCTCAGGGCATAGAAAGCGCGCTGGGCGTTTTCGAGGATATCGTCCACGTTTGAAAACTGCGGGGTAACCTGTGGGTATTTCGGAGAAAACCTCAGAGATTTTTCTCCTTCCACCACCGTCTTTCCAA
>Ga0307441_1000269_pt1 | contig 19958 bp, 13 predicted proteins | sample SalMarWE160420MG_FD_202149 | JGI IMG/M metagenome (GOLD analysis project Ga0307441, IMG submission 202149) | Salt marsh sediment microbial communities from the Plum Island Ecosystem LTER, Massachusetts, United States - WE1604-20 | ecosystem: Environmental > Aquatic > Marine > Intertidal zone >... | reverse complement strand
TACTCGGCAATGGATTTCAAGAAGTTATTTATCAAAGAGCATTAGAGATAGAAATGACTTCCGAAGGGCTGAATTTTGAACGAGAGAAAGAAATGCCGGTTAAGTATAAAAACTATGTTATTGGTACACGCAGAGTCGATTTTTTTGTAGAAGAAAAAATTATGGTTGAATTAAAAGCGCTTATAAAGCTTGAAGATGTCCACCTTGCGCAGGCAAAAAATTACCTTGAGGCTTATAACATGGAGGTAGGTTTGTTGATAAATTTCGGTGCAAGAAGTCTGGAATTTAAGAGAATATTCAACCGTCTTGACCATGATTCTCATGATTAAAGGATTTTCATGATTAACAAGATTAAAAAGTTTATATGATAAAATATTATTTGGAAATCAAGTTAATCCGGTAATCCGATAAATCCCGGTTCAGACAATTGTTTGACGGAGAAGGCGGGCTAGGAAAAATGTTTAATCTATTTGGTGCAGAGTATGAAAAATTGGTAGACGAGTTAAATAAGGAATCGACTTCTCGAACATTATAAAATGAGTAATATGATTAAAGTGTATTTAATATTCTTACAGTATACGTAATTTATGGTTTGACAGTTTATAAAAGTATTGTTAACTTTGGGGTGTCCATTGGAATTTCAATTTCTAAATAAAGAATTAATTAAGCTTTATGAAACCGGGAAAGCTAAAAAATATAAATTGCAGCCGGGTGTGCTTAAAAAATTCTTCATGCGAATCCAACAAATTGAAGCAGCAAATACAATACACGATCTCTGGAAAAATCCCTCCCTTAATTTTGAACACCTTGAATCCAAAGGAATTTATTCTATTCGAGTTGATAAGGGATATAGGCTTGAAATAGAAATTGAATGGAAGAATGAGGAAAAAACAATAGGCAAATTTTTTATTAAAGATTTATCAAAACATTACGGAGATTAAAATGGCTAAATTAAAGCCATATTTAAATATTGGTCCGGGTGAATTTATTAAAGAAGAAATGAAAGTAAGAAACTGGACTAACGAAGACCTTGCCCAGGTACTCAGCTTAAATCCCAAAACTATAAGTGAACTACTGAATAATAAACAAAGGATAACAATCGGCACGGCTAAAATACTTGGCAGAGCTTTTGGCCAATCGCCGCAATATTGGCTTAACCTTGATAATAATTATCGTTTACGTTTAAATGAAAACAATAATGAATCGGAAGTTGAAATAAAAAGTAAAATATATGAACGGATGCCCGTTAACGATATGGTTAAAAAGGGATGGATTAAAAAACCCGGCGGTACAAATGAATTAAAAAATATTTTTATGAAATTTTGGGAAATAGATAATTTTAATATTGATTGGCCGGATAGCCTGGCAATTCCGAATTGCAGGAAATCGAATGCTTACGAAAACTTAAGTAAATACTTCCTTTTAACCTGGACCCAAAAAGCGAAATTAGTATCTGAAAAATTTGAAGCTCCGGAATTCAATAAGAAGGGGCTAAAGGAACTATCAAAAGAAATAACTCAATATTCAACGTTAAAAACAGGTGTATCCAAGTTCTTAAATAAACTTTATGAAAACGGTGTAAAATTCTTTAGCTTAAGTCACCTGCCAAGAACTTACCTCGATGGTGCAGCATTTATGCATAACAATAATCCCGTAATTGTTTACACAAAAAGGTACGACAGGCTGGATAATTTTTGGTTTACTATTGCACACGAAATAGGCCATATACTTTTGCATATAAAAAATGAAAACGATATTTATATTGATGACTTTAAAGCAGAAGGTGAATTTGATTACGAAAATGAAGCAAACGAGTTTGCCGAAAAAATACTCCGGGTAAACGAAATAATGGATTACTTTTCCGAATACAAACACTATACCTCTGCATTTAGGGTATTGGAAGCAGTTGACGAATTGAAAATTGATCCGTCAATAATTGTCGGAATACTAAAATATTATAACGTATTGGCATATAATAGGCTGAACCAATTTACCGAAACCGTAAGTGATAAAATTCCTAAAAAGTACATTGTGAATAAATAGTGCATTTTCAAAAATGAATATCGGGTTTCCATATTATTTCCGAATAAACATTAATTGCTTGAAAAAAAGGATTATTGATAATTTCCTATTTCCGGATTACTTCCGGATAATATTGAATGCGAGAAAAACAAAAGAAATGGCTTAGAATGATTAAAGACCATATTATCACGTCCGTAAGAATTGATAACGATGATTTTGAGAGAATGCCATTTGATGGTGAAGGAGGATTAGAAAAAAAGTATAACCTGTTCGGAGCGGAATATGAAATGTTGATTAGGGAGTTGATTAATGAATTAACATAATGTCTGAACCTGGATTCGCAAGATTTAAGGATTTTCAGGATTATGATCAAATAATATTTTAATTATTTGTTATTTTATTAAATAAAATCCTGTTAATCTTAAATCCAAAGAATCCTGGTTCAGACAAGGGGATGTAGAATGAAATATGAAGAAATAACAAAAAGGATAATTGGCTGTGCAATGACGGTTCATTCATTACTCGGCAATGGATTTCAAGAAGTTATTTATCAAAGAGCATTAGAGATAGAAATGACTTCAGAAGGGCTGAATTTTGAACGAGAGAAAGAAATGCCGGTTAAGTATAAAAACTATGTTATTGGTACACGCAGAGTCGATTTTTTTGTTGAAGAGAAAATTATGGTGGAACTGAAAGCATTAATAAAACTTGAAGATGTCCATCTTGCGCAGGCAAAAAATTATCTCGAAGCTTATGATATGGAAGTCGGATTGCTGATAAATTTCGGTGCAAGGAGTCTTGAGTTTAAGAGAATATTCAACCGTCTTGACCATGATTCTCATGATTAAAGGATTTTCATGATTATGATTAACAAGATTAAAAGATTTATATAATAAAATATTTTTTAGAAATCCGGTTAATCCGGAAATCCGACAAATCCCGGTTCAGACAACTGTTTGATGGTGAAGGCGGACTGGGAAAATGTTTTATTTGTTTGGCTTAAAGTATGAAGAATTGGTGGAGAAGTTAAATAAAGATAAAAAGTAAAATCAGGAGTTAAAATGAAAGTTGCTTTTTTACAACTTAGCGATATACATTTCAAGAAAGTAAATAATTTTATTGAAAACCTATGTAACAAAATTATAGAAGCTGTAATTCCAGAGATGGATCAGGTTGATAAATTATACGTTGTATATAATGGTGATATCGCGTTTTCCGGGAAAAAAGAAGAGTATGAAATTGCATATAAATTCCATCAATGTTTAGTTAAAGAATTTGTAAATAAAAATATTAATTTTTCAACTATTGCAGTACCAGGGAACCATGATTGTAATTTTGATAAAGATATGCAAGATAGACAAAAGATTTTAAAATTATCTGAAAATGTACATGGATTTAGCTTTGACAGTAAAATGATTGAAAAATGTTGTTGTATACAAGAAGAGTTTTTTCAGTTTAGAAAAAAGTTAAAAAAATCAGAAGTAGATTATTTATATAATAATCAATTAGTGACAATCGAAAAAGTTAAATTAAACAATAAGGAAATTGCTTTTATTTGTTATAACACTTCGTGGTTATCAAAAATTAAAGAAGAACCAGGAAAATTATACTATCCAATTGCAAATATTAAAAAGGATATATTTGAGGTTGAATCAGATTTAATTGTTAGCTTAATTCACCATCCATTTAATTGGTTCCAACCTGAAATAAAAAGATTATTTAAAGATCATATTGAAAATACTTCTGATATTGTTTTAAGTGGGCATGAACACTTTAATTCCAAATCTTTGCATTCTGATTTAGATTATAACTATACAGAGTATATAGAAGGCGCTGTTTTACAATCTGATAATGGGAACAGTGGTTTTAATTTAATTATAATTGATCTTGACCAAATGATGCAAAAAATCCTTTTCTTTGAATGGAAGAAAGATTTATATGTAAATAAAGATATTATGGCCGATTGGAAGGAATTATTACATAATAAAAAAATTATGCGCAAAAGATACCAGTTGAGTGCGGAATTCAAAGAAATTTTAATAGATGCAGGGGCTGCTTTCACGCATCCATATCTCAACCATGTTACACTAAAAGATATTTATATTTACCCGTACCTTATGAATATTAATGTTGAAGAAAAGAAAAAAACATTTATCAAAAAACAATATATATCTGCATCTTCTTTATGTAAAATTAGTGAATCAGATAATTTAATCCTTCTTTCTGGTGCTGAAAAGGTAGGGAAAACATCGTTATGTAAAATACTTTACCAAGAATATCATGGAAAAGGTAATATCCCTGTATTTATTGAAGGGGTAGATATTAAAACTGCAAGTTTTACAGATTTTGAAAATCTTGTAAAGGAAAATTTCAGCTATCAGTATAATTATACTTCCTTACAATATTTTAACCAGGAAGACAACAACAAAAAAGTTATAATTATTGACGACTTTGATAAATCTAAACCAAACAGAAAATATAAGTCGGTACTTTTAAAAAATATTTTGAATAAGTATCCAAATATTATTTTAACTGGGAATGAATTTTTCATTTTGGAAGAATATTTTAATGATGATAGTAGCATTCCCAGTATGCTAGGTAGTTTTCAACAATATAAAATTTTAGAATTTGGTAATGAATTAAGGAGCGAATTAGTTAAAAAATGGTATGGTAATGGTACAAATGAATTTGTAGAAGAATCTGAACTTTTAATTAAACATGATTCCGCAATAAACACAATTAACACAATTATTGGTAGTAATTTAGTACCTTCATTACCTATCTTTTTATTAACCATTTTGCAAACTATTGAAACACAAGCGACTAATTTAAAAGCTAGTTCTTATGGATTTTACTATGAATATTTAATAACAAAATCATTTAAAAGTATTTCCATCCCAAATGAAGAGATAGATGCTTTTTATAATTATATAACCGAATTAGCGAATTATTTATTTGAGAATAAATTATTTGAGAATAAATTATATAAGATTTCTAACGATCAATTTAAAGAGTTTCATAAATGGTACTGTAAAGAATACAGCATAAATAGTGAGTATACTGATTTAATAAAAAAGTTAGAAGAGGCAAAAATTATTGAACATTATGGTCAAAACTATAGATTCAAATACAAATATATATTTTATTATTTTGAGGCTAGATTTATCGCTCAAAACATCGCTTCCGTTGAAATAAAGGAAAGAGTCTCAAATTTAACTTTAAAATTATACAAAGAAGAGTTTGCTAATATTCTTATGTTTTTAACTCATTTATCAAAAGATCCATTTATTATTTCTGAAATATTGAAAAGTGCAAAAAGAAATTTTTCAGAACTTGAGATAGTAAAGTTTGAGGACGATATAAAATCTATTAATAATTTACTTTTAGAAGTTCCAAAACTTGTTCTTAAAAAGAAGGACTATAATCAAGTTAGGGAGGAAAGACTACAAAATCTTGATGAATTAGAAAAAGAAATTGACGAGAAAGAAAAAAATAAAGAACCTTTTGATGAGGAAGATGAATTAGAGGAAATTGATGTTGTTACAGAATTAAATGTTGCGTTTAAATCTATAGAACTATTAGGACAAATATTAAAAAATTATTTCGGATCATTAAAAGGTAATTATAAATTTGAAATTGGATCCGAATCTTATTTTGTAGGCCTAAGAGCCTTAAATTCTTTTTACAGCATCCTTTCTGAAAATTTGGATAGCATTATAGAAGATATTACAAAAATAATTTCTGAAAAGGAAATTTCAGATAAAGATAAAAAGGAAGATCTTTCTAGAAAGTTTTTATTTGGGTTCTTTTCTCTTCTGGCCTTTTTATTTATAAAAAGAATATCGGAGTCAGTAGGTACATCTAATCTAACTGAGACTTTTAAAGATATTTTATCTCAATATCAATATAATTCTGTAAGGCTAATTGATATTTCTATTAAACTCGATCATTCTCATACTATACCTATTGATGATATAGAAAATTTAAAAGAAGTATTCTCAAAGAATTATCTTTCTTCTACATTATTAAAGAGATTAGTTATCGATCACTTATATATGTTCCCTGTTGACTTTAAAGTAAAACAAAAAATTTGCGAAATTTTGGGCATTTCAATAGATGATCAAATATATATTGAAAAGACTACAACAGAGCATAAACAGAAACAATAAATTTGATTGATAAATAATTATTGTTAGAAATAAATGAATAATCAAATACCATTTAAATGGTCAATAGCCACAATTAATGAAGTGGCTTCCAAAATTCATTATGGTTATACAACTTCTGCAGAAAACAGTAATGTCGGTCCAAAACTGCTTAGAATCACCGATATTCAAGGAGGGAAGGTAAATTGGAATGAGGTTCCTTACTGTAAAATCGATAAAGAAGAAATTGATAAGTATTTGCTATTTGAAAATGATATTGTTTTTGCAAGAACAGGTGCAACAGTCGGAAAAAGTTTTTTAATAAGAGGTAAAATTCCAGATTCAATTTTTGCTTCCTATTTAATTCGACTTCAACTTTCTGATCAGGCACTTCCGCAATTCATATTTCTATTCTTCCAATCAAATGATTATTGGACTCAGATAAAAAATAACTCTGCGGGCATTGGTCAACCAAATGTGAATGCTCAAAAACTAGGCAATATTAAAGTCCCTCTCCCCCCTCTACTAGAACAAAAAAAAATAGTTGCCAAAATAGAAGAACTCTTCAGCGAGTTAGACAGCGGAGTTGCATCTCTTAAAAAGGCAAAAGAACAAATTAAAACATACCGGCAGGCAGTTTTGGCAAGTGCATTTTCGGGAAAATTAAATCGTCTGAACCGGGATTTATCGGATTCTATGATTAACAGGATAAAAAAACAAGATGAATCCGGTAAATCCGATAATCCTAATAATCATGGTTCAGACAATTTTACCGGAGAATCAACAGAGCACTTGAATGCCATTCAAAATGTCAGCCATTTATCAAAAGCAGCCGAACCGGTAATACCTTACGGAAAAGAATTGCTGAAAGACCAGCCCGAAGAAACTTTAGCGAAGTCGGGATGGAAATGGGTGAAGTTGGGTGAAGTACTAAAATTTATAGGAAGTGGTGTTACACCAAGAGGAGGTAGAAATGTATATAAAAATAGTGGCATAATGTTTATTCGCAGCCAAAATGTTTATCCTAATAAATTGGTCTTAGATGATGTTGCTTATATAACAAAAGAAGTTGATGAAAAAATGAGTAGAAGTAGAATAAATCCAAATGATGTACTATTAAATATAACGGGAGCTTCTATTGGCCGATCTACATTTATTCCAAATAAGTTCAGTTCTGCTAATGTTAACCAGCATGTATGCATATTGCGAACCGACCAAAAGGAAGTGAGATCAAAATATTTGTCATTTTATTTAAATTCTCCTTTTGCTCAAGAATATATTGATTGTATTCAAATTGGTGCAACAAGACAAGCATTAAATTATTCTCAAATTAAAATGTTTCCATTTCCTATTTGTAAGGTTGAACAACAACTAAAAGTTGTTGAAGAAATCGAAAAGCGTTTTTCGGAAGCGGACAATCTTGAAAAGTCGATAGATGAGAGTTTGGCAAAGTCGGAAACATTAAGGCAGTCAATTCTTAAACAAGCGTTTGAAGGGAAATTGGTGCAGGAATTTGATTTATCAAATTCCTTAAAATCAAATTGATAAAAATAATTATTTGAAAACATCATAAATGATGTTACAACAATATGAATTTTTTAGAAAATGTTTTGGTTAATTAAAATTACAAATTATGTAGGAATTTCATTTATGAAATTCCTTATAATAAAATTAATAAATGAAATTCTAAAAATATAAATTGATGAAAATAATTATTTACGGACATCATAAATGATGTTTATGTAAAAAATAAATTCATGTATATAATGAATTTTGGAAATGGGAATAAATTAATAAATCTAAAGAATTTGATAAATCTAAAGAATTTGATAAATCAAATTCCTACATGATGTACAAAAAACATAAACAATATAGATTGCCTGGTTTTGATTATTCCGGTGAGGGAAATTATTTTGTAACAATATGCACGCAAAACCGTAATGAATATTTTGGAAAAATAATTAACGGTAAAATGATTTTATCTGATGCCGGTAAAATTATGGATAAAACATGGAATGAAATTCCAAATAAATTTGAGAATGTGAAATTGGATGTATATCAAATTATGCCGGATCATTTTCATGGAATAATTTCAATCCGTAGGAATTTGATTTATCAAATTCAAAATGATGATCAAATTCAAAATGAAAAGAATTTCATAAATAAAACGAATTTCATAAATGAAATTCCTACGGGAATTGAATTCAAATCCGGATTTAGAAATAATCCTATGGAATTAAAATCAATTACATTAGGCAGAATTATCCGTTGGTTTAAAGGGCGCGTAAAATTTGAGGCAGGCAAAATTATTCCGGGTTTTAAATGGCAGTCCAGGTTTTATGACAGAATTATAAGAGATGAAAAAGAATTTTATTTTATTGGAGAATATATAATTAATAATCCTTTAAATTGGGGTACAAAAATTTTAAATAATTATTTTACGTAGGGATTTGATTTATCAAATTCATTAATAGGGAAAATAAAACATTTTGTAAAAATATTCTTGATATATTAAATATCGTTATATAAAAAGAACATCATAAATGATGTTCCTACAAAAGAATTAATACAATAATATGACAACAGCAACAATTGTACAGCGCGTTTGGAATTACTGCAACACATTAAGAGACGACGGCGTAAGCTACGGCGATTATGTAGAGCAGCTAACATACCTTCTCTTTCTTAAAATGGCAGACGAGTATTTCAAGCCGCTTTATAAAAGAGAAATCAATATCCCCAAAGAATATAATTAGAATTAAATAAGATTTTTGTAATGACAATTAAAGATTTTGAACAAAATATTCCGCCTGAAATTCTTGAAAGAGGAAATAATTATTATAATAATAAACATATAGTTTCTCTTAATGAAAATGAGCCTGGCATGTGGTCGGCGGTAGTTGCGGGAAATGAAGATTATAAAATAAATATAGAAATTGACAAAGATGAAGTGGAATATTGGGATTGCGACTGCCCATTTGAAGGTGAAGTATGTAAGCATGTAGCAGCCGTTCTTTATGCAATTACAGAAAATGAACCGCAAGAGAAAAAAGCTGCAAAAGATAAAAGGAGTAAAAAGAAAAAAGTAATTAATATTGATACAATATTTGAAAAAACTTCGAAGGAAGAACTCCGGGAATTTATAATTTCGCAATTTTCGCAAAACAAGAATTTGAGAAATTCTTTTACATCTCATTTTGCGGAATATATCGGGGGGGATTCTGAAAGCAAATATAAAACGCTAATAAAAAATATTATTCATACCGCAGAAGACCGCTATGGATTTGTTGATTACCGCTCCGCACGGCAGTTAACACTAAACCTTATGAGTTTGCTCAATCAGGCAAAGTTGCTGCTTGAAAAGAGAAACCGGGTAGAAAGTTTGGTAATTGTAAAAGCTGTAATTGAAGAAGTGCCTTTATTAGCCCGTCATATGGATGATTCTGATGGCGGAATACGAGATATTTTAGATTATGCATTTGAACTCTTTTCTTTAATTATTGAAAAAGCTCCGCCCGAATTAAAAGACAAGTTATTTCAATATTGTTTAGATGAGTATCCTAAGCAAAAATATCACGATAACGGTTTTGAAGAGGGCTTCTTGATAATTTTACCCGAATTAATTACAACCGAAGAGCAAGAGAAAATATTTCTTAAAATGATTGATAAACAAATTGAGGTAGAAAAAGGAAAACAATTCCCGGAATATGGAGTAAGCAGTCTTCTTAAATTAAAATTTGATTTTTTGCAGGAAGGAAATCATAAAAAAGAAGCCTGGAAATTAGCCGAAGCAAATATGCAATATCCGGAATTGATGAAAGTAATAGTAGATGAGAAAATAAAAAATAAAGATTTTATTAAAGCTGTTGAGCTTTGTTTTGAAGGAATAAAGATTGCGGAAGAGAAAGGACATCCCGGTACTTCATCAGAATGGAAAATGAAATTACTTGCAATTTATGAACGAACAAATAACATAATTGAACTTAGGAAAATTGCCGAAAATCTCTTCTTTGAGCATTATTTTGAAATGGTATATTATAGGAAATTAAAATCTACTTATCTGCCGGAAGAATGGAAGGAAGTAAGCGAAAGCATTATTGAGAAGGTTAAAAATAAGAATAGGATAGGAAGTTATGCGGATGCTAATATTCTGGCGAATATTTTTATAGAAGAAAATTATAAAGAGCGTCTCTTGAAGCTGATTCAAATAAATGCATCGCATATAAATTTTGTAGACGAGTATGCAAAATATTTAATCTCCGACTATCCGGATAAAATTCTTACCTTTTATGAAGAAGGGGTAAAAGTCCTGGCAAAGAATACCGGGCGGAATTTCTATAAAGAAATTGCCGGGTATCTTAAAAAGATGAAGAAAATTACCGGCGGCGAAGAAAAGATAGACGTAATTATTAAATATTTTCAGGCGATTTATAAAAACCGTAGAGCTATGATGGAGATATTGGCAAAAATTAAATAGGCATTTCGCAAATAAAATTTTTACAAGAAAAATGACAACAGCAACAATTGTACAGCGCGTTTGGAATTACTGCAACACTTTAAGGGATGACGGCGTTAGCTACGGCGATTATGTAGAGCAGCTTACTTATCTTCTCTTCCTTAAAATGGCAGATGAGTATTCAAAGCCGCCTTATAAAAGAGAAATTAACATTCCCAAAAAATATAATTGGGAAAGCTTAAAGAATAAAAGCGGTGCAGAGCTTGAAGCGCATTACATCAATATCCTAAATGAGCTTGGAAAAGAAAAAGGGATGATAGGAGAAATATTCTTCAAGGCTCAAAACAAAATACAGGACCCGGCTAAGCTTTATAAGCTTATTCAAATGATAGATGAAGAAAACTGGGTAATTCTCGGCGCGGATGTTAAAGGCGATATTTATGAAGGTCTTCTCGAAAAGAATGCAGAGGATACCAAGTCCGGTGCCGGACAGTATTTTACTCCACGTTCTTTAATTAAAGCAATGGTAGAATGCATTAGGCCGGAACCTAAGAAAACAATTGCAGACCCGGCATGCGGAACAGGCGGCTTCTTTCTAAGAGCATACGATTTTATTTCGGATAATGATAATTACAAATTAGATAAAGAAGAAAAAGATTTCCTTAAATTCAAAACATTCAGCGGATGGGAGATAGTAGCTAACACAGCCCGCCTCTGCTTAATGAATTTATATCTTCACGGAATCGGAGACTTAAACAGCGAACCGCCTATAGAAAGAGCTGACAGTTTATTAGCCGCTCCTTCCGAAAAGTTCGATTATGTTTTAACAAATCCACCTTTCGGAAAAAAGAGCAGCATTACAATTACAAATGAAGACGGCACCCAAAGCAAAGAAACACTTACCTATGAACGGCAGGATTTCTGGACGACAACATCAAACAAGCAGTTAAACTTTGTACAGCATGTACGCTCAATGTTAAAACCGGACGGCAAAGCGGGAGTAGTTGTCCCGGATAATGTCCTTTTTGAAGGAGGCGCCGGAGAAACTGTAAGAAAAGAATTATTAAAGAGTACGGAACTCCATACAATACTAAGACTGCCAACTGGTATTTTCTATGCTCAAGGTGTAAAAGCAAATGTAATTTTCTTCGACAACAAACCTGCAAGTAAAAATCCATGGACTAAAGAAGTCTGGATATATGATCTTAGAACCAACATTCACTTCACATTAAAAACCCAGCAGATGAAGTATGAAGACCTTAAGGATTTCATAAAGTGTTTTAATCCCCAAAACAGATTTAAGCGCAAAGAAACAGACCGGTTTAAGAAGTTTACTTACGATGAAATAACAGCAAGAGACAAAACGAATCTTGATATCTTCTGGCTTAAGGATAATAGTCTTGGAGATATGGACAACCTGCCCGACCCGGATATTTTAGCAAATGAAATAGTAGAAAACCTTGAAGCCGGATTGGAAAGTTTCAAAGAGATTATCGAAAGCTTGAACGGGAAGAAATAAAAAATTTCTTGAGTCAATAGGGCATAGGGTGCAGGGTTTAAGGATCGGTAATGAAGAATGAATAATTAAGAATGAAAATCTTTATTATCCCAGGAAAAATATTTATTGTAAATACAGGTTGACTTTCAATTAATAATAAATTAAATATAAATTAAGATTTTAACCGGGGAATCTTAAAATATTGTCTTGATAATTTACCATTCGATTTTCGTATCCCTTTTTTTGCAAAAGAATTTTTCATTATAAATAAAATATATAAGTGTACTCAAGTTCAAAAGGGGAATCTTATGAATAAAATTGAGTTTAAATTTAAAAACATTGGGCTAAGATATACACGCAGAAGTAATATAATTTTTAATAGATCTGCAATATGATATTACAAAATAACCGCGGCTGGCAAGAATATGAAACTTATCCTATCCAATTATAAAATTATATTTTAATTAATAAGAAGAGGTGATTTCTATGACTATAATTCGTATAAATAAAAAATATTTTTTTATTCCGTTAATCTTAGTAATCTTTGAATATAGCACATATATTCTCCCTCAAATAACAGTCTCCCAATCCGAATTGATGGAAATATTTAAACCGGGAAATTATATTAAAGCTATTGAGGGACAAAGCGGTATGATAAATGTCGGCAATTATAATTTACCTGCGGAATACAATTTTACATTTATAGATACACAGAATTATATATCAATTAATAATTATAATATAAGTGAGATACCCGTTTTAGCGATGCGTTACGAATTGGAAACTACTACAATCGGAGAAACAAAACAAAATATAGTAGAAAACCCGGTCTTCTTGTCAATCACCGATTCCGTATTTTTTACCGGGCAAGTTACAGTCGAAAACGAGCACCGCTTTATTCATTACAATCCATATGAATTATTTGCAAAGTTTCCTCTGACTTATGATCCTCCAAGAACTAATTTTTCTCAATGGATTTCAGTTTATGATACAACTTATAATTTATCCGGTCAGATTCAATCGAGTGATTATTATAATACTATTGTCGACGTATGGGTAGATGGTTATGGAATACTCAAATTACCGGGAAGAGATTTAGAATGTCTTAGAATGCAGCGAGCTTATTCATGGTTTAATTATAAAGAATTTTTTTACATTACCAAGGAAGGTGTTTTGTTAGTTGTAACAAATGTACCATCCACCAGTCCGGATACAGGCTATGTTTATGCTGATTATCATATCCTGTATTCAACTAAATTGGTTTCAATTAAAGGTGAGAAAAATATTCCGCTAAAATTCAGGTTAGAGCAGAATTATCCCAATCCTTTCAATCCGGTTACGAATATTGAATTTCAATTAGTAAAACAGGGATTGGTTACTTTAAAAGTTTACAACATTCTTGGAGAGGAAGTGTCAACATTAATAAATAAGGAGCTAAATGCAGGTATTCATAAATATTTATGGAATGCATCCGGAATTGCAAGCGGGATATATTTCTACAGAATTCAATCGGGAAACTTTTCACAAGTTAAGAAGATGGTATTGATAAAGTAGAATTGAATATGATTTATTATTGAACTCCAATGTTCAACATTGAATTTTTTTTATCATTGTTTCTCATTCATTAACACTTGCTTAATACGAAGATTATTTTTCTTGATATTAAAATCCAAAATGACTTTATTAAATTATAATTATTCAAGCTGTTGCGCCAGAACCTTTTTGGGCAGCTAGTTGTAGTAATCTTATCTTGTATTCCTTTCTTTTTAATTCTCACAAAGGCGCAGTTATATCATTATAAGCTGAGCAGAAACTTCTTGTCCTCCGTTAAATAAAATAATTATCAAACTTAACGGGAGAGAGTTATGAAAAAGTTATTTTTTACTTTAATCATTTCAATTTTATTTCACAATAATATTAATTCACAATCCGGTTGGTTCCGGCAGAATCGATATCCGTAGCCATATGATTTTAATGACATCCGTTTCGCATATTTAACGAAAGAATGGGTAGTGGATAAACAGGACATCATTTAAAATATTTGATCAGGGTTTAATCAATATTGAGGTTAACCTCAATTAATAAATAATTGTTCCTCACAATTTCTTATGGAGGCATTATGATACGCAAAAAACTATATTTTAAACTTCTGCTCGGCTTTTTTCTAAGCATTTTTATTTTTATTGAAGGTAATGCGCAATGGACACAGACCAATGGTCCCTATGTATTAAGAACAAAGTCTCTTGCCGTAAGCGGCAGTAATATATTTGCGGGAACTAATAGCGACGGAGTATTTTTATCAACTGATAATGGTTCAAGCTGGACAGCAGTTAATACCGGGTTAACAGATAATTATATAAATGCTCTATCTATAAGCGGAAACAATATATTTGCGGGAACTAATTACGGCGGAGTATTTTTATCAACTGACAATGGCTCTAATTGGTCAGCAGTTGACATGGGATTGACAAATTTAAATGTTTTATCCCTTGCTGTAAGCGGAAACAATATAATTGCAGGGACTGGCGGCAGCGGAGCATTCTTATCAACTAATAATGGTTCAAACTGGATGGCAGTTGTTCCGGGATTGATCAATATAAATGTTTATTCTCTTGCTGTAAGCGGAAGCAATATATTTGCGGGAACTAATAATGGAGTATATTTATCAACTGACAATGGCTCAAACTGGATAGAAGGTAACACTGGGTTGACATATGTTTATTCTTTTGCAATAATCGGAAGTAAAATATTTGCAGGGACCTATGGCAGCGGAGTTTATTTATCAACTGACAATGGCTCAAACTGGACAGAAGTTAACTCCGGGTTAACACATAAGTATGTTAACTCTCTTACTATTAGTGATAACAATATATTTGCAGCAACCTATGGCGGCGGAGTATATTTGTCAACCGATAATGGCTCAAGCTGGGCAGAATTTAATACGGGGTTGACAACTTCAACTTCGATTATTTATGCTCTTGCCATAAGCGGAAGCAATATATTTGCCGGAACTAATAACTATGGGGTTTGGAGACGCCCACTTTCAGAAGTTACCGATGTTGAAGAAATAAAAAGTAATATACCAAGCACATTAACTCTTGCCCAAAATTATCCTAATCCTTTTAATCCAAGCACAAAAATAAAATACTCTATTTCACATCAATCAAAAATATTATTAAAAGTATATGATATACTCGGAAGAGAAATAGAGACATTAGTTACCGAAGAAAAGCCGGCTGGCGTTTATGAAATAAATTGGAATGCATCAAAACTTTCTAGCGGAGTTTATTTCTATCAACTTAAAGCTGGAGAATTTATTCAGACAAAGAAGATGATTTTACTTCGATAAGACAAATCATAGAGGATGGGCAAATTGACAAATTATAAGATTTTAATATTAACAGCTGTCTTTTTACTTCCTTACTTATGCTGTAATTATGTGTATGCACAATCCAGGGATGAAATTGTTGCAAAGTTCCTGAAACGATCGCACACATTTGAATCGACAACACTGCCCTACAGGTTATTTGTTCCTGAGAATTACGATACTGGCAAATCATATCCGTTAGTGCTTTGCCTGCACGGTGTAGGTGAATGCGGTACGGATAACGAAATACAAATTAAATATAATCGGCTAGCCACATCTTGGGCTGATACTGTCAACCAGCATAGATGGCCTTGTTTTGTCGTCGCACCTCAATGTCCTGTTGGCAGTAAGTGGGCTAATGTCGATCCGGATACACGTAAGTGTAATATTGACAAAATGCCTATCACTAAAGAATTATCAGTTGTTAATCATTTGCTGGATGCGCTTATTGAAGAATTCAGTATCGACACGAATCGACTCTACATTACAGGGCTGTCAATGGGAGGTTTCGGCACCTGGGATATGATTGCGCGTTTTCCCGGTAAATTTGCTGCTGCCGTCCCCATGAGCGGCGGCGGAGATATTTCCAAAGTTAGCGTTTTCAAAGATGTTCCGGTATGGAACTTTCACGGAGCGTTGGACAACAGTGTACCGGTTTCGTTCTCAAGGGAAATGTGCGAAGCATATGAAAAAATCTTTGTCCCCGTAGTTAGGGTATTAAGTATTTCTAATGATTCCCTCAATTACTATCTAAATAATGGTGTCAAACATCTCTATACTGAATATCCTAACGGCTATCATGCCATTTGGGCCGAATCATACGATAATCCGAAGCTTTTCCCATGGGTATTTTCACAAATAAAGCCTTATGCCGTTTATGTAAAAGAGCGTAAAATAACTTCGCAGTATTCTTACAAATTGAATCAAAACTATCCTAATCCATTCAATCCAAGTACTACAATAAAATACACAGTGGCCTCCCTAAATCCCTCCCAAGGAGGGACTTTTGTGCAACTAAAAGTATATGATATAATGGGAAGGGAGGTTAAAACACTTGTTAACGCAAATCAGAAACCAGGAGAATATGAAGTAGAATTTAATGTAAGGGATTTCTCCAGCGGAATTTATTTCTATCAAATTAAATCTGGAGAATATATTAGTACAAAAAAAATGATTCTGCTTAAATAAAAACATAATTGAAGGAAAAAGTCGAGACTTGTCCCTAAAAATTTATGATTATGAAGTATGTTAATATTTGAATTAATTAAACTTTATTTAATAAAATAATTGACTTTCTATAAATAATAAATTAAAATATAATATAAAATTTATGATTCGGGGAATTTAACATAACAGTCCCAAATTATTCTGTCTGAGATACTCATCCCTAAAATGGATTTATTTTTCTTAGTAAAGAAATTATAGTGCCGTTTTATTGAAGTGGGGATATATGTTTAAAGTACAGCAGTTTGAAGTTCGGATTCAATTCATATTAATATTACATCAAGAAATTACTCATCAGAATATTATTAATCTAATTGTGTCAAGTATTTTATTTAATAATTATTTGCGGATATATTATTAAAATGAATGATTCCGGCGAAATAGGTAAAGTTGTTTCCTGCAAAATTTTTACAGCGCTTTTCGATGCGATAAAAAATAAAAACGTTAATCTAGATAAAATAATTTCAAATATTCCATACAATCTTTCTTATCTATATAATAAAAGTGAACGAGTTGAATGGAGTATCTATTGTAAAATTGTTTCAAATATGAGGGACTTTTTTGTGCCTTCAGAATTTGAGAATATCGGTAGGCAAGAAGCTATGTCTGTATCTTATCCTGCCGGTTTAATCTCTGGCTTTTTATTTTTCTCTTCTAATAAGTTCGCAAAGATTTTAGTAAACCAATTTTTTAAAGTTGGTGATAATATGTTTAACTGTATTAGACATGAAACTAAATTCTTAGCGAAAAATAATGTCCAGATAGTTTTACAATTAAATGAGGGCTATGAATTTTGTCCGGAATTTTTTCTTACAACAAAAGGCTACTTTACTGCACTTGGAGAATTAGCCGGCAATAAAAGTTTCGTTGTAGAAATAAGGTGGCTTCAAAATGGCGCTATCTATTCTATTTCGTGGAAAGAGAAAAGAGTTTTACTCAATACTAAAAAATGGTTAAAATGGTTATTTAACATAAAGAAAGCATTACTAGAATTAACTGATTCAAACGAAGAACTATTAAATCAGTATAATAAACTTGAGGATTCGAAAAGAGTTCTGCAGAAACAAGCCACGCAGCTTAAAACTGTTTATGCTATAACAAAATCTATTCGTCAGAGCAGTGAAATTAATAATACATTAAATGCTTTAGCTAATGCATTAATTATCAATGCGAATTTTCAATATATTCTTGTAAAGTTATATAAAGGTCTGGAAGGGAGAGATTTTTATGCTGAAACTTTCAGCGGAGACAAATCAAATTATTTAACATTAATTAAAAGACCTATAATAATAAGCAATGAAAATGTCGGTGAATTATTTTTTCAGCCTAAATTAGGTTTTGATTCTGCTGATTTATATGACCTTATTGATTATTTAATGCCGATTATTAATATTATAATTCATGATTCCCTTATCTTGCAGACTGTTACGGATTATAAAAACAATCTTGAAAAAAAAGTTGATTTAAGAACAGCAGAATTGAAAAAAGCACAGAGTGTGCAAAATCGCTTCTTTACAAATATCTCACACGAATTCAGAACACCATTAACATTAATACTTGGTTCCGCAAAACAAATTATTGAGCAATCGGAAAATGCAAAAGCAAATGCAAAAGAAAAAGCTAATTTAATTTATAGAAGTGCAAAAAAGTTAAACCGGCTTGCTAATCAATTATTAGATATTTCCAGAATTAATGCCGGGAAAATGAAACTTAAAGCCGGCAAGCAAAATCTTGTTCGGTTGATCAATGAACTTGTATCATCGTTCGAATCATTTGCCGAAAGAAAAAATATTTGTCTCTTATTTCAACCGGAGGTTGAAAAAATAATTATTTATCTGGATAGAGATAAGTTTGATAAAATAATGAGTAATTTATTATCAAACGCTGTTAAATTTACACCGAAGGGAGGGAAAATTGAAATAACAGTTAAATTCACCTCCGTTTTCGCTAAAGCTTCGCCTGGTGCACCCTTCCAAGTTGGGCATAGTGGCTTTTTGAAAGTCCCATCCTCAGGAGATAATTTAAGGACGGGTAATAAAGTGTTTGTTCAAATTTCTGTCTCAGATACCGGTATTGGAATTCCTAAAGACCAATGTGAAAAAATATTCGATAGATTTTATCAGGTTGATAATAGACTTTCCAAAGAATATGAGGGTACCGGCGTCGGATTATCGTTAACCAAAGAATTAGTAGAACTTCATAATGGAGAAATTAGGGTCGAAAGCGAGGAGGGGAAAGGCTCGACCTTTATTATAATTTTTCCGCTTGGCAAAGGACACTTGAAACCTGATGAAATATTGGACGATGAAGAAGCTTCGGGAAGTGAAATTTTGGCAAGTCAAAATTTTTCACAAGAATATGACGAAATCAATTTAATCTCAAAAGGGATAAAGAATCATGCGGATATAAATTTCTTTGATGAATCCGGTAAACCTTTGCTTTTAATTGTTGAGGATAATTCCGATTTGAGAAAATTTATAAATGATATTTTGAACCAATATTATAATATAATAGAAGTACCAAATGGAGAAGAAGGACTTAAGAAGTCATTAGAATTAATTCCGGATTTGATTATCAGCGATATTATGATGCCTAAAATGAATGGATTTGAGTTATGCGATAAATTAAAAACAGATTCAAGAACGAGCCATATTCCTTTGATCTTATTGACAGCAAAAACAACTCTACAAGATAAGATAGAAGGATTTGAAACGGGAGCTGACGATTATATTTATAAACCATTTGAAGCTGACGAATTAAAAGCAAGAATAAAGAATTTACTGGATCAAAGAAAAAGAATTCATGAACACTTTAAGAAGTACGGATTATTTGAGTTTGAAAACAGCAAAGTAAATTCTTTCGATCAAAAATTCTTGAAAAAAATTTGCGAGACAATTACCAATAACTTAACGGAACCTTCCTTTGGAGTAGATTTATTAGCTGAAGAAATGTCAATAAGTAAATCTTTGTTATATAAAAAACTTATTGCTCTAATAGGAGAACCACCTGGTGAATTAATCAAAAGGATCAGATTAGATAAAGCAGTGCAGTTAATTGAAAAAAATTCCGGAAATATAACGGAAATAGCATTTGAAGTCGGATTCAACGACCCTTCTTATTTTACAGCATGCTTTAAAAAACAATTCGGCAAAACACCTTCCCAATATCATAATAAATTTATTAGAAAATAAGCTGAATTTTTAATCTTTACATAATTTTAATAGTTTTTTACAAAATCCTTATAGA
>Ga0307441_1000268_pt1 | contig 20042 bp, 12 predicted proteins | sample SalMarWE160420MG_FD_202149 | JGI IMG/M metagenome (GOLD analysis project Ga0307441, IMG submission 202149) | Salt marsh sediment microbial communities from the Plum Island Ecosystem LTER, Massachusetts, United States - WE1604-20 | ecosystem: Environmental > Aquatic > Marine > Intertidal zone >... | reverse complement strand
GTTTTTCCGATAAATCTTTACTGGCAGCAGATTACGACGATTCAAAATGGCCGTTGATGCCTGTGCCGTCATTATGGGAGAGCAACGAATTACCTGACTTTGACGGAATTGTTGTATTTCGTACTACTTTTGAGGTTCCGCCTTCTTTTATCGGTAAAGAAGCTACACTGCATTTGGGGCCCATTGACGATATGGATGCTTCCTATATTAATGGAGTTGAAGTTGGTAAAATACTGGAATTGGGACAATGGACAACAGAGCGGAATTATTCCGTGCCTGCCGGGATCCTTCGGGAGGGAGAAAATGTTTTGGCAGTAAGGGTTATTGATAACACAGGTGGTGGAGGATTATACAGTTCAGAGGATATTACGCTTACTATTAAGGCAGGTAAACCAGTAATTTTAAATGGTGAGTGGCAGTACATGCCTGTTGCAGAAATCATAGGAAATACGATCTATTTTTATGATAAGGTGAACAGTTTTAACTCAAGACCTGCCATAACCATTACTATAGGGCAAAACACTCCAACAACACTTTACAATGCTATGATCAATCCGTTGGTACCATACACCCTAAGGGGAGCTATTTGGTACCAGGGTGAAACCAATGTGGGACGCGGATTCGAATACCGCAGCCTTTTTCCGGCTATGATTGCAAACTGGCGCGAAGCCTGGGGACAGGGTGATTTTCCTTTCTACTATGTGCAGATTGCTCCCTGGGAATTTGATGATGACATTCCCAGTTCTGCCGCTGAATTGCGTGAAGCACAGTTAATGACATTGAGCGTGCCTAATACAGGAATGGTGGTGACCACCGATATTGGCAATCCGGTCAATATTCATCCTTCGAATAAACAGGAAGTGGGAAGAAGGCTTTCACTATGGGCACTTTCAAAGGATTATGGATTTGATTCGATTGTATATAGCGGACCCTTATACGATACACTGTCTATTGAACAGGGAAAGATCATTGTTCATTTCACCCATACCGACGGAGGTTTGGTATCGGACGGTAAACCGCTGACATACTTTGAAATTGCCGGTGAGGATCAGCAATACTATCCGGCCCTTGCAGCAATTGCCGGTAATACGGTTGTGGTAAGTTCAGATCAGGTGACCGATCCGGTTGCGGTACGCTTTGGATGGAGGGCCACTGCCGAACCCAACCTGTTTAATGGGGCCGGACTGCCGGTATCGCCTTTCCGCAGCGATAACTGGAAAAGATTATCAGAGTAAACTGTATCGGATAGGTGTTTCTTTTATCTATCCTTCAGGGAGTATTATATACTTTTTGTTGTAAATCAATCCGCATAACATTTTGGAGCTGGACTATGATATCATTATATGCCTTCACAAGCATAATTTGACTCTACCGTCATTTTTTTGTAATTTGCTGCTTGTTAAAAAATTACCAATAATATTATCCTAATGAAAGCTTCTATTGTTAAAACCGCCATCTTTTTGATAGTTTTTAGTATCGGTTCTCCTTCATACAGCCAGTCTCCTGAAATAATATGGGAAAGATCTTATGGTGGTACAGCTAATGACCATTCTTATGATATTGTACCTACTATTTTAGGAGGATATATTGTTTTGGGCAGAACTGAATCGAACGATGGTTATGTGCATGGAAATAAGGGCAATGGCGATATATGGGTATTAAGCTTGAATGCAGAGGGAGATACCAATTGGACTCAATGTTACGGAGGGAGTGAAAATGATGGGGCAGGAACATTGAACAGAGCTACGGATAACGGTTATATAATCGATGGGAATACTTTTTCTTTCGATGGTGATGTGCACGGAAATCATGGAGAATCTGATATCTGGATTCTTAAAATTGATGACAGTGGTGATACATTGTGGACAAAATGCCTGGGAGGCAGCGGAAATGAATTCGGTTTTTTACGGCGAACTTTAGATAATGGATATATAATTGCAGGAAGGTCCAATTCATTAGACGGCGATGTTCATGGAAATCATGGCGATTACGATTGCTGGGTTGTAAAATTAAATGCCGATGGCGATACCTTATGGACAAAAAGCCTGGGTGGAAGTGAATTTGATGTCGCTTATGCTGTTAATCAGACAAATGACAATGGCTGCATTATAGCCGGATATTCATATTCGGATGACGGCGATGTACATGGGATTCATGGATTGGAGGCAGATTGCTGGATCATACGTCTTGATGCCTCAGGCGATACACTCTGGACAAAATGTTATGGTGGAAGCGAAAGAGACGCACCGTATTCCATAATACAAACCTACGATAGTGGATTTATTTTTGCCGGATATACGGAATCAGATGATGGCGATGTACATGGACATAAGGCCTCACGGGATTTTTGGATAGTAAAGCTAAATAGTACCGGCGACACTCTTTGGACAAAATGCCTGGGGAGTAGCGATTGGGATGAAGCATGGTCGGTAATACAAACTACCGATAGTTGTTATATTGTGGCAGGAGAAGTTAGTGCAAACGATGGCGATGTGCAGGGATTTCATGGACAAAGAGATGCCTGGTTTGTTAAATTAAATCCTTCCGGCGATACCTTATGGACAAAGTGCTTTGGGGGATCAGCACTTGATTGGCCCTACGCTATTTACGAAACTGCCATTGACGAATATATTGTAGCCGGATACTCATCTTCATCTGACGGGGATGTTGAAGAAAACAACGGAGTTTCAGATTTTTGGGTCGTTAAACTGGCGCCATGCCCTAAGCTAGTTACTATTGATACTACAATTTGTGAGGGTGATTCCTATTTTGCAGGAGGTTCGGAACAAACACTTCCCGGTACTTATTATGATACCCTGCAAACTTATTATGCCTGCGATAGTATTGTAATCACCAATTTATCAGTAGAAGTATGTGAAAGTGCAGTTGCGAAAAGAGATTTTGAATCAATCAGTATCTATCCAGTTCCTGTAAATTCTTTTCTCACTATACAGACAGCTAATTTTCATTATGCCGATTTATTCGATATCACAGGTCATCTCATACTGTCGACTAAAGAAAAAACTTTAGATCTTTCAGAATTAAGTGAAGGAATTTATTTCGTGGTTATTTCAGATTATCAAGGGAATATAGAAACGCACAAACTCATTCTTAATAAATAACTTTTTTTATTATTAATATTCTACTGCAAAGCTTTTAATAATTTCTCTTCCAGCGTTATTTCGCCCGAAGAGATATTTATGGCAGTTTCAATAAGCGAAAGGTGCGAATAGGCCTGGGGGAAATTTCCTAATAATCTTTTACTTTCGAAATCGAGACCTTCGCTGAACAATCCCAGATGATTGCTGTAACCCAGCAACTGTTCGAACAGGTACACTGCTACTTCTTTTTCACCGATCTTATACAGAGCATCAATAAGCCAGAAAGTACAGATGGTAAATGAGGATTTGGGCTGCCCGAAATCATCTTCGTTGCGGTAGCGGTACATCAGTCCGTTATGACTTAGCATGGCTTGTGTGGCTTTCACAGTGCTTACGTATTTTGGGTCGCCGGCCTCGATAAAACCATAGGGTTCGAGCAGCAGGTTGGAGGCATCGAGATTATGATTATTGTATGCCTGGGTGAAAGAACCGATAGTATCATTCCAGGCGTTATTCATAATATCAGTTTTTATTTTATCCCGGATTTTCATCCATGGAGCAAAATATCTTTTCATTTTTAATAACCTGGCAACCTTTAAAGCTCTGTCGATAGCCACCCAACAGAGTACTTTTGAAAAGGTGAAATGTTTGGGTTCGCTCCTGAGTTCCCAAATTCCCCTGTCGGGTTTTTGCCAGTTTTTTTCTACTACCTTCACAATACTCCGGGTAACGGTCCAGAGCGCTTCACTGTTTTCCAGAGTGGTTGTGAAAATATTGAATTGCTGATAGATAACATCCATCAGCACCCCGTAAATATCGTTCTGCTTTTGTTTATAGGCTGCATTTCCAATGCGTACCGGCCTTGAATTCAGGTACCCCGATAAATGATCTAATTCTTTCTCCTGGAGCTCACGTTCACCATGAATACCATACATGATCTGAATTTTCTCATCTTTATCAGGTATAATATTCAAAATGAATTTCAGGTATTGTCCGGCTACCCGCATGTGACCCAGGTTGGTCATTAACTTGATTACCATTGAAGCATCGCGAAGCCAGCAGTAACGGTAATCCCAGTTGCGGATCTCGCCGATGGATTCAGGAAGCGAAGTGGTAAGAGCAGCCACTATTGCTCCTGTTTTATCATAGCTCAGAAGTTTTAATGCCAGGGCACTGCGTAATATCTCGTCGTTATATTTTTTGTATTTTCTTGTTTTTTCTGACCAGTTGAGCCAATAAACTTTTGTACGTTCCATTTTCAGGTATGCACGCTCAACACTTTGTTCCAGCAGTTTCTGGTTATAGCTGATCAGAAAGAAAGCATCCGAAGTAAGCTTTAGCGTATGCCCTCCGATAACCCAACGCCTATCGAAATTTGTATACAGGTACAGTGAATCATAGGAACCACGAGAGGTAACACACTTAATATATTCATCTGCAATAACAGTTTTAGTTTTAAAACGGGCATATTCAAGTTGCGGATTAAATACTACACTGAATTCGGGATTTCCAGATATGTATTTTATATACCGGATAAGGTCGGGAGGGGAATAATATTCATTCTCTTTGGTATGATAGCGTGGCATAAAATCGATAAGCCTGAATTCATCCATTCCCGATTTAAAGGTAGTCTCAAGCAAATTAGTTCGGGGAATATAACGCTGAGTAACGGAATAACTTTTGCCAACAATTATTTCGAAACTACCTCCTTTTTCAACATCCAGAATTTTAGCAAATACCGAAGAGGAATTAAACTCCGGTAAGCAACACCAGTCGATAGAACCGGTTTCTGAGATCAATGCTCCGCTTCTGCAATTTCCTACTATTCCGTAATTAAAATTATCCATAGACATTACTGCAATTCTTTTTTTAATAGTACACACATTCTTTAAACCTGCCAAATTATTCCAGGCAAAGTTACTATTCTTGAATATTATCAGATGTGAAAATAGGATGTTATTAAGAATTTTATAAAAACTATCGGACGTTGAAGCGATAAAATTTTTCATTTTTCATTATTTTAAAGAAATAATAACTGGATTTTCAGTATCTTCTTTTAGGCAATTTAAGTTATCAATAACTTGGTTTTCTCAGTAAATAATTGTATAGTGTAAGTAAATCAACCTAAGATGAACAAAACTCTTATTATATCGAACCGCTTACCCTTTAATATTACGATTAATAAGGATAAAGTTAATGTCAAAGTAAGTGTTGGAGGATTGGCTACCGGAATGAAATCGGTTCACAATCAATCTGATTCTATCTGGTTCGGTTGGAACGGATTGATAGAAGAAGAAATTGAACCCGGACACAGGAAGGAGATTGATAAAGCTCTGAAGGATGCGAGATGTGTCGCAGTACCCTTATCATCGCTAGATATTGATGCTTTTTACTATGGTTTTAGCAATAAAACTATCTGGCCCTTGTTCCATTATTTTACCGAGTATGCTGAATTTGAAAAACATAACTGGCAGGCTTATGATGTGGTAAACCGAAAATTTGCCGATGTGATATCGGACTATATTACACCAGGTGATACGATCTGGATCCAAGACTATCAGCTTATGATGCTACCGAAATATGTTCGCGAGCAACACGAGGATATTTCCATTGGTTTCTTCCTACATATTCCTTTCCCGTCTTTTGAGGTATTCCGGACTCTACCCTGGAGGAATGAAATACTGGAAGGTTTGCTTGGAGCCAATCTCGTAGGTTTTCATACGTACAATTACCAACGCCATTTTCTGAGTTCAGTGCGCCGGCTGCTGGGTTATGATATTCATTTTAATGACATTAATTTGGGGAACAGGATTGTAAAGGTTGATTCGTTTCCTATGGGAATCGATTATGACAAATTCAATCAGGCGGCTATAGCACATAAAAAACGATCAGAAAAGCAAAAATCAACTATACAGAAGGAAATAGATCGAAACCTTTCCATGTCACCCGGATTGAAACTGGTATTATCAATTGATAGACTCGATTATACAAAGGGAATAGCTAACAGATTAAATGCTTTTGAATATTTTCTGGATCAATTTCCTGAATTCCGGGGAAAAGTTACACTGGTTATGTTAACAGTGCCTTCAAGGTCGAATGTGGAGCAATACCAGCTTATGAAAAGTGAGGTCGATGAGCAGGTAGGAAGGATCAATGGGCAATATTCGACCGTCAACTGGACTCCGGTTTGGTACTTTTATCGCTCACTGCCTTTCGAGAACTTAATCGACTTATACATATCCTCAGAAATTGCACTTATATTACCCATTCGCGATGGGATGAACCTTGTGGCAAAAGAGTATATTGCTTCCCAGGTCGATGGGAGGGGGGTATTGATCCTAAGCGAGATGGCGGGTGCTGCACAAGAGATGAGCGAAGCATTAATAGTAAATCCCAATAACTTTGAGGAAATTGCTCATGCACTCAGGGATGCAATCCTTATGAGTGAGGAAGAGCAGAAGGATCGGAATACGGTATTACAGCTGCGTCTTAAGCGATACAATATTGAGAAATGGGCTAATGATTTTATGCAGGCATTACAAAAGTCGCAGGAACTTCAGGTCCGTTATAATTCGAAGAAATTAACTATAGCAATGCAGGATAAATTATGGGCTCAATACAGAAAAGCAAAAAAAAGGGTATTGTTTCTTGATTATGATGGCACCCTCGTAGGTTTCCAGAAAAAGCCCGAACTGGCCCGGCCCGACCCCGAGTTGATAGAATTGCTTGATTGTCTGGCAAAGGATAAACGTAATGAAGTAGTATTGATCAGTGGCCGTGACAGGACGACATTCGACGACTGGTTTAATAAACATCATTATACACTTATTGTTGAGCATGGAGTATGGCACCGCAAATATAACACGGAATGGCTGCTTACGGAACCCATGAATAACGATTGGAAAGAAGTTATCCGATCGGTTATTGAGGTTTTTATTGATCGTACACCGGGCTCATTTCTTGAGGAAAAGAATTATTCTTTGGCATGGCATTACAGGAAGAGTGACCCTGAGTTGGGAACGCTTCAGGCAAATGAATTAAAAGATGAACTTACCAGTATGGTAGCTAATCGTAATCTTGAAATTATGGAGGGCAAGAAAGTGTTGGAAGTAAAAAATGCAGGCATAAATAAGGGTCGGGCAGCTTCTAAACTGTTACTGACAGGTTCTTACGATTTTATCATGGGTATTGGCGATGACTGGACCGACGAATACCTTTTTGAGGAATTACCCGAAAATGCTATAACAATTAAAGTGGGAATGCGAAATACGCTGGCTAATTATAATCTGAGTGACTACATAGAAGTCAGAGGTTTATTGGAAAAGCTTTCAGGCTTCTTGGCCGTGAGGGCGAAGAAGTGAAGTTCAGAGTCTGCCTGACGATAGGCAGGTTAAGAGTTTACCTGTCGGGATAAAATTTCAAGATTATATTTCGAGTCATTTGTGATTTTAGGACCGCTGCATACATAGAAAGGTGCGTCATGTATGCAATTTGATAATCCTGTCTCTGATGACTGAGTTATTTCCTTTTTTAAATTTATAGTAATAAGCCCCGCGTTTAGAGTCAGTGGTGTTCTTTATATTGAGTCGTTCCAGTACTTTAAGTGAAAGTATTTTTTTACGAAAATTACCTGGATCGAAATTACGCTGAAAAATGGCTTCATATAATTTTCTGAGTTGCTGTAAAGTAAACATTGAAGGCAACAGTTGTTCTCCTATCAATTTGTAGCTAGCTTTAAGCTTTAGTTTTTCATGTGCGCATTCCACCATATGGTCGTGATCGAATATAAGAGCTGGTTTTTTACCTAGCGACCACCACCTGGAACCATGTTTATTTACTTGTTGTTTATCGTGTTTATCGATGTGAATTAAGGCATAAAATGCAATGCTGATAACCCTTCCTCCGGAGTCCCTTGTCGGATCGGAAAAGACATGTACTTGTTCGAGATAGATATCTTTTAAACCGGTAAAATTCAAAAGTATTCTTTCTGCTGCCTGCTCGACGGTTTCACGAGGTTCTACCCAACCTCCCTGTAAAGACCATCTGTTCTTTTCAGGTTCAATGTATCTATGCGAAAGAAGCAATTTTAACTTCTCGTTTTCGTATCCGAAAATAATACAATCAACAGCAAGATGGTGGGTGGGAAATATGTCATATTGCGGTATGGTCATTAATGCTTGAATACTTGTAGTTATGAGACCAAAAATTCAATTTGATTGAAAATTCAGGCCTATTCGTCCACTCCAAATTCGTAGATACTTACTTGTGTATATTTTTCACCGGGACGCAACACCGTCGATGGAAAATTTTCGTGGTTGGGTGAATCAGGGTAATGCTGGGTTTCGAATATGCATGCAGAGCGATGCAAATAGTGTCTCCCTGATTTTCCAACAATCGTACCATCCATAAAATTTCCGCTATAAAATTGCAAACCCGGTTCGGTGGTTGATACTTTAACGTAACGTCCCGTCGTTTCTTCCCACAATTTAGCGGCAAAACCAAATGCTTTGGCGGAATCTTTTTTCAGTACCCAGTTATGATCGTAACCCAGGCCGTTGGCCAGTTGTTCGTCTTTCTGGTCAATATCGCTTCCGATCGGTTTTCCGGTGGTAAAATCGAAAGGTGTTCCGGTAACAGGAGCAATTTCCCCTGTAGGTATCCATTCTTTATCAATAGGAGTGAATGAATCGGCATTAATTTGGCAGTAATGATCGAGAATGGTCGAATCTCCCTCACCTTTCAGATTAAAGTAAGTGTGGTTCGTAAGGTTAACAACTGTAGGCTGATCGGTTTCCGCTTCATATTCTATTTTCAGCGAATTATCAGGATTCAATGTATAAGTTACACTCATACTCAGGTTTCCGGGATAGCCTTCTTCACTATCGGGAGAAAGATAGGTCATGGTAATACTATTACCACTCTGTGTAGCATTCCATACACATTTATCTATACCCTTTTTACCCCCATGAAGGGTGTTGTTGCCTTCGTTCCTGAAAAGATTGTATTCCTGGTTATCGAGCGTAAATTGTGCGTTTCCGATACGATTGGCAAATCTTCCGACAACAGGTCCGGAATACATCTTGTCTTTCAGATAGCCGTAAATGTCAGGATAACCAAGAGCTATATCGGCAAGATTTCCGTCCTTATCAGGCGTGATAATTCCTACAACACGGGCCCCGTAATTGGTTAAATACACGGTGATACCGCTGTCGTTTTTCAGCGTATAAAGTTTTATTTCTTTACCATCGAGCAGGGTATCGAAATTTTGAGGATTAAGAGCAATTGAAGATGTTCCGGTTTTTTTCTGCGATGTGCAGGCAATCATCGCAAATACAGCTAGAATAGTTATAAAATTTCTCATAGTAAAATAGTTCATTTGGTTAATTCTTTTTCGACGAATATTCCAAGTTTTATATAGTTATTATAAATAGTCTGGTATTTTTTGACATTTGCGGGTATCGGCTTATATTCGGTTTCAAAGCCGCTTCCCATATTTTCTTTGGCCAGTTCAAAGTTAGCATAAACACCTCCGGCAACTGAAGCAGCCATGGCTGAACCCAGGGCGCATGCCTGTTCTGAGCGGGCTACAAGTATGGGTTTATTCAAGACATCTGCCATGACCTGCATGATGTAATCCGATTTTTTAGCTACACCACCCAGCGCAATAATGCCATCGATCCTGATTCCTTCGTTGATAAATCGTTGCACAATAGCTTTTGCTCCAAATGCAGTGGCTTCAACCAATGCCTTGAAGATTCGTGGAGCATCGGAACCCAACGATAAACCTGCAAGGGCTCCTTTCAGATTCTGGTTGGCATCGGGAGTGCGTCGGCCGTTCAGCCAGTCTAGCGCCAGTTCCGTAGTCTCTTCTACCAATAATTTTTGAGCCTCTTTGCTAAGACGGGGAATGAGCTTGTCAGAAATTTCTAACAAGAGTTTGCTCTTATCCTCATCAGATAAAATGGTTGTTTCAGTAAGCAGGGTTTCAAAAGGCCATAACAATAGTGTTTTAAACCATGCATACACATCGCCAAATGCCGATTGGCCGGCTTCAAGTCCTATATAACCGGGAAGTACTGATCCGTTGACCTGACCACAGATACCCCGGACCAGATTATTTCCTACATCGGTGATCGGGGCCGTAAGAATATCGCAGGTCGATGTGCCCATAACCTTCGTCAGATAATAGGGTTTTATTTCAGCGCCAACTGCTCCCAGATGTGCATCGAAAGCACCTGTGCCAATAATTACATCATTAGGTAATCCGAGTTTTGCCGCCCATTCTTTTGTAATAACTCCAGCTGCATGGTCGACGGTGTAAGTATCGCTATATAACTTTTCCCGTAAACCCGAAAGCAGGGGATCGAGTGTTAGAAGGAATTCTTCGGATGGTAACCCATTCCAGCTTTCATGCCACATTGCTTTGTGACCCGCAGCACAACGGCTTCTTTTTATTGCTTTATCTGATGTAACCCCCGTTAGCAGGGCTGGGATCCAGTCGCAATGCTCTACCCATGAGTGTGCAGCCTTGCGGACTGATTCATCTACACGTAAAATATGCATTATTTTTGCCCAAAACCATTCGGATGAATAAACTCCTCCCTCGAACATGGTATAATCGGTACCTCCCCAGTTTTTAGCTTTCTCATTAATTTTAGCAGCTTCTTCCACCGCTGTGTGGTCTTTCCACAATATAAACATGGCATTTGGATTTTCTTCGAAGCCAGGAGTTAGCGATAGTGGAATTCCTTGTTCATTTACTGCAACAGGCGTTGAGCCTGTTGTATCTACCGAAATGGCAACAACGGATTTTGCTGCTTCAGTTCCGGCTTTATCAAGGATGCTTTTAATCGTTTGTTCAATCCCTTCAAGGTAATCGAGCGGATGCTGACGGAACTGATTTTTGCTTGGATTACAATATTTCCCTTCCTTCCATCGCGGATAATAAAAGACTGAATTGCCTACTTCCTTACCATTAGAACTATCGACGAGAATAGATCGCACTGAATCGGTTCCATAATCTATTCCAATTACATATTTTGCAGTACTCATAAAAAAGGGCTATTTGGTTTCAAGCGTCAGGAGAACGATCGATTTTGAAGGCATTGTAACCGCAATGTTCTCTTTTTTTAGGTTGTAATTCTCAAAGACCTGAATATTCACCATTTCTTCCTGATCGAAGTCGTTGTATGCATTCATTGTATCTGCGGTAATAATTTCGGAAGAAACTACTCGGTAATTTTCACTTCCATCCAGTATGATATTGATTTTGGCTTCATCGTTAGGGTTTACATTTGTAATGGTAATATGAACCTTTCTTTCGTTTTTTGAGGCAGTTGCTGATATTTGGGGAATTTTCTGGTCGTTGAAAGTATAGTTTATGCAATCAATTTCTGTAGGCAGTAATAAAGCATCGTGATGTACTTTGTACATTTTAAAAACATAAAAAGTAGGTGTTTTTACCAATTTGTCATCCTGGGTCAAAACTACCGACTGCAGCACATTTACAGCCTGGGCAATATTTGCCATACTTACCCGGGAACAATGTTTGTTGAAAATATCCAGGTTCAGAGATGCTACAATAGCATCTCTTAAGGTATTTTGCTGATACAGAAAAGCAGGATTTGTTCCCGGTTCGGGATCAAACCAGTTTCCCCATTCATCGACCACCAATCCAATCTTATTTTCAGGATCGTATTTGTCGATTATGTCAATATGGCCGGAAATATATTCTTCGATTATCAGTGTTTTAGACATTGAGGAAAACCATTCCTCTTCATTGAAATCACGGGCCGAACCCTTATTTGTCCAGTCGTGACAAATGGTGTAGTAGTGCAGTGAAATGCCATCCATATAACCTTTCAGCCAGTCGTCAGTTGTACTCCATTCTTTTAAAAGATATTCTGTCCAGGCATAATCGTTTTGAGTTGGTCCGCAGGCTACTCTATGCAATGTATTATTGCCGAAATTGTTAAGAAAGCGGGAATACCTGCGAAGTTCCTGAGAATAAGTTTCAGGAGTCATCATACCACCACAGCCCCACATTTCATTACCAATACCCCAAAATTTTACCTTCCAGGGTTCTTCTCTTCCGTTTTTCTTCCTCATATCTGTTATAGGAGTTTCTAAATCTGATGTCAGGTACTCGACCCATTCAGCCATTTCCTGAACCGTACCGCTTCCCATATTTCCACAAATCACGGGTTCGCAATTTAGTTGCTCGCATAAATCCATAAATTCATGAGTGCCGAAACTGTTATCCTCAATCACACCTCCCCAACTCATATTAACTGAATTACCTCTTTCCGACGGATATCCAATGCCGTTGCGCCAGTGATAGGTATCGGCAAAGCAACCCCCGGGCCAACGGAGATTTGGAATATCGATTTCTTTGAATGCCTGTACAACATCATTTCGTATACCCCTGGTATTAGGGATGCTTGATTCGGGGCCAACCCAAAAGCCATCGTAAATACATCTTCCCAGGTGTTCGGCAAAATGTCCGTAAATGTGTCTGCTTATAGTGTCTTTTCCCTCATCTAACCTGACAGTGATTTTGTTTTCCTGGGTAAAAGAGAAAGAAGATAGGAAAAGAAAAGTGATAATAGTGATGGTAATTTTATTTGTTTTCATCAAAATGTTTTTTATGGTTTTTGTTTTTTTGTCCGTAATAAGCATTTTTTCCGTGTTTTCGCAGGTAGTGTTTATCGAGCAGGTATTTGTCGACCGGATTTGTATTTCCAAGCGCTTGTGTTCGAAATGCCATTTTCGCTACTTCTTCTAAAACTACTGCATGCTGAACCGCTTCGTGAGGATCGGTCCCCCAGGTGAAAGGGCCATGTCCGTTAACTAATACACCGGGAATTGAAACATAGTCATGTGACTGAAAGAGTTCAACAATGACTTTCCCTGTATTTTCTTCATAGGTTGATTCAATCTCTGCTTGCGTTAACTTTCGCGTGCAGGGTATTTCACCATAGAAGTAATCGGCATGAGTGGTGCCATAGGCGGGTATGGATTTTCCAGCCTGAGCCCAGCTGGTCGCCCATTCGCTGTGAGTATGGACAATACCTCCTGTTTCCGGAAAATTCTGATACAAAATAAGATGTGTCGGGGTATCGGATGATGGATTTAAGTTGCCTTCCACATGTTTTCCATTCATATCGATAACCACCATATCATTCGCTTTCATTTTATGGTAGGGAATGCCACTTGGCTTAATAACCATCAGTCCTTTTTTCCGGTCGATACCACTAACATTTCCCCAGGTTAAAACTACCAATCCGTGTCTGACCAGATCAAGATTTGCCTTTAGTACATTTTCTTTTAATTCCTTTAGCACGATAAAGAGTTTATCTTATTCCCTTAGCTAAATGATAGTAAACCTCATTCCAACGCAATTCTTTTTTGAATTCATCGAGATGAGTATTTTCATCAATCATCAGGCATTCAATACCTGCCATTTCTGCAAGATCAAGAATATGTTCTGATTTAACTGCCTGTGTAAAAACTGTATGATGGGCTCCTCCCGCAAGAATCCAGGCTGCAGCTGCAACTTTCAGGTCAGGTTTGGGATCCCATAATACCCGGGCAACAGGAAGTTTTGGGAGATTGGGTGTTTCCACAACTTCAACTTTATTTATCAGCATGCGGAATCGGTTGCCCATATCCATGAGTGATATGTTCAGCGCATCACCTTTTGGAGCTTTGAATACCAGTCTGGCCGGATCGGCTTTTCCTCCTATGGAGAGTGGATAAACCTCTAAAGAAGGCTTACCTGCAGCAATTGATGAACACACTTCGAGCATATGAGCTCCAAGAACCCTCATGCCGCGCGGATCAAGATGATAGGTGTAATCTTCCATAAAAGATGTACCTCCTTCAAGTCCCTCCGACATAACTTTAATTGTACGAACTAATGCTGCAGTTTTCCAATCGCCCTCAGCGCCGAACCCGTATCCCTGCTGCATAAGTCGTTGTACCGCAAGACCCGGTAATTGAACAAGTCCATGCAGATCTTCAAAATTAGTTGTAAAGGCACTGAAACCACCTTCTTCCAGGAAAGCTTTAAGCCCCAGCTCAATGCGTGCCTGATAATCAATGGTTTTCAAAGAATCAGCATCTTTCAAAATATTTTTAGCTATATTGTATTGCGACTTGTATTCTTCAGCGAGTTCACGTACTAATTTTTCGGGTACCTTTTCAATATAGCTGACCAAATCTCCAACGCCATAGCCGTAAACAGAAAAGCCGAACTGAATTTCTGACGATACTTTATTTCCTTCCGTTACAGCAACATTTCTCATATTATCACCAAAGCGGGCAACCTTGAGTGTCTTCAGTTCATGTTTTCCTATGGTAGCCCGAAGCCAGATATCGAGTTCTTTGACAACCTCACTATCTTTCCAATGTCCGACAATAATCTTCCTGTCAATACGCATACGGGCATTGATAAAACCAAATTCTCTTCCACCGTGTGCCGATTGGTTCAGATTCATGAAATCCATGTCAATCTCTTTCCAGGGAATGTCGCGGTTAAATTGTGTATGAAGATGAACGAAAGGTTTATTTATAAGATTTAGGCCGTTAATCCACATTTTTGCAGGTGAAAAGGTATGCATCCATACAATCATCCCGATACATTTTTCTGAAACATTAGCCTCGTTACAGGTTCTGCTAATAGCATCGGGTGTAGTAATAACCGACCGGAAGACAATCCCGACCGGAGATTTCACCTGTCTGGCCAATTCTGCTGCAATCTCTTTTGAGTTTGCTTCAACCTGCCTGAGAGTTTCTTCACCATATAAATGCTGACTGCCTGTAACAAACCAGACTTCGTATTTGCCCATATTGCATTTCATTTCTTAATTACTTCTTATAAATCAATTTATCTTAACCTCTAAAGTAGAGATAAGCAGCTACTATTAGGATAATTACAATGACCGAAGTGATGACATCTCCCTTTGACCAGCTATCTCGTGTATTTTTGCGATCAGTAGCTGATGTAGTACCAAATGTGAGACCGTTAATTTTCTCGTAGGAGGGCACTGCCGTCATGTAACTGACGCCAATCATTACAATAATACATACAATAAATATTATCAGACTGTAGTATTGAAAGAAAATATTGTTTACTACCCATAGGAATGATCCACTCTCATATGTAAATCCGTTCATCAGTTTTACAGGTGTGTCAATGGCTAATCGCACTAAGCCTAAAGCAAAACCAATAATAAGTGTTGCCAGTGCACCTTTGCTATTTAAGCGTTTCCAAAATACGCCTAAAAAGAAGACAACGGCAATAGGTGGAGCAAGATAGGCTTGCACACCTTGTAAGTAATCATAAAGTCCTCTGCCTCCTTTTATTACTGGAATCCACAATAATCCGATTACAACCATTACAGAAGTAGCAACTCTACCCATCCATACCAGCTGTTGTTGTGTTGCTTTTGGTCGAATGCGGGAATAAAAATCCATTGTAAATAGGGTGGATGATGCATTAAATACACCGGCTAACGAACTCATTAATGCAGCTAACAATCCTGCTACAACAATACCTCTTACTCCAATAGGTAGTATGTGTGCAACAAGTAATGGAAAGGCTTTTTGAGCATTTTCCCTGATCAGCTCGCCATTAGCATTAAATAATTCATTGTGAATGACCGCTATATTGCCATTCTTAGCAATAGCAAAGCAAATCATCCCGGGTATAATAAATATAAAAACAGGTAATAATTTCAGAAATGAAGCAGCAATTGAACCACGTCTGGCTTGTTGTTCATTGGGTGCACCCAATGCACGTTGAACAATATATTGATCGGTACACCAATACCAGAGACCAATAATCGGGGCACAGAAAAGCATACCGAGCCAGGGATAGTTATCGTTAAAATACCAGGCCATCCTTCCTGTTTCTCTTACGGGAGCCCAGGTTCCTTCCAATCCGTTCGGTACCATTGGCTTCCATAAATTGAACATCTCCGATCCGGCAATATTTCTTAATTCACCAAAGCCACCTAAAGCATGCAATCCGAAAATGGTTACTAAAATTGAACCCAGAACCAGTATAATGGTTTGCATGGCTTCAGTATAGGCAACTGCCCGCAAACCGCCAAGTACAGTGTATATACCTGTGAAAACAATTACAAGAACTGATCCTACCCAGAAACTATCGAGACCCATGAAATTTAAATCGGGAAGCAGCACACTGAAAACAATTCCTCCTGCAAAAATTCCAACGGCAATTTTTGTGAGTACATAGGCAACTAGTGAAATAACAGAAAGAAATGTACGTGCCTGAGGTGAAAATCTTCTTTCAAGAAACTCGGGCATGGTAAAAACTTTCGATCGCATATAAAACGGAACCATTACCCAACCCAATACAAGCAAACACCATGCGTGCAACTCGTAGTGGGCCATCGCAACTCCATCGGTAGCGCCCGATCCAGCCAAACCTACCAGATGCTCGGAACCAATATTGGAAGCAAAAATAGAGGCTCCAATTATGAACCAACCTAGGTTTCTTCCTGCTAAAAAATAATCTGTTGATGTTTTTTGCTGTCTTTTTATTACCCACCAGGCTAATCCAAGAATTATAATAAAATAGCCGGCAATTATTATCCAATCAATATAGTGTAAAGTTGACATAGTGATTATTAGTTTTAGATTAATAAGTCAATAAAAGTAAGAAATACTTTTTAAAATTGGATGGTAAAATAATTAGGTGAGGAAAAATTAACAATAAATACTTGATTTGCAGATAGTATTGCATAAAAATTTATATCCTTAAAAATAGGTGAATATGTTTTTAAAAAAAATAGTCTATCGAAATTCACTTTACGACTATTAACTTTTATTAGCATATCAGATAATTGTTTTCACCAATACTTGAAGGGATAACCTAATAAAATCCAGGTGTTAAACATAAAAATATAAAAGTAGATGCCGGATAAAAAGCAGGTTGGTAATAAAAATTTTAATCACTTGGTGAATCTTCAATAACTTCTTTTTGTTTATAAATCAATAAGTTAGAATTTTCTATCGAAACATTATTACATACTCAATTTTGACTCAACTAGACAAACATAAATTAAATATCATGATGAAAAGATCAAGCTATTTTTCATTAAAAATTTTAAGATTAAAATTTCATGCCTTTTATCAACGAATAGCATTTATTCATCAATACGATTATGATGAATAAGTAATCAATAATTATATTTGAACTGATCAGAGATTTTTGTGCCGGTTCTTGCAATGTATTGTCTGATCAACTTGGGCTTACTTGAATACGGAATCATGTTTATATTGACCTAAACTAATCACCCGTTAACGATGAAAAGTTATATTCATTATGTCCACAATATCAAAGATGACGAAACGTCATGGTTCTTAAGTTCAGCGAACCATAAAAATCGAGTAGAAAAATTTCGGAACAAGTTTAACACTATTAATGAGTTACAGCAGGCGATCCTGAAGGAATCTAACTCATCCGTGTTCAGATTTGTTTCCGAACATCTGGATCTTTATAAATATTTCCGGCATATTATTTTCTCCACTAATTCGAAATCTTATGTTGATAACGTGGATTTCAGCAATGTCAGAGCCATAATCAATTTTAAACCAATAAATAATATTCAGGAAATAAATGAACACTTGATATCTGTTAATAAATTACTACCCGATGCGGGAATTTATATAGGTAGCATTGAATCCTATGGCGAAAGAAAAAATAGATTTTGTGCAAGATATGGTGAGAAACTTGGAAGAATAATCTGGCTAACGGATTTTGTATTTAATAGAATTATCCCAAAAATCCGTCCGCTACAGAAATTATATTATTTTTTTACTTCAGGAAAGAATCATGTTGTTTCTCGTGCTGAGATCTTGGGAAGATTGGTATATAATGGTTTTGAAATAATTGAATACAAATACATCGAAGGGATTTTATATTTTGTTGTTATCAAAACCAGTGAACCTCAGATTCATCTAAATCCTTCCTATAACTTGATTATAAAGTTAAAGCGAATTGGTAGAAACGGTAATATGATTAATGTTTATAAATTCCGGACGATGCATCCTTACTCTGAATTTCTTCATGATTATATTCTTAAACTTAACGGATATAATCAGGTTGGAAAACCAGCCGATGATTTCAGAGTTGCACGATGGGGTAAATTACTTAGGAAATTGTGGCTTGATGAACTTCCCCAAGTAATTAATTTGCTTAAAGGCGAAATGAAAATAGTTGGAGTAAGGCCTTTAAGTATGGTGCGCTTTAACCAACTTCCAAGCGATTTACAAATTCAAAGAATTAAACATAAACCAGGTTGTTTTCCTCCTTATGTTGCTTTAAATATGCCTGATGATAGAGCAAATATTCTTGCAGAAAGAATTTATCTGGACGAGAGAACACATCATCCATTAACTACGGATATTAAATATTTCTTTTTGGCATTGTATAATATTATTACTAATAAAATTCGAAGTGCTTAAATACAATAGCCAGGTAATAGCAGATTATTTCAAGTTTGATTTTATTTTTTTCCCGGTAGTTGAAATATGTATCTGGTCTTTTATTTCAATAACCTGTGGTATTTTAAAACTAGCCAATTTTCTTGAACAGTAATCTTTAATTGTATCAGGAGTAACTAGATCAAGGTGTGATTTATCTACAACAATACTTGCCTTAATAGCCTCACCTAATAAATCATCATCAACTGCAAAAATAGTACAATCAATTACTTCAGGTATTGATACAATAGTTTCTTCAATCTCTTTAGGACTTATTCGTTTCCCGCCTACCTTAATAATTTCTTTTTGCCGGGCTGTTAAATAGATAAAACCATCTTTATCTATTGTTCCCAGATCACCTGTATGTAACCAGGAATTACGAATGGTCTGATTTGTTGACTCAGTATCGTTCAAGTAACCCAGCATAATGTTATCTCCCCTGGCAATAATTTCTCCAACATCTCCAGGCTTTACCAAATCTCCCGATTGATTCACAACCTTTAATTCGACGCCAGGTATAGCTTTCCCGATAGAACCAAGTTTTGGCTTCAAATACTCAATCGGCAGATACGAAAGACGCGCAGTTGCTTCGGTTTGTCCATACATAACATAAAAATTAATACCAGGTTGAGCTTTCATAAATTCTTTAATAAAAACTGTATGCAGTTTACCTCCTGCCTGTGTTACATATTTAAGGTGAGGAAATGTTTTTTTCTTAAAACTGTCAGATTTCCTGAGTAAAATTTGGAAATGACTGGGAACACCTGCAAAACCAGTGCATTTAAATTTCTCAAGATCGTTTAGCACTGATCCTAAGAAAATAAACGTGTTATTTAAGACTATTGAACCTCCAACTCTCAGATGCGTGTGTAATAACGATAAACCATAACAATAATAAAAGGGAAGCACAACTTCCATTATATCACTGGAACTGAGATTTAAATAATCAATAATGGATTGAGTATTGGCTATAAGATTTTTATGACTGATCATGGCGCCTTTGGGCATCCCTGTTGATCCTGATGTAAAAATTATTTCAGCACAACTCTCGTTATTAAAATTTTTATCTAAAGTTTCACAAGTATTTTCAAATAAAGATGTGGTTTCCAAGTCTGAAATCACTGTATAATTTTTGAAGCTATGCCGGTTCATGAGTTTCGTATCAACAAAGATGAATGAAGACTTACATTCCTTTGTAATGTATTCAAGATTTGATGCTTCGATGTCAGGATTTAGAGGGACACAGGTTCTACCTGATTTAAGAATTCCTAAATAGGCCACAAGAAAAAAAATGTTGTTATTGCTAAACAGCAGTATCTTTTCATTACTGTTTGTTTTTTCCTTCAGATAGGCTGCAACAAGTAAGCTTTTTTTATAAAGTTCCTTATAAGTAATCTGCTCCTTCGGACCTAAAAGAAACTCTTTATC
>Ga0307441_1000267_pt1 | contig 20098 bp, 12 predicted proteins | sample SalMarWE160420MG_FD_202149 | JGI IMG/M metagenome (GOLD analysis project Ga0307441, IMG submission 202149) | Salt marsh sediment microbial communities from the Plum Island Ecosystem LTER, Massachusetts, United States - WE1604-20 | ecosystem: Environmental > Aquatic > Marine > Intertidal zone >... | reverse complement strand
GCAATCCTGTGCAGGAAATGGAAGACCAGGGTAAAGGGAAGAGATTGGTATGATTTTGCATGGTATGTCGGAAAGTATCCGGAATTAAGCCTTAAACATCTGGAAAACAGGATGAGGCAGTCCAAAGATTATATAAAGAAAGAACCATTGACAGAACATAATTTTAAGCAGCTGCTTGATAATTCCATAGATGAACTTGATGTAGTAAAAGCAAAGGAAGAAGTAGAACCTTTCGTAGATAATAAAAGGTCGTTGGAACTTTGGTCAAAAGATTTCTTCAAATCTGCTGCAGAAAAAATTAAAATTGTTTGATGCTAAAGGAAATATTTTTGAGAAAACGATTTGCAGAATAGAAACAGGAAGCTCTGCCAAATTCTACTTATGCAAATAAAAATAAATTTGAATAACGCAAAAAATTAGAGATTAGAATAATTCCCTGAGAAATTCGTGCATTAAAAATCCTTACCTCAGTTTTTCCCAATTCTTTTGTAAACTTTTTAACTTTAATAACTAAAACATTATAATAAAAAAAGCCCATCTGATGGGGGTGCCAGACGGGCTTAGTCTCTAACCGATAAAGGGCAGGGAAAGTCCTTTATCGAGACCGATATCAATATAAAAAAAAGTTTTTGAAAAAGAAATTATAGTAATTTTGTTGTCAAAAATATTTTTGTCCATTAAAGACCGGATGTCGACTGAAGGTGGATTTATTATCCCCTTTTTGGTTAAGAAATTTAAAATAGTCTTTTCATTTATGTCAAAATCTATAATTAATTCCCAACTGTACACCGTTAAAAGTTAATGCAGGAAATATTCGTAACGACGGACCGCTAATGGTTTGAGGTGCTAAATCTTTTTCCGGAGCAATAATGTTTCCGAATGAATATCCAAGAAAGAAAGCCAAAGGTAAATCGCTGTACCAATGCATTCCTTTACTGACTAATGATGCGCCTAACAATCCAAGCAGCGGATAACCGACAGGCTTTATCCATTTTTCTTCGGGATAATTGTTTGCAATAACAGTAAGAATTGCTGTGGCAGTAGAAAGATGACCTGAAGGGAAAGAATAAAAGGCCGGCTGATCTTTTTGATATTGTCTAATACTTGGGAAAGGATCCCAATCTCCGCCGTTTTCAGTTGATGCCGAAGGACTTTGTCTTCCGGTTATTCTTTTTAAGACTTGTACTAAAATGCCGGTAGATAATATTGCTTCTACTATATTGCTCCCGGTTTTTACGGCTCTCTGATCATGAAAAATTAATCCGGGTATTGCAAATGCTGCTGCCGATAAAAACTGATATCGTCCGTTTCCCATATTTACAGCTATATCTGCTATCCTATGGTCGATTAAAGATTTTCTAAACATTTTATTTTCAGCTTTCCACCCTTGCTGATCAACCAGCATCAACGATCCGGTTAACGCACCGATTGTTAGTAAAGTTGGAATTTTTTTAACCGTAAAGGACTGTTTAAAAAAGCTCAAATAATCGGAAGGAATATTGGAAAACATCTGATACCACTTTGTATTTACATTATTATAATCTGTTCTAAAATTATTAATATTTAAATAGGAAAGGGTTGAGTCTGGAATAATATTTTTATTTGTCTGTCCGAATATTGAATTCTGCATTAAATTTATGAAAATAAAAATAAGAGCTGGAAAGAACAATAATTTTTTTCCCATTGAGAGATGGATAAGTTGTTATTAATATTAAATTATAATGTAAATATTTAACTTATAAAGATTATCCGCGATAAAAATTGATGGTTAATATAGGATTAAATAATCAAATATTTTTATATCAATTATTATATTTTTAATAATCCGGTAAGCTGAAGTGATCTTTATCAATCGAAAAAGTTAAATAATCAAATGGTTATTATTGTATTTAAGCCGATTTGTTAAAATTCATGTGCGATTATAACTTCTTATTTAATGAATTAATGAAGTTACACAATTGTCATGCTGAACTAGATTCAGCATCTAATAATGTTGAAAAAATGAAGATTCCGAATCAAGTTCGGAATGACAAAAGATATTTTTTATTAATTATGTGTAACTTCAGTTAATTATTAGGTAAAAAATAAGAGTTAATTTATGATAGGATTATTTATTTCTTCGGCTTTTTTATATAGTACTTCCAGACATGATAACCTGCCAATATAATTGCTCCTGAAAAATCTACATCATACATTATTTTCTGGAATGTTGATGGCCTTGATTTTAAATAAAAATTGCGGAAATAATTTTTCATTTCCATAGTATTATTATAAAGATTTTCATTTGCCGAATAAATATTACCCGATGGTAACGGTTCGTTTTTATAATTAAAATATGAGACATTATTAAACAAACTGTCCTGAGTTAAGAGGTATAAATTGTTTAGAGTATTAATTTTGTTAATTTGAAAGTTGTTTCCGGGAATAAAATTTAAATCCGAATTATAGAAAAAATAATAAGTGCTGTCTTTTTTAATTTTTGTCGAATCGGAATTTATGATCTGACAATTGAGTTCTGCAGTAAAAAAACATAATATTAAGAATACTAGTTTATTCATTGCACTCCTATTCTCAGCAGAATTTTACTATATAATCTTTTTAAAACAACCGGTATATCGGCAGCAGAATAAATCATTATCAACATGGTTCATTTAGCCTTTAATATCAACATTATTTTACTTAAGAAGACTTTACAAATTTAACGAATAATAAGTTTACTGTAAATCTGAAATTAAAATGAAAATTTTAATATAATTTCGAATTATATATTAGCAGTTGTGTGAATTAAAAATAAGTGAATTAATAAACACTTATGTCGGTCTGAGCGTAGTCGAAGACTTGTATTCACCGTTCGACCACGCTCACGGTGACAATTTAACGCGCTTTTGAAAATATTTTTATATCGAAAAATTCATTTAATATATTATTAGTCATGTTAAGCAAAGGTCATGCTGAACTTGATTCAGCATCTCAAAAATAGCAAAAAAAAGAGATTCCGAATCAAGTTCGGAATGACATCATGTTTTATTTCCCAATTTGTGCGTAACGTGAGTTATTATTTAATACACACAACGGGTTATATATTATAAAATTGAAATATAATTACTGCTTCAACTTTCCCATTTAGTTTTTATTAAGGCTTTTGTGATATTTTTGTTACAATTAATATTTATATTGATCAATAAAAATTAGGTTATATGAAAAGAGTACTAATAATAGAAGACGATAAAGAGATATCCGATCTCCTTGAGATCCACTTAAAAGATCTGGAATGTTCGATTGATAAAGTTTATGACGGCATCTCAGGACTGCAAAATGCCAAATCAAATTCCTTTGATCTTATAATTTTGGACGTGATGCTGCCTAAAATGGACGGCTTTGAAGTTTGCAGGGAAATAAGGAAAGCCGAATTAAAAACACCGATTTTAATGTTGACATCAAAATCAGAGGAAACAGACAAAGTCCTTGGGCTTGAATTCGGCGCGGATGATTATTTAACCAAACCATTTAGTCTAAGGGAATTTATTGCGCGGGTTAAAGCAATTTTTAGAAGAGTTAATGAATTTTCCGGAAGCGGAACGGAAAAGAAAAAACTTGTGTTTGATGCTCTTGTTATTGACTTGGATAAAAGACGGGTGTTTCTTAATAACGAAACTGTTGACCTAACGCCTAAAGAATTCGATCTTCTTTTCTTAATGGCATCACACCCGGGAAAAATTTATACGCGCGAAAATTTGCTGAATTTAATTTGGGGAACACAGTACAGCGGTTACGAACATACGGTTAATTCTCATATAAACAGGCTGCGCAATAAGATTGAAAAGGATATATCCGATCCGAAATATATAATAACTAGCTGGGGAGTCGGTTATAGATTTAATGACCAAATTTAAAACTGATATTTAAAGAAACAAGCATATGAAAAAATTTTTCAGTTCTCTTTTCTGGAAAATATCTTCAACATTTTTACTCATTCTTATTGTAATGAGTATCGTTTACATTTATATATCCGTTACAACCGCGCAAATGTACTTCCAGGAAACGAGACAGAAGCTTAATAATAATATCGCCCGGCATATAGCAGCAGATAACCCTATCTATATGGACGATACCGTTAACACTTCCGCATTAAGACAGGTATTTCATAATGTTATGGTTATAAATCCGAGCATTGAAGTTTATCTTTTAAATACTGAAGGAAATATTCTCGCCTACTACGCACCGAATCATACGGTAAAATTAAAAAGAGTTCCGCTGGGGCCGATTAATAAATTTATTGCCTCAAATGATAATCGATTCCTTTTAGGAGTCGATCCGAAAAATCCGGATAAGCAAAAGGCTTTTTCTGCGGCTAAAGTTTATTATCATAATGAATTTAAGGGTTATATCTATGTTATTCTTGGCGGCAGGGAGTATGAAAATGCTTCGCAGCTTCTCTTTGGGAGTTATATTTTAAAACTGAGCTTGAGGTCAATGATAATTGCTTTGATTATGGCTTTGATTATAGGAATTATATCAATCGGTTTTATAATTCGAAACATCCGTAAGATAGTGTATGTAATTAGAGATTTTAAAAACGGCAACCTGCAAGCAAGGATAAATTTAGACGGCGGGGGGGAATTAAATGAGTTTGCTTCTTCGTTTAACGATATGGCGGATACAATTGTCGGCAATATAGATAAAATAAAGCGCATGGATAATCAGAGAAGAGATCTTGTTGCTAATGTTTCACACGATTTAAGAACGCCAATTTCTATAATTCGAGGTTATGTGGAAACAGTTCTTATTAAAGAAGATCAATTATCTAAAGCAGAAAGAAGAAAATACCTGGAAACAATATTGAGCGGAACAGACAGGCTGTTAAATCTTGTTGAAGAATTGTTTGAGCTATCCAAGCTGGAAGCAAAAGAAAGTTTACCGGATAAAGAAACTTTCTCACTCGCGGAACTTCTGCAGGATATACATCAGAAAAATTTGTTAACTGCCGAGACAAAAAAAATAAAATTCAATTTGAATTTTGAAAACAACATTCCTTTTATAACTGCCGATATAGGCATGATGGAAAAAGTTTTTCAGAATCTGCTTGATAACTCATTGAAATTTACTCCGGCGGGAGGCGAAATAAATATCAAACTTAAAAAGAATGAGCACGCAGTTATTGTTGAAATTGCCGACAGCGGGCAGGGTATAGCCGAAAACGATCTGCCGTATATTTTTGACAGATATTACCGGATAAAACGAGTTTCCAAAGGCAGTTCTGAAGGTACAGGTTTGGGATTAGCAATAGTTAAAAAAATTGCCGATCTTCATTCTATAATTATTGAAATTAAAAGCGAAGTAAATAAAGGCACTTCGTTTATTTTGAAAATACCGATTGATTTAAAACTTAACACTGCTTAAGAAGAATATCAAAATAACAGCCGTTTTAACGGCTTCAAATTTTATTTCGAACAGCGAGTTTGAATAATAAGACTTAACGGATATAATTAATTCCTGATCTAAGCCTGACTATATTTATTAACCAATGAATTTTTATCGAATTAAACGTTCCGAATTATTCCATTTTAAAAGTTCAATAATTTCGTGATCTTTTTGTGAAACCATGCTTATAAATTTGCGGTAAGATTTATTTATCGGAGGTGATCAAATGTTTAAGATGAAGTTATTATTTATGTTTATTATACCTGCTTTAATTCTTATAGGATGTGCTAAAATATCTTCCGAAACTGAAAATAATGCCCTATTGAATTTGGCAGGTGGAGAAGAAGAGACGGCAACTTTTGCCGGCGGATGTTTCTGGTGCATGCAGGCTCCGTTCGAAAATTTACAGGGAGTTGAAAAAGTAACAGCCGGATATGCGGGAGGGAAAATGAAAGATCCCACATACCAAGAAGTTTCTACCGGCACTACCGGTTATGTCGAATCTGTACAGGTAGTTTTCAATCCTGCAATAATCAGCTATTCGGAAATTCTTGATATTTACTGGAAACAATTTGACCCTACAGATGCAGGCGGACAGTTTTACGACAGGGGTCCGCAATATAAAACAGTAATTTTTTATAATGATGAAACTCAAAAAGAAGTTGCTGAAAAATCGAAGATGCTGCTTGATAAATCAGGTATATTTAAGAAACCTATCGCTACTGAAATTCGTAAATTCACAACCTTTTACCCTGCAGAACAATACCATCAGGATTATTATAAAAAGAATCCGATCAGTTATGAAGAATATAGAAAGGCTTCGGGAAGAGACGCTTTTATTATGGCTGTCTGGGGTGATGAAAATATTGATAAATACAAAAAGCCGTCGGAAAAAATTATTAAGGAAAAATTAACTCCTTTACAATATGATGTTACACAAAACGGAGCAACTGAAATTGCATTTCAAAATAAATATTGGAATAATCACAAAGAAGGGATATATGTAGATGTAGTTTCAGGCGAGCCGCTTTTCTCTTCCACCGATAAATTTAACTCAGGCACCGGATGGCCTAGCTTCACTCAGCCAATCGATCCCAGGTATATCGTTAAAAGAATTGATAATTCATTGGGAATAGTGAGAATAGAAGTAAGAAGCAGATTCGGTAATTCGCATCTGGGGCATTTATTTGACGATGGTCCTGCGCCTACACATTTAAGATACTGTATAAATTCGGCTGCACTCAAGTTCATTCCCAAAGATGAAATGGCCAAAGACGGATATGGAAATCTGCTTTGGTTGTTCAACTGAAAAATACTTAAGATTTTAATTCTTACTAATCTCTATATTGTCGTTTACCGGATAATTTAAATTTAATTTACATTATCCGGTCTAATTATTTAATTGCGAGTATGAAATAATTTTTGTGCTTATTAAGACAATTCCCTTGATTTATTTTTAAAAATAGTAGCATTTATACTTATTATTTTGTAATATTTTACGAGTGTTATTCCTGTTATGTAAATACAAAACCAAAGTTTTCATTTCAAAATAAAAAAAGGTAAGTCTGTTTCACATATAGTAATTTCCTGTGGAATAAAGCGGGAAAATAAAATATCAATAATCTGAAAGTAATATTAATGGAAGTTACGGATACCTCAAGAATAAAAACCCTTGAAGAAGAAAATCATAGATTAAAAATTGCTATAGAAGAATTATCGGCTTTAAATGATGTAGCGACTGCAATTTCCTCAAATCAATCTGTTGAGGATGTTATTGATTTAATAGTAAGAAAGTGCATAAAGCATTTAAAGGTTCAACAAACCGTTGTGATGCTCCTTGATGAAAAAGATATGGTAAATCCTTTTCATACAATGATTAGAAAGCAGGAATCCATTTCTGATTTGTTACCATACAGATTGGATACTCAATTAACTGGCTGGATGCTTAAGAATAGAAGTCCGCTTATGATCAATGATTTCCAAAATGATGAAAGATTTAAATTTGTAGTTAAAAAAGATTTTCCAATAAACTCATTGTTAAGTGTTCCAATGCTGTTAAAAGGTAAAATGGTTGGACTTTTAACGGTTTTCAATAAACATTCTGAAGCGGGATTTACAATTGAGGACCAAAGATTATTATCTATTCTTGCAGCACAATCTTCACATATAATTGAAAACGCACGCCTTTATGAAAGAGAACAGGCACTTATAAGACTTCAAGAAGAAATGAGGCTTGCAAATGATATACAGGTAAATCTCCTTCCTAAATCTAATCCGCAAATCGAGGGTTACCAAATTGCAGGCAAAAGTATTCCTGCAAAAGATGTGGGCGGGGATTATTATGACTTTATTCCCTTAAAAGATGATAATTTAGTTTTCTGCCTTGGCGATATTTCAGGCAAGGGTATTCCTGCCGCACTTTTAATGGCGAATCTTCAAGCGTCATTAAGAGGACAAACTTTAATGGATATTCCTTGTAAAGACTGCGTAACATTTACAAACAACCTTCTTTACCGCAGCACAGATGTAAATAAATATGCTACTTTATTCTACGGAGTTCTCCACTCTTCTACCGATAAGATTACATTTTGTAATGCCGGACATAATGAGCCTATTCTAATTGATTATAAAGGGAATGTGGATAGATTAAAAGAGGGGGGAATTATAGTCGGTGCTTTACCGGAAATTACTTATGAAGAAAAAACGATTGACTTTCCCTCCGGTGATGTTTTAGTTGTATACTCGGATGGAATCACTGAAGCTATGGATAGTAAAGAAGAAGAATTTGGCGAGGAAAGACTCATAAATTTGATTAAGGAAAACCGGCAATTATCAGCTTCCGAGTTAATTGATAAAGTCATAAATACGGTAAACAAACACGCCGGTGATGTAGACCAAATGGACGATATGACTTTAGTGGTAATAAAAAGGAATTAAAATTAATTAATATTTTCTGTTTTTATTATATCCTTCGAAAAAAATTAGCGGATAAATTACTGCACTAACATTTTTAATTTAATTTCTCCTGGAAAGGAGGTAAAAAAATGTTCATGCGTTTTCTTCAGTTAAAGCTTAAACCTGATAACATTAACGATTTTAAGGAATTTTATGAATCGGATGTTATGCACGAACTCCATAATACTCCGGGCTGTCTATTTGCCGGATTAATAAAATCTAAGCCCGAAGAAAATGAATTTATTTCCTTAACCTTTTGGGAGACACGGGAACAAGCTGAAAATTATGAAACAACCGGGGCATTTAAAAAACTATTCAATCAGGCAAGAGCATACTTTACTGAATCGGCAGAGTGGAAAATTCAGCTTTCCGAAGATATGGAATTGAAATACGGCCCCGTAGATGAAGAACCGGTTATCAAAAAGTACGTAGTAACAGCACAGAATTTGGAAAGCGAAAACTTCTTAATCCATTCCTCAAATATGTATGTTCGGGTTCTTTCGTTAATAATTCAGGAAGACAAGGTTGAAGAATTTAAAAAACTTTATTCCGATATTATTATACCTTCTTTAAGATCAATAAAAGGATGCAGGTATATTTACTTAACGGAAAGTGTAAGTGAAAAAAATGAGTTTATTTCCGTAACAATATGGGATAGAAAAGAAGATGCCGACGAATATGAAGCAAGCGGCAAGTTTAAAGAATTGACGGAGAAGATAAAACATACTTTTTCACAATTATATCTGTGGAAAATGTCGCTTGAAAAAGATTACAAAGCAAGGGTAAAAACTTCGGAAGATTTAAAAGTAGAATTGTATAATATAGTAACCGGTAAAAGCTTTTTATAAAAATTAAATTAGATTAATAAAGTTACATAAAATAAGAAAAAATCAGCCGTTGTCATTTCGAACTTGATTCGGATTCCGCATTATTAGGCTATTTTTAGATGCTGAATCGAGCTCAGCATGACAGTTGTGTAACTTAGGTTAGATTATTAAAATATTGCGGAAACTAATAAACTAAAATTTTAGAGATCCCTAATAATAATTATTTTTTATGCTGTTAAATTGATTTATCCTTTTTTTTAAAGGAGATGGTTTATTGGAAATACTGATCTTTTAATTAAAATTAAATTACCACAACTTAAAACTAATTATCTATTCTATTAATACGTTTGAGGCATTTAATGATTAATAATACTATTCTCCATTACAAAATAATAGAGAAATTAGGCGAGGGCGGCATGGGTATAGTGTACCGTGCAGAAGATACTAAATTAAAAAGAGAAGTAGCTATTAAATTTCTGCCTCATCACATTTCCGCAAATGAGGAGGAACGGCAGAGATTTAAAATAGAAGCGCAAGCTGCAGCAGCATTGAATCATCCGAATATAGCAACCATCCATGCAATAGAGGAGTCAAATGAAGAAGTGTTTATAGTAATGGAATTTATTGAAGGTAATGAATTAAAAGAAAAAATCGGGAAAGATAAATTGGAGCTTGGTGAATCCTTGGCAATAATCGAACAGATAGCAAAAGGCCTGCAGGCAGCTCATCAAAAAGGGATCACTCACCGTGATATAAAAAGCAGTAATATAATGATTACTAAAAGTGGAAATGTAAAGATAATGGATTTTGGGTTAGCTAAAGTAAGAGGTACGAGTCAGATTACAAAGTTTGGAACGACTTTAGGAACTACGGCATATATGTCCCCCGAACAGGCTCGAGGAGAACATGTAGATCATCGGACAGATATTTGGTCGTTGGGCATTATCATGTACGAAATGTTGGCTGGAAAGATGCCGTTCAAAGGAGATTTTGAACAGGCAGTTATATATTCAATTCTTAATGAAGATCCGCAATCAATTATTACAGTGAAAGATGGAATTCCCATAAAGCTGGAAGAAATAATAAAAAAATCTTTAATGAAGGATCCCGAATACAGATATCAAAATATGGACGATTTCCTTAAAGCCTTGAAAGAAATTAATAATAAAAAAGAGACGTCTTCTGACTCTGAGAAAACTATTGCGGTGCTGCCGTTTGAAAATATAAGTCCCGATAAGGAGACAGATTATTTTGCGGACGGGCTTGCGGAAGAGCTGATTATAAATTTGTCGAAGATAAAAGAAGTAAAAGTTTTCGCTCGCGCTAACACTTTTCAATATAAAGGAACAAAAAAAGATTTGAGGACAATAGGAAGAGAACTCGGAGTACAGTTTTTAATGGTAGGAAGTGTAAGGAAATTTAAAGATGATCTTAGAATTTCGGTTCAATTAATTGAGGCTGTAAAAAGTACTCAAATATGGGGAGAAACATATAAAGGTAAATTAGCCGACATATTCGATATCCAGGAAAAAGTATCGAAAGAAATTGTTGAAGCTTTAATGGTAAAATTATCACCGGCAGAAAAAGTTAATTTGACTAAAAGACCTACTTTAAATGCTGAAGCATTTGATTGTTATTTGAAAGGAAGGAATTTACTGTCAAGCAGGACTAAAAATAATCTTGATTTCGCAATTTTGTTATTTGAAAAAGCAGTTGAGCTTGATCCGAGATTTGCTTCAGCATACGCAGCTTTGGGTGAAGCTTACGGTACAATGTACCGGGATTTTGATCGTGTTGAAACCTGGCTTGACAAAGCATTGGATGTCAGTCTAAAAGCGTTAATGTATGATTCAAGTTTATCCGAAGCCTATGCATCGCTCGGATTAGCTTATTTCGGTAAAAATGAATTGGATGATGCATTGTCAGCTACAAAAAAAGCAATCGAACTTGACCCGATAAATGAAAATGCTTATTGGATTCTCTCTAGAATATATCATACAGCTGATCGAGATAAAGAAGCTGTTGAAGCATTGGAAAAACTTATCTCAATCAATCCTGAATATTTAATTGCTTACTCAGATCTTCGAATGTATTATGAAAGATTTGGTGAAAAAGAAAAATATCAACAAACTTTGGAATCTGTTGTCAAAGTATCTCCGGGATATCTTATAAAACATCCTGAAGATACTTACAGAAGGATGTCTTATGCAGTTACTTTAGCTATTCTAGGTGATGCTGAAAAAGCAAAAACAGAGGGAGAAAAAGCTATAGAATTAAGTCCGAACGATCCTATTATGATGTATTACGGTGCATGTCTTTATTCTCGATTAGATGAAAAAAAACGTGCCGTAGAACTTATAACTGATGCAGTGAATCATGGCTATGTTAATTTTGAATGGATAAAGCGGGATCCTGACTTTGAAAATATACGAAGTGAACCCGGTTTTATTGAATTACTTAAGGGAAAATAAAATGGTCGGCAAAAAAATTCTTCATTATAAAATAATAGAAAAACTCGGCGAAGGCGGTATGGGTGTGGTTTATAAAGCCGAGGATACAAAATTAAAACGTGAAGTTGCTATAAAGTTTCTGCCTCATCACATTTCAGCAAACAAAGAGGAACGTCAGAGATTTGAAATTGAAGCTCAGGCAGCGGCGGCTCTTAATCATCCGAATATTGCAACTATATACTCTATAGAAGAGTTTAATAATGAAGCTTTTATTGTTATGGAATATATAGAAGGGAAAGAATTAAAAAATATTATAGAGACACAAAATGTTTTCTCTTTGCAATTAGATGAGGTAATTAATTATGTTACACAAATAGCTGAAGGGCTTCAGGCAGCACATAGAAAAGGAATAACCCACCGTGATATTAAAAGCAGCAATATAATGATAACGGAGACTGGTACAGTTAAGGTAATGGATTTTGGATTGGCCAAAGTAAGGGGGACAAGCCAAATTACTAAGTTCGGCACTACACTTGGAACAACAGCTTATATGTCACCCGAACAAACCAGAGGTGAGCATGTCGATCACAGAACAGATATTTGGTCTCTTGGAGTTATATTTTATGAAATGCTTACAGGTAAAATGCCGTTCAAGGGAGATTTTGATCAAGCAGTAATTTACTCTATTCTAAATGAAGAACCCGAGCAGGTCAAATCAATTAATAAGGGAATTCCAATTAATTTAGATCAGATAACTGGTAAAATGCTTGCCAAGGATCTTAATAAACGTTACCAAAATATGGACGATTTCTTAAAAGAATTAAAAGATATAAATACTCAAAAAATTCAAGACACTGATAATGATAAAACAATTGCAGTCCTTCCGTTTAATAATATTGGCTCGGATAAGGAAACTGATTATTTTGCTGAAGGTTTAGCTGAGGAATTAATTATAAATCTTTCCAAATTAAAAGAAGTAAAGGTTGTTTCAAGAACAAATTCTATTAGGTATAAAGGATCGGAAAAAGATATTACTACTATAGGCAGAGAGCTTGGAGCCCGTTTCATAATGGAGGGAAGTGTTAGGAAATTCAGAGATGACTTAAGGATTTCAATCCAGTTGATTGATGTTTCAGTAGGGCTGCAGCTATGGGGTGAAACTTATAAAGGAAAATTAGCTGATGTTTTTGATATTCAGGAAAAAGTAGCTAAGGAAATTGTTGATGCGCTTAGGTTAAAACTAACACCGACTGAAAAGATTGTCCTGGAAAAAAGATCTACATTAAACGCCGAAGCTTTCGATTTGTATTTAAGAGCAAGAAACTTTTTGTATAAACTTTCCAGTCATAACATCCAATTTGCAATTCAATTATTTAAGAAATCAATTGAGATTGATGGACGGTATGCTTCCGGTTATGCCGGTCTAAGTGAAGCGTATGCTGTCCAATATTTCTATTTTGAAAAAAACGAAGAATTATTGGATAAATCAATTGATTCCGGATTAAGAGCTTTAATGTATGACGCTTCTTTGTCGGAAGCTTACGCTGCGCTCGCATTAGCTTATTATAATAAGAAATTAAATAATGAAGCTTTTACTGCAGGCCAGAAAGCAATAGAGCTTGACAGCAATAATTATTCGGCTTATTGGCTGTTAGGAAGAATTTATCATGCAACTGACCGTGATAAAGAGGCTATTGAACTTTATAAAAAAGTTATCTCATTGAATCCGGATTATTATGTTGCTTACTCAGATCTTTGTGTCAGTTACGAAAGATTGGGAAATCTTAATGAACAGAAATTAACATTAGAGAAATTAATGGATGTTTATCCGAGATACCTTTCACAAAATCCTGATGATGCACGTGCTCATATATTTTATGCAATAGACTTAACTTTAACCGGGAAAATTGAAGAAGCCAAGGCAGAGGGTAAAAAAGCAATTCAACTTAGTCCGGATGATTCTTTGATGTCATATAACGTTGCTTGTTTGTATTCAAGATTGGGAGAAAAGACTTCCGGGATAGAATATTTGGAAAAAGCGATTAAGCAGGGGTACACAAACTTTGAATGGCTGAAGAGGGATCCTGACCTAGAAAATATTCGAAATGAAGCAGGTTTTGTGGAGTTGATGAAAGGGAAGTAATATAAAATTAATCAAGTTTTTACATGAATAAATAAAAAATAATAGGGTCGATTAATAATTAATTTAGGAAATAATTAATGGAAAATGTAATCGGTAAAACAATTAGTCACTATAAAATATTAGATAAGCTTGGCGAAGGCGGAATGGGTGTTGTTTATAAAGCAGAAGATTTAAAGCTTGGGCGGACTGTTGCAATAAAATTTTTACCGACCCATCTGGCTTCTTCTGAAGAAAATAAAAACAGATTTATGAGGGAAGCAAAATCTGCAGCGGTTTTAAATCATCCGAATATCCTTAGCATTTACGAAATTGATGAAGAAGATTCTTCTCTATTTTTAGTTATGGAATTTGTCGACGGCGAGACATTAAAAACACATATACCTAAAGTTACAAAAGGGACAGGGTTGCCGGTTGCTCAAGCAATTGAATGGCTTGAACAAATCTCAAACGGACTAAAAACTGCACATGATATGAATATTATTCACCGTGATATTAAAACTGAAAATATAATGATTAACAAAGACGGCCGATTGAAAATAATGGACTTCGGTCTTGCAAAACTTAAAGACCATGCAGGTATAACAAAAGCCGGTACGTCTTTAGGAACATTGTCCTACATGGCCCCGGAACAAGCCCATGGTATGCCCGCAGATAATCGATCGGATATTTGGTCGTTGGGAGTAGTCTTTTATGAAATTTTAACCGGAGAGCTTCCTTTTAAATCTGAACATGAAGCTGGTTTATTTTACATAATAGCAAATGAAGCGCCGGCACCGCCGAATTTACTGAATAAAAAAGTTCCACATCAGCTGGATGCTGTGGTAATGAAAATGCTGGAAAAAGAACCGGATAAAAGATTTCAAAATGTTGATGAACTACTAAAAACTTTGAGCGATGTTAAAAACGATATTCAGAATGTTGTAAGCAGCGAAAAAGAAAAAGCAATTGTCGTGTTGCCTTTTGATAACATTAGTCCCGATGCCGACAGTGATTATTTTACTGATGGATTGACAGAGGAGCTTATTGCAAATCTTTCACGTTTAAAAAATATCAGATTAGTACCCAGGACAACATCAATGAGATATAAAGGAACCAATAAAGATATTAAAACAATCGGAAGGGAATTAGGTACAAGATATATACTTGCCGGCAGCGTGAGGAAATTTCAGGATAATCTCCGAATAACTGTTGAGCTGATTGATGTTGATAAAGATTCACAGCTTTGGGCTGAGACATTTAAAGGAAAACTTGCAGATGTGTTTGATATTCAGGAAAGAGTATCGAAAGAAATTGTTGATGCGCTCAGACTCAAATTATCACCTACTGAAAAAGTTGTCCTGGAAAAACGCTCTACATTGAATGCTGAAGCATTCGATTTGTATTTGCGGGCAAGAGATTTTCTTTATAGAATGACTAAAACTAATATCCATTTTGCAATTCAACTTTTTCAAAGAGCAATTGAGGTTGATCCCAGATATGCATCTGCTTATGCCGGTTTAAGCGAATCTTATGCATATTTATTTCTATACTTTGAAAGGAACAAAACTCTCCTCGACAAAGCAATTGAAGCGAGTTTAAAAGCAATGATGTACGATGCAACTCTTTCGGAAGCATATGCTGCACTGGCACTGGCTCATTATAACGGCAATTCATTTGCAGAAGCAACAACCGCCGGTGAAAAAGCTGTAGAACTAGATCCTAATAATTTTACAGGTATTTGGATTTTAGGCAGAATTTATCATAGTACAGATAGGGATAAAGAAGCGATAGAATTATACAAGAAAGTAATAAGTCTTAATCCTGATTTTTATTCTGCTTATCTTGATTTACGCTCAAGTTTTGAAAGACTTGGAATGAAAGAAGAATATGAGCAAACTTTGCATCAGGCTCTTGAATTATATCCTAGATATTTATCTCAGCATCCTGATGACGCTCGTGCTCATATACTTTATGCGACAGACTTGGCTCAAGTCGGCAAGTTAGATGAAGCAAAAGTTGAAAGTACGAAAGCGTTAGAACTAAGTCCTAATGATGCACTGATGCAGTACAATGGTGCATGTTTTTATGCGCGAATGGGGGAAAGCAAACAGGCAATTGATTATCTAGGGAAAGCAATTAAAACCGGTTGGGAAAATTTTGAATGGATGAAAAGAGATACTGATCTGGATTCAATTAGGAATGAACCCGACTATATTAAATTAGTTGAGGGTAAATAAAAATAATTCATATATAGAAATGTCTTTATAAAAAAATATTAAGGTGTTAAAATGGCTGACATTATTGGTAATAAAATATCACACTATAAAATTCAAAGTAAAATTGGTGAAGGCGGAATGGGTGTTGTATATAAAGCCGAAGATATGAAATTAGGGAGAACAGTTGCCATTAAATTCCTGCCGGCTCACCTTGCTTCTTCAGCAGAGAACAAAACCAGATTTTTACAGGAAGCTAAAGCCGCCGCATCATTAAATCATCCTAATATTTTAAGTATCTATGAAATAGACGAACAAGACGGGTCCTTATTTATTGTGATGGAATGTATTGAAGGGGAAACCTTAAAATCGTACATTGCTAATATTAAAACAGGTTCCGGTATACCATTCAGTAAAGCAACCGAATGGCTGATTCAGATAAGCCTTGGATTAAATGCTGCTCATGATAAGAATATTATTCACCGTGATATTAAGAGTGAAAATATCATGATAACAAAAGATGGTCAGCTTAAAATTATGGATTTCGGCCTTGCTAAATTGCAAGGGAGTTCCGGCCTAACAAAAACGGGTACTTCTCTCGGAACTCTTTCATATATGTCTCCTGAGCAGGCACAAGGTTTACCTGCAGATCATCGTTCTGATATTTGGTCGCTTGGAGTTGTCTTCTATGAAATGCTTACCGGAGAAACTTTATTCAAAGCGGAACATGAAGCAGCATTATTGTATCTTATAGTAAATGAAGATCCTCCCGCCCCAAGTCTGCTTGATAGAAAAATTCCTCATCAATTGGATATGATTGTTCAGAAAATGCTTTTAAAAGATCCAGGAAAAAGATATCAAAATACCTCCGAGGTAATCCAAGCTCTTGAAGACACCAAATCAGAAATTGAGAAATCCTCTAAAGATATTAAGAAGAAAGCAATCGCCGTTCTCCCTTTCGATAACATAAGCTCAGACAAAGAAAACGAATATTTCGGCGATGGATTAACTGAAGAACTAATTGCTAATTTATCCAGACTTAAGGAGATGAGAGTAATTTCCCGAACAACCACAATGCAGTATAAAGATACTAAGAAGGATATTAAAACTATTGGAAAAGAATTAGGTGCAAGATATATAATGGAAGGTAGTGTTAGAAAATTCCATGATGATTTAAGGATAACAGCACAGTTAATCGATGTTGAAAGCGACGAACAGTTATGGGCAGAAACATATAAAGGAAAGCTTGCCGATATTTTTGATATCCAGGAAAAAGTAGCAAAGCAGATCGTTGATGCTTTAATGGTGAAATTAACACCGACAGAAAAAGTAGAATTAACAAAACGGCCAACATTAAACGCCGAAGCTTACGATTATAATTTAAGGGCGCGAAATTTTTTATATAGACAATCAAAGAACAATATTCAATTTGCTATCCAATTTTTTGAAAAAGCTATAGCACTCGACTCGCGATATGCAGAAGCATATGCCGGTATGGCAGAAGCTTATGCAATAAAATATGCCTACTTTGAGAGAAAAGAAACATGGCTTGATAAAGCTTTAGAATTAAGCCTGAAGGCTATTATGTATGATTCAACACTTTCTGAAGCTTATGCCGCTCTCGGACTTTCCTATTTTTATAAAGGTACTTTTGATGAAGCATTAGTTGCTGAACAAAAAGCATTATCGCTTGATCCGAATAACTTTTTCGGATATTGGATTCTTGGAAGAATTTATTTTACAACAGATAAAGATAAAGAAGCAATTGAGCCTCTTAAGAAAGTGATTGAACTTAACCCGGACTTTTATTCAGCCTATATAGACCTGAGAATGGTTTATGAAAAATTGGGGGATATTGATAAACTAAATGAAATCATCAAAACAACTCTTAATTTCTTCCAGCAATATTTAGAACAAAATCCTGATGATGGACGAGCCAGAATATTATATGCAAGTGCCTTACTTTTTGTCCAAAAGATTGAAGATGCAAAAAAAGAAACTGCAATGGCTTTGGAATTAAGCCCTAATGACAATGTCATGCTTTATAATGCTGTTTGTTTATATTCAAGAATAAATGAGATAAAACTAGCCGTTGATACCCTAAGAGAAATTATTGCATCAGGATTCGAACATTATGATTGGATTAAAAGAGATCCGGACCTTGAGAATATTCGCAATGAACCGGAATATATTGAATTGATGAAAGATAAATAGGATTATGAATTATGAATTGAAAAATATGGTTGAACAGGCTGACAAGCTGCATCAGGTAAGGAAAAAAGATTTGCAGCCCGGGGACGAGGTAAAATTGAGGACTAGAAATTCCATATACTCAATTAGAGTGGATGAAGATGGCAGCTATATTGTTTCCGGCGGATGGTTTGATAAAATGGCAATGTCTCCGGTAAAAACAACCATAAACGGCTGCACCTGGGGCGGAAGTGTAATTAAAACCGATATAGTAGCAGCATGCGGATTATTCTTAGAATTTGGTAATCGTCTTTTAACTAGTACAATACAAGAAATTATATACTTTCCGAGAAGTATTAAAAACTAATTGTTCCGCGGATAAGGGACTAAAATAATAATTATTAATAGGTATTATAAAAGGTAACCTGATTCGGTTTCCTTTTTATTTATTGAACTCAAAACTCTAATTATTAATTGAGGTGGAAATATGTTAGGTGAGAATATTCTTCATTATAAGATTATGGAAAAACTGGGTGAAGGAGGAATGGGAGTAGTTTATAAAGCTGAAGACACCAAACTAAAACGTGAGGTTGCAATAAAGTTTTTGCCGCATCATGTTTTAACAAATGCGGAAGAAAAACAGCGATTCGAGATAGAAGCGCAGGCAGCAGCTGCCCTTAATCACCCTAACATTACAACAATATATTCGATCGAAGAATCAAAAGATGATATTTTCATCGTAATGGAATATATAGATGGAATTGAATTAAAACAGAAAATCAGCAAAGAATTACTCCCTATTGATGAATCAATAAAAATTATTGAACAGATTGGAGAGGGATTAAAAGCAGCACACAAGAAAGGGATAATCCACAGAGATATAAAAAGCAGCAACATAATGATAACCCAATCCGGCAAGATAAAAATAATGGACTTTGGATTGGCAAAAGTAAAAGGAGTATCTCACATAACAAAAATGGGAACCACACTTGGAACGACCGCATATATGTCTCCCGAACAGGCAAAGGGAGAGCATGTTGATAATAGAACTGATATTTGGTCATTGGGTGTAATCGCTTTTGAATTATTAACTGGTAAATTGCCTCACGCAGGTGAATTCGAGCAGGCAATTATATACTCAATATTAAATGAAGAGCCGAAATCGCCGGCGTCTATAAGAAAAGATGTGCCGCTAAAGCTCGAACAAATTACTATGAAAATGCTGAGCAAAAATAAAGAATCCAGGTATCAGGATATCTCTGAGTTATTAAGCGACCTAAATGAATTAAAGTTTAATGGTAAGAACTCGAATAAAAATGAAGACAAAAAGACAATAGCAGTTTTGCCTTTTGAAAATATCAGTCCGGATAAAGAGGCAGATTATTTTGCCGACGGACTTGCAGAAGAGCTTATCACTAATTTATCAAAGATAAAAGAAATTAAGTTGATCGCAAGAACCAATACAATGAGATATAAAGGAACAGATAAAGATATTAAAACTTTGGGAAGAGAGTTAGGTGCACGTTATATAATGCAGGGAAGTGTCCGGAAATTTAGAGAAGACTTGAGAATTTCTGTTCAGTTGATGGACGTATCTCAGGAGAGCCAGCTTTGGGGAGAAACATTTAAAGGTAAACTTGAAGATGTATTCGACATTCAGGAAAAAGTTTCAAAGGAAGTTACTGCAGCATTAAGAGTAAATTTATCTTTGTCCGAAAAGGTAGGTTTGACAAAACGCTCAACAATAAACGCAGAAGCTTTTGATAATTATCTTAGAGCAAGAGAATTTTTATATAGACTGACAAAAAGCAGCGTACAAATTGCAATTCAATTTTTTCAAAAAGCCATTGAAAATGATACTCGATATGCAGCTGCCTACGCCGGATTAAGTGAAGCATATGCACATTTATATTTCTTTTT
>Ga0307441_1000266_pt1 | contig 20110 bp, 20 predicted proteins | sample SalMarWE160420MG_FD_202149 | JGI IMG/M metagenome (GOLD analysis project Ga0307441, IMG submission 202149) | Salt marsh sediment microbial communities from the Plum Island Ecosystem LTER, Massachusetts, United States - WE1604-20 | ecosystem: Environmental > Aquatic > Marine > Intertidal zone >... | reverse complement strand
TTCTCATTTTATTATCTTCGCGCTTAATTTGTAGCGCATGTGGGTTTTTTATGGTCTTTTATCAGCCATTTTTTTAGGATTCTATGATGCCATACGTAAAAAGGTATTGAATGATAACCCTGTCATTCCTGTCCTTTTTCTGGCGAGTCTCACGGGGGCATTGATCTTCCTGCCATTCATAGTATTATCACATGTTGGAGTGATCCACCAGGTAGACTTTCTGTATATTCCACCTGCAGACCCGAAAGTGCATTTACTGGCATTGTACAAATCCATGCTGGTAGGGTCATCGTGGTTTCTGGCATACAATGCCCTGAGCCGGCTGCCCCTGACAATTGTAGTACCCATACGTTCCACGGGCCCGATGTGGACCCTGATAGGAGCCATGCTGATCTATACCGAGCGGTTTACTGCAGTTCAGTGGTTGGGCATTGTCACAGTACTTGGATTTTTCTACTATTTCATCCTGGCAGGCAGGAAAGAGGGCATCAATTTTTTTCGCAACAAATGGATCTTTGCCGCCATCGGAGCCACCCTCCTGGGTGCTGCCAGCAGTTTGTACGATAAGTTTCTTTTCAGTCAGTACGACCGGATGTTTATCCAGGCCTGGTACTCTGTTTATATGGTTCCTGTATTATTGCCTTTTGTTTTTTTCGTCTGGTATCCGCGTCGTAAAGTGTTGACAGGTTTTTCCTGGAATGTATTCATACATTTGATAGGAATCCTCCTGGTGGTTTCCGATTTTCTGTATTTCTATGCCCTTTCTTATAACGGGTCATCAATAGCGGTACTATCTATATTACGGCGAAGCAGTGTCATCATTTCATTTATCTCGGGGGCAGTATTCTTTGGTGAAAGGAACCTGAAACACAAGGGGCTTGCCCTGATAGGAATTTTTATTGGTATTGTCCTGATTGTCCTGGGAACGATAGTTGTGTAATGGATTGATGTCGCCAAGGGAAAATCTTTTCCGGCAAGCGGGAATATAAAGCATAGGCTTACTATATTTGTATAAGCCGTATTGGCACAATTGCTTAATAGGGAATCCGGTGAAACGTTTTTTATGCGTCATTCCGGAGCTGCCCCCGCAGCTGTAATCTCCGCAATTGTTATTCAACAAGTCACTGTCATTATGTGAGTTTGACGGGAAGGCGGATAACAAGGGAGTGAGCCAGAAGACCTGCCATTGCGTCTATATTCAGGTTCGATACCTCGGGGAATTCAGGATCGGACTCCATCCGTAACGTATGGTTTCCCTTTCCCCGCTGTATTATAAAATGAGTAGAAGATGAGGTTACATCTTTTTTGGCTTTCTGCATTGTTGGTATATGGCTGCACAAACAGTAATATCAACAAACCTTCGGATAATGTGCCGCCGGTGAGGCATGGCGCAGAAAATGCTGTTGAAGTTACTTATGCTAAAGGTTTTACTATGGAGGAATCGGGGAAGGGCATTTATATTGTTGTAAAAAATCCATGGAAGCTCGGCGATACATTGACTACCTATTTTTTAACAGATAAAAATTCCGGAACAGAAGCCGTGCGGAAAAGTGATTTTACGATTCCGGTTCCGGTGGAGAATATTGCCGTGCTTTCTTCAACATTTCTGGGCATGTTTCGTTTGCTGGGAGAAGAGGACAGGATCAGGTCGGCCACCGATGCTCGTTTGATCTACGATTCCATCCTGTACCGGAAATATATTGACGGAAAACTAAAGGATCTGGGCGAAGCCATTCATCTCAATGTTGAGGCTGTTATCGGCCAGTCGCCCGACCTGGTGATGAAATATATTTTTGGCACTACCGATGAGACAGATCATAAAATGATACAGGCAGGCATTCCCATTGCCTATAATCTGGAGTATATGGAATCGCATCCCCTCGGACGGGCGGAGTGGATTAAATTCGTCGCAGCTTTTACCGGGAAAATATATACGGCCGATTCAATTTTCAGAGTGATAGAGAGAGAATACCTTTGCTTATCGGAACTGGCAAAAGCGAAAACCGATAAGCCTACCGTTCTCGACGGTTCAAGCTATAAGGGTATCTGGTATGCTGCCGGCGGTAAAAGTTACCCTGCCCGCCTGTATAAAGATGCAGGAGCAGAATACTTCTGGGAAAGGGATACCAGTTCAGGGAGTATCCCGGTAAGTTTCGAAATCATTATTGAAAATCAATCCGATGCCGATTACTGGATCGGTCCCTCAACAGGAAATCGGGCTGAATTGTTACAGGTGGAAAGTCGATATAGCCTGTTAAAAGCGTTCCGGAATGGGAATGTTTATTATTTTGGAAAGCGGGTTAATCCCAACGGGGGCTACGATTATTATGAGAGTGGTGTCGTACGTCCCGATATTCTCTTACAGGATATGGTTTGGGTTTTTCATCCCGATTTGCTCGATGAAACTTATGAACCTGTATATTTGGAAAAGATTAAATGATGGTATCATGATCCGGAGAACTCATTATTTCCTTTTTTTCTCGTTAAGCCTTCTACTCGCAGTATTTTTTATACTCGACCTTTTTCTGGGCAGCGTGCATATACCTGTTAAGGAATCGATACACATTCTTAGCGGAAATTCGGACAATAGCAACTGGTCGTACATATTGCTGCAGATGCGGTTGCCAAGAGCCCTGAATGCGCTTATTACAGGTTCAGGTCTGGCAATAGCCGGTTTAATGATGCAGACACTTTTCCGGAATCCGCTGGCAGGGCCCTATGTGTTAGGAATCAGCTCGGGAGCAAGCCTGGGTGTTGCAATCTATGTTATGTCATCAGGAGTTTTTGGTTTTATCATTGGGGCGGGTATTTACAATTATGGAATGATCCTGTCTGCTGTGGCAGGTGCGGTCCTTATCTTTTTACTGGTTATACTCGTTGCTTCCCGTATCCGCGATTCGGTTTCTTTGCTCATCGTCGGTATTATGTTTGGCAGCCTGACAACCGCCATTGTGAGTATTCTGCAATATTTCAGCCGGCCTGAACTGGTCCATAAGTTTGTTATCTGGACACTGGGAAGTCTTTCTTCAGTGGGTTGGGATCAGCTTCTTATCATGATGGGTTTTATCCTCACCGGCTTGATAGTCTCGGTTTTTCTGATCAAGCCTATGAATGCCTTCCTGCTGGGTGAGATGAATGCTGAAGCCACCGGCGTGAATATTGTCCGGATCAGGTACCTGATACTTTTCGGAGTGAGTATCATTGCAGGATCCCTGACGGCATTCAACGGTCCCATTGCCTTTATTGGTCTTATTGCTCCGCACATTTCGCGCATGATCTTCAACACCACTAATCACCGTATACTGTTTCCAGCCTGTATGCTTACGGGTACTATTCTTTTATTGGGTTGCGATATTATTTCGCAGGTTCCGGGGAAGTATATTATGTTGCCCATTAATGCCATTACAGCACTAATTGGCGCACCTGTAGTGGTATGGATCATTATTGGTAAAAGGAAAATGAAAACTGCCTTCTGATGCTGAAAGATTCTCTGAACCCGAAAAGTATGTTACATACTCAGGAACTTTCGATAGGGTATACCTACCGGGGCAGCGAGTCTGTATTACAATCCGGACTAAATCTAAAGCTTTTTGAGAGTGATTTTGTGTGCCTTATCGGGCCTAACGGATGTGGAAAATCGACGTTGATACGCACGTTGGGAGGATTACAAAAATCGATGAGCGGAGATGTTTTCATTGAAGATGAAAAACTCACTTCTCTCGGTTACAGCACCCGGAGCCAGCTAATAAATACAGTACTTACCGACAGGACTGCGGTGGATCATATCACCGTAGAAGAAGTGGTTGTTCTGGGAAGATATACCTTTACGAACTGGATCGGATCGCTCTCGGGACCAGATAAAGACTTTATCAGCAATTCAATTCATGAGGTCGGGCTGTCTGGTTTTGAGGATCGGATGCTTTCTACCCTGAGCGACGGCGAACGACAACGGGTATTCATAGCTAAAGCGCTGGCTTCCGATGCTCCCTTATTGCTGCTCGATGAGCCGACGGCACACCTTGATATTTCGAACCGTGTGGAGGTACTCACCTTGCTTAGAAATCTCAGCATTACATCGGGACATACCTGTCTGGTTTCAACCCATGATCTTGACCTGGCCCTGCAACTTGCCGACGAAATCTGGCTCATGCTCCCGGATCAGGGCATGATCTGCTGTACGCCTGAAGAAATAGTTCAACAGGATTACCTGGATGAAGTCTTTGGAAATAACACGCTGTTTTTCAACTCAGAGTCAGGAAATTTTGCCTTACGGGGGGAAAGCATATATAAAATTCAACTTAAAGAAAGCACTTCAATTCCGGAGTATGCGCTGAGGACATTTGAAAGATTAGGATTTATGGTAAGTCAGAAAGCCGGAGCCCTGGCAAGTATTGGAGTGGATAATGAGGGATGGATAATTTCAACCGGCCTTATTGAGATCAAGCGCTTAACTTTGTCTGAAGCCTGTCGCATTCTCAAAAAACTTAGGTTAAGGGTTAAATAGATGAAACCAAGTGAAACAACAGGGTATCCTTTACACGATTATTACTCCAGGATTTTTAGGAAATACGACCTGGTCAATCGTTTATTTACTTTTGGGAAAGACAGGAGATGGAGACGGATAACAGCTACTAAATGTTTGGAATTCGATCCTGAAACAGTAATTGATCTATGCTGTGGCACAGGCGATCTGTCTATCATGATCCGTGAATTATCGCTAGGCAAGCTTTCAATTACTGGCTTCGATTTTAATGCTAAGATGCTTGATGTGGCAAGGAAAAAGGCTGAAAAAAAACAGATTCATTCAATTGAGTTTGTACAGGGAGATGTGGCATCGATGCCCTTTGATAATGAGACATTCGATTGTATGACCATAGGATTCGGATTCCGGAATTTAAGCTTCAATAATACCCATATCGCGCAGCACATGTATGAAATACGCAGAATTCTTAAATCGGGCGGAAATGTATTGATCCTTGAAAGTTCGGTACCTGCTAATTTCATGATCCGCTTTTTTTACAGGATATATTTGAAGATTTTTCTTGTTCCCCTTGGCGGACTTATTTCAGGAAGCTGGAAAGCCTATAGTTATCTGGCCGGCTCATCGGCAAATTTTTATAGTATTAGCGAGCTTAAAGAATTAATGGGAGAGTACGGATTTACTATTCTATCTGTCCAACCTTTTTTCCTCGGTTCTGTAAACCTGATTATTGCAAGAAAAGAATAGCAACACCCTTCCTGCCATTTAAATATCAGCTTAATTTATCGTTGGTTTTATTATATTTGAGCTTAAACAGAAATATTTCATATGACCATTGATGCTATTAACCAGTTATGCAAGGATACTTTAATTGGTTTTCTTGATATTGAGTTTCTTGAATATGGAGATAACTTTATTTCAGCCCGCATGCCTGTCGACAGAAAAAAGTTACAACCTTTGGGCATTCTTCATGGTGGTGCATCATTAGCTTTGGCTGAGACGGTTGCCAGCGCCGGATCATTTTTATTTGTCGACCAAACAAAATATGAAGTACGGGGTTTACAGGTTACAGGCAATCATGTTTCGTCTGTCAGCTCGGGAGATGTTATTGCACGTGCTGAAATTTTACATAAGGGAAATATAACGCATGTCTGGGATGTTAAAATTTCAACTGAAGAGGGTCAACTCGTTTCAGTAGCCAGGGTTACGAATATTATTATTGAGAAACAATAGAGGGATCGATCAGATGCAGGAGGTTAGAAGCAAAACATATTCAGTTTTTGATGCACTTGAAATAGTGCTTCATAAAAAATCAACTATGGCTATTTACCGGCTTCCCGGTGAATCAGATGTAAACCTGGTCGTACAGAAAAATCATGAACTCAAAGAACTGAACGATCTTTCGCAAATACCGGCAACCGGAGGATTTTTAATTGCACCCTTCTGGACAGGAGATAATAATAAAACGTTTTTAATCGAACCTGAATTTCTATGCTGCAATACACTTTCCGATGCTCAATTCGACTCTATCAATAAAATTAAACCTGTTTTTCGGAACGGAATTCCGAAAATTGACCTCATAGAAACAAACAAGGCCGATTTTATCGATCAGCTTGAACGGACCATTGAAAACATTAAGTCAGGCGAATTCAATAAAGTGGTCCTGTCGAGGGTAAAAATAATTGAAGGTAAATACTCACCCCATCTGGTCAGCATTTTTAAATTGTTATGTGAATCCTATCCAAATGCCTTTGTGTATCTTTTCCATGTTAAGGGCAAATGCTGGGTGGGTGCCACCCCTGAACCTTTAATTTGTGCGGCAAACGATCAAATATATACCGTATCCCTTGCCGGAACGCGTTCCTACTCGGAGGAAAATACTCATGTAGCTAAGTGGAATCATAAAGAAAGGCTTGAGCAGGAATATGTGACAGAATATATCGAAAAGATACTCGCCGAAAATCATATCTCCAGGTATATTAAAAAGGGTCCCTACACTAAGAAAGCAGGTAAACTACTTCATTTACGAACCGATTTCTTTTTCTCTGCCGAGGAAGCAGGAAATAAATTACCAGCTTTGATCAATACTCTGCATCCGACATCAGCTATCTGTGGAATTCCCATGGAGAAATCACTGAATTTTATAAAAAGTCTTGAAAAACACGACCGTGAGTATTATACAGGGTTTCTGGGGCCTGTTGGTCTGAAGGAGGGCATGCAGCTTTTTGTGAATCTGCGCTGTATGCAAGTGTTGGAAAACCAGCTGGCACTATATGTAGGTGGAGGTATTACTGCTGAATCGGTACCAGAAGATGAATGGGAAGAAACCGAAATTAAGGCTGAAACTTTGCTTTCTATTCTACAGCAGATATAATACATGTTGCATCCCTTCCAGCATATTGCCGACCTGAGTGAAATTTTCCGTTTAGGGGGAGTTAAAAAAGTTGTTATATCACCTGGTTCCCGCAATGCCCCACTAATCGATGCTTTTTATTCCCGGTTTGGAGAAAGTTGTTACAGTATTGTCGATGAACGCAGTGCCGGGTATTTTGCTCTGGGAATGGCACGTTATTCTCAAATACCTGTGGTATTAATTTGCACATCGGGTACAGCGGTACTCAATTACAGCCCTGCCATCGCCGAAGCCTATTACTCCCGGGTTCCGCTCCTGATTATAACTGCCGACAGGCCTGCCGAATGGATCGATCAGCAGGATAATCAAACCATTCGTCAGAAGGAAGTATACAGAAATTTTATTAAAAGAAGCTATCATCTTCCCGAGAATCCGGAAAATCAACAGGTAGTTAAAGAGGTACACCATCAGATATATGAAGCCATACATGTTGCATGTACAGAGCCAAAAGGTCCCATTCATTTGAATGTCCCCTTGTACGAACCGCTTTATAGGGAATTACCTTCTGCATCGAAAGATATTTCATCGGCTCTATCAAAGGAAACTGATAATACAATTATTATTCCTGATAGCTTGAATACAGCATGGCAGAATGCAAAAAAAATTTTATTAGTTCATGGTCAGGATCATCCACAATCCGGGGTGGATGAGGTATTGGTAAAACTTTCGGAATTACCCGGCGTGGTTGTTATTGCTGAGAATATTTCAAATGTAAAAGCTAATTCGGTTATTTCCCATACCGATCTTCTTTTCTCCGACACTCAACCGGATTTGCTTGAGCCACCCGATCTGTTGCTGTATTCCGGAGGCCAGGTGGTGTCGAGGCGATTGAAGAATTATTTACGGGGTTTGAGAAATCTCCCTGCATGGCGCATCGGTCTCGATGATTATCCTATCGATACATTTAAACATCACAATGCAATGTTAGCTTGTCATGCTTTACAAGCCTATTACCGGTTAGCTCAAATTACCCGAAGTAAAGGGTCTCAACCTGATTATAAAAATAGCTGGCTTGAAGCATCGGTAAGTGCCGGAAAAAGAAAGCTTGATGTACAGGAGAGATTGCCTTTCTCCGATGTTTCAGCAATGAAAATAATACTGGAAGCCATTCCGCAACATAGCATACTTGAGTTGGGCAACAGTAGTGCTGTTCGTCTATTTCAATTTTTTAAGACACCGGAAAATACCGAAATATTCTCAAACCGTGGAGTTTCAGGTATCGATGGTTGTCTTTCGGCAGCTTCCGGAACGGCTGCAAGTTCAAATAGGATGACAGTTGCAGTAGTTGGAGATTTGAGTTTTGTGTACGATTCCAATGCATTGTGGAATGCAAGATTATCGCCCAACCTGCGTGTAATTGTCTTAAATAACAAGGGTGGTGGCATTTTTAGCTTACTGGACGGTCCATCTGCCAAATCGGCTTATGATGAGTTTTTTATAGCCTATCATCCGGTTAATTTACAAAAACTGACCGAAGCTTTTAATTTAAATTATTTTTGTACTAGTGAAAAGGAAAGCCTTAGCCGGGAATTGCCCCATTTTTTTCAACCAGCCGATAAAGCAGGGGTGCTGGAAATAAGGACAAAACCTCAGGACAATGTGAAGGCATTTCGAATGATGTTAGGTAAAGAAAGTCCGGAGGGAAAATAGTAATCAATAACTTGAAATATGGCTCAGGATAGAAATTGGACCGTACTTAAAGAATACAAGGAAATCAAATTTGGTTTTTTTGAAGGTGTTGCAAAGATTACCATCAATCGTCCGCGGTATCATAATGCTTTTACTCCCGATACAACAAAGGAGATGTGCGATGCTATGGTACATTGCCGCGAAAACCAGCGAATATCGGTTGTTATTATAACGGGAGCAGGGGATAAGGCTTTTTGCAGCGGGGGTGATCAGAATGTAAAAGATTTTGCCGGTTATGTTGGCAGCGACGGAGTTCCCCGGTTAAATATTCTCGATCTGCAAAAGCAGATCCGGGCCCTTCCGAAACCTGTAATTGCCATGGTGAATGGGTATGCCATAGGTGGTGGTCACGTACTTCATGTGGTCTGCGACCTGACTATTGCATCGGAAAATGCAATTTTTGGACAAACGGGTCCCAAAGTAGGTAGTTTCGATGCCGGCTTTGGCTCATCCTATCTTGCCCGTATTGTTGGCCAAAAGAAAGCGCGGGAGATATGGTTTTTATGTGAACAGTATTCGGCCAGGGAGGCACTGGAGATGGGACTAGTGAATAAAGTGGTACCGCTTTCCGGGTTAGAAGATGAGACCCTTGCCTGGTGTAAAAAAATCAAGGAGCATAGCCCTATGGCACTTAGGATGATAAAGGCCGGTTTAAATGCCGAACTTGATGGCCAGGCCGGCATTCAGGAGTTAGCCGGCAATGCAACCATGCTGTATTATATGACCGATGAGGCACAGGAAGGGAAAAAGGCCTTTTTGGAAAAACGAAAACCTAACTTTGATAAATTCCCAAAGATGCCTTAAATTGCCTATATGAATCTTTTAATCTGGATTAAAGCTTTCCGGCTACGCACACTTCCTCTTGCACTTTCCTGTTCCGTGTTAGGCAGCTTTCTGGCTTATGCCTCCGGATCATTCCACCTGAAAATATTTTTAATGGCTGCTTTTACTACACTTTTTCTTCAGATACTATCGAACCTGGCTAACGATTACGGGGATGCAATACACGGAGTGGATAACAAAAACAGGATAGGACCGGGACGGGCTATACAGAGCGGACTTATAGGAAAGAGAAGTATAAAAAGAGTTATCCTGCTTTTTGCATTTTTATCACTAGCCAATGGTTTACTCCTGATTTTTATCGGTTTACCCGACATCCGAAGTAAACTATTTTTTTTAGCTCTCGGGCTTATTGCCATTTATGCTGCCATTACGTATACAATTGGTCGAAAACCTTATGGTTATGTTGGACTGGGAGATATGTTCGTCTTTATATTCTTTGGGATTGTAGGAGTGGCCGGAACGTATTATTTACATACTCATACTTTTACACCGTGGATTTTTTTACCGGCATCTGCTATTGGTTTACTTAGTTCGGGAGTACTCAACCTGAATAATATGCGTGATATTAAGAACGACTCTCTTTCAGGTAAACGGACACTGGTTGTCAGGTTAGGTTCGAGAGGCGCTAAAATGTATCATGTAATATTAATTTGTCTTTCCATGGTATTGAGTCTGATATATACAATTAAATTTTATCATTCTATTTTTCAATTTCTTTTTATCCTGACTTTTCCTTTGTTCGTATTAAATATAAAAGTGGTCATTCAAAATACCGAACCAATTGAGTTAAACACCGAACTTAGAAAGCTGGCTTTAACCACGCTTATTTTTTCCATAATGTTCGGATTAGGTTTTATACTATAATGATTAAAGCTGTTATCCGCTATAACGAATTCAGGTTTCGAAGACCTGCTACTACTTCGCGTGGAGCGTTTACAAGTAAACCAGTCTATTATATTGTACTTTACGATAATTCCTCTCCCAACTTATTTGGTATTGGGGAGTGCTCCTTATTCCCTGGTCTGAGCATGGATGATGTGGAAGGATATGAAAAAAAAATTAAGGAAATTGTCGATCTGATAAATAAGGGCTGGTATGAACTCAATATGCCTTTGTATGCATTTCCTTCAATTAATTTTGCCCTGGAAACGGCGATAAAGGATCTGGAACAGAATGGATCAAAAATTTTATATCCTTCGTCATTTACCGATGGAAAAGATTCGATAGCCATTAATGGCCTTATCTGGATGGGAACAAGAAAGGAAATGTGCGCTCAGATTGATCAGAAATTGAACCTTGGCTTTCAGTGTCTGAAGTTAAAAATTGGAGCTTTGGACTTTGATGAAGAATATGAAATTATAGCTGATATCCGAAAACGATACAAGGTTGATGATCTTGAGATTCGTGTTGATGCCAATGGTGCATTTCCTCCTGAAGATGCTTTGGAATATCTGTATCGATTATCTGATTTGGATCTTCACAGTGTGGAGCAGCCTATTTTACCTTCCCAGCTCGACGAAATGGCAGCCTTATGTGAAACGACTCCAATTCCCATCGCCCTGGACGAGGAGCTTATCGGTAAGTACACTGTGGAGAATAAACAACAACTACTTAAAATAATCCAACCGCAATATATTGTTTTAAAACCAGGATTACTGGGAGGAATCAGCTCTTGCACAGAATGGATTGAAACCGCAAACAGGCAAAATATTGGCTGGTGGATTACCTCTTCGCTGGAAACAAATATAGGACTCAATGCTATAGCGCAATGGACATATTCACTTAAAAATTCAATGGCTCAGGGGTTGAGTACAGGAGATTTGTTCGTAAATAATATAGAATCACCCCTTGCACTTATGGGAGAAAAGTTGTATTATTTCCCACAGAAAAAATGGGATCTTTCCCTATTTGTCAATAAATAAATAATCGATGCAAAATAATCTACACGGCTTATTGATCAACAATAGAATTTATCCTATTGATAATCTGCAAAACTTATGCGATAGTATTCGGAAGGATAAGAGTATTCCTGAATGGGAAAAGAAGGTATATGCCTTTATTGAGGAATGGATCGATGAGAAAGATTTCATTGAACAGACTTCTTCAGGCACATCAGGAAAACCGAAAAATCTGAAACTCCCGAAAAAATCGATGATGCTTTCAGCTCAAAAAACCTGTGAACTATTTAATTTGCGATTTGGTTGTTCTGTTCTTTTATGTCTCCCCATCGATTATATAGCGGGGAAGATGATGATTGTCAGAGCTTTTGTTGGCGGATTAAATCTTTTACTTACTGAGCCGTCAAGTATGCCTGATCTGACAGGTTGTGGTAATATTGAATTTTGTGCCATGGTTCCTCTTCAGGCTTATAATTCCTTAAATTCAATCGAAACATTACGACGAATAACAAAACTGATCATCGGCGGAGCCGAAATACGTGACGAATTGGAAGTGATGCTTGGCGATTTGCCAAATGAGGTTTATGCTACATATGGTATGGCTGAGACTTGTTCACATGTTGCCATAAGGAGAATAGGCGGTGCCGAACCCGAACGTTCATACGTAGCAATACCGGGAGTTAGTTTTTCAGTTGATAGTCGTGGTTGTCTGGAAATCGAAGCTGATTTTTTCGAACATAAAATCGTCACAAATGATGTAGTAGATCTGACGGATAAAACTACTTTCCGCTGGATTGGCCGCTTCGATAATCTGATTAATTCAGGAGGTATTAAAATAGTCCCTGAGGAAATAGAAGCTATTGTATCGAAAACCACAGGATTGGATTGTGCTGTAATAGGTTTAGCCGATGAAAAATTGGGTGAAAAAGTTATTCTGGTATTGGAAAAGGGAGGTAGCGAAATTACTGAAGATGAAATAGAATCGGTCCTAAAAGATGAACTCCCAAAACGATATCATCCAAAAGAAATTATATTTGTTGATGAACTTCCCCGTAATCATTCCTTTAAAGTCGACAGGTTTCAATTAAAGCAACAACTTATTAAATAGTGCTTTAAAGCGATTCAATAAATTCGGTAAGATTATTTCTTATTTCAGAAGCTATTGGGCCAAGTGAATTGTTTTCTATAGCCTGCATCGATGCAACAGGGTCAATAACAGATATTTCAATCAGTTTCCCCCCTTTTTCTTGTAGAACTATATTGCAGGGCAGCATCAATCCAATATGCTCTTCGTTCGAAATTGCCGCATATGCGTGTTTTGGACTGCATGCCCCGATAATTTTATACCTTCTGAAATCGATACCCAGCTTTTCTTTGAACTTTTCATGAATATCAATTTCGGATACAATTCCCAATCCGAAAACTTTTAATTTTTCTTCGATAAGTTGTCGTGCTTCTTCGTAAGTTATATTTAACTGTTTTGCAAAGAAATACTTCATTACATACTGTTTTATGGTTTTTTAGCAATCATTCGCAAAATACTGGCATCTCCGTTATGAAAATCCCCTTCTTCAAAATTGATAACACGTTCCTGAAGAAATTCTATTTTCAGCTTATTAAAATCATTACCGAGAGTAAAGGCGTCATATAGCAACTCGGGATTTGAAGGTCCACCTGAATCGTAATTGATCTGCTTTTTCGAAAAAGATTCCAGAATAATTTTCCCACTGGATTTTAAAAGAGTAGCAAACTTTCTATGAATTTGCTCGCGGTGCTCCGGTGCATAATGGGCATAAATAAGAGCTATACAATCAAATTGCAGATCGCATTCCCATTCTGCTATATCAGCTACCTGATAGTGTATCTGCAACTTATTCGTTTCGGCCCAGGTGAGAGCTTTCTGTTGAGCTACCTCACTAAAATCCACAGCATATACATCCCATCCTTTTTTTGCAGCAAATATTGCATTACGACCTTCGCCCTCGGAGGGAAGGAGAATTTTCCCGGGACACTTGTTTTCCAGAAATGTTTTCAGGAATGCATTAGGAACTTTGCCATAAATAAATTCTTGCTGAGCATAGCGCTCATTCCAGAATTCTCTTATGCTTTGTATGTCTTTTATTCCGAAAGTCATTAATTGAATCGCCTATTAGATATCCTATTAAGCCTCCCATTATAACACTCATATACCAGGTTGAAGTAATTGGGCAGGATCCTGTCTTGCAGCCAACAAATCGCCAGTAGAAATAACCACCTAAAAGTCCAATTATGGATAGTGTTACCGGGAGCCAATGTTTTTTAAGAATTCGTTTCATTAGTTCACTTTAAGGACATCGTTGATCGCTTTCCGGAATGAATCTTTTGGCAGAGCTCCCATAGCCATTTGTGGCTGTCCTTCGAGCGGGATAAAAAGCAGGCTGGGAATACTGCGTATTCCAAATATCGATGATAATTCTTTTTCTGCTTCAGTATCTATTTTATATATGTCCAGCTTATCACCAAATTCAGTCTTTAACTCCTCGAGTATTGGAGCCACCATTTTGCAGGGACCGCACCAATCGGCATAAAAATCGATTATTGCTGGTCGTGGACCTTCGTATTTCCATTCTTTGTTTAATTCGAAGTCGAATACCTTTTCCTTGAAAGTATCCTTTGTTAAGTGTTCAAGTGCCATTTTATTTGATTTTTAATATTTAACATTATTTATTCAACTTAGTTCAAATAACATACCAAAACATACATATATCTACATAAATAAATATAATAAATATGATAAGCCCTTAAATCCAGATTTTTATATACTCATTGCATTCATCCTCAAGATATACAATAATTTTATGAAATACTGACAGCTTGTCCAGTATTTGTAAATAAAATCTCAGCAGTTAACTTCTATGGTGCTATATCGACTTCAAATAAAAAAATATTTCTATCATTGAATAACTATTTAACCAATTAGAGAACTTGCATGGTTTTTAAACTCACGGATGATTACATTGAGCTCATTAAGCTTCTAAAAGTAATTGGGATAGCGCAATCTGGAGCGCATGCCAAACTGTTGGTAGAGGAGGGACTTGTTATACGAAATGGAAGTATTGAATATCGTAAAAGAGCTAAAATCAGGAAGGGAGAAAATATTGAGGTGCAGGGGACATCCCTATGTATTGAGTAAACACTAAAAAGTAAGCGTGAAAATCGTTTCTTTTTTAGGATTTGAGTAGGCTGTGATCATTCCGTTATGCTGGCGCATGATCTGGCGCGATAAGGCTAATCCGATGCCTGAACCGGAAGGTTTGGTAGTAAAGAAAGGGATGAATATTTTTTCCAGTACATCAGGAAGTATTCCGGGGCCGTTATCTACAATTTGTAATGTATATCTTCCTCTTTTATTATAAAATGCAAGCATTCGGATTTCAGGCTTTGGCCAGTTTTTCAGGGCATGAATGGAATTTTTTATCAAATTGATCAGTACTTGTTCTATAAGCTGTTCATCAGCTGTAATTTCCATTTGCTCCGGTTCGATATGAGTAGTAAACTTAATTCCCATATTTTTCAATTCATTATCCAGCAATAAGTTGATATTATCAAACAAGGATTTCACCTTAATAAAAGTGAAATTTGGTTTTGGAATTTTTGTCAGGTTACGGTACGTATCTACGAAATGCAATAAACCATTGCTGCGTTTATTTATGGTAACCAATGCATTCTCAAATTCCTTGATACTTTCTTTGTCAAGAGCTGTTTGTTTGTCAATATCTTTTGAATATCCTTTCAACATTTTTTGAAGCGTAGAAGACAGACTGGCAATAGGAGTGATCGAGTTCATGATTTCATGTGTGAGCACTCTGATCAGCTTTTGCCAGGCTTCAGTTTCCTGCTCTTCCAGCACATTTTGAATATCTTTAATGGTTACCAGCGTAGTCAGCTTTTCTCTCACTTTAATTGTAGTAGCATAAATGGCAAGCTGTAAAAAATCATCTTCATCGTAAACCTTCACCAGTTCACTCTCACCTGGTTTTATACTGAACAATACATCAACGAGTTCTTTACTTAATTTTTCAAGTTTACGGATATTGGTAAGTCCCGAAACCTGGAAAAGCTTTTTAGCCGATTTGTTGATAAGATCTATTGTACCATCGGTTTGGTAGGCTATAAGACTTACATCGATATTTTGCAATATGGTTTGCAGGTAGTAGAAGTGTTCTTCTTTTTCTGACCGCACGCGCTGAAAATCGTTGATGACTTCGTTAAGTGCAACGTTTAACTGTTCAAACGATGATCCCATACCTTCCATATTAAACTTGCGTGTAAACTCACTGAATCTTATCGATTCAAGAAAGGAAGTCAACTCGCGGTTGGTTTTATCGATAAAACGAATCAACGATGATACCTGGAAGAGAATGAGTGCGCCAACAATAATCGGTGTGAAGAAAAAATTTGTATTAAATGAATAATAGAAAAGAAAGATCGAAACTGTTAACAGAATGATCCTCAGAACAAGGTTAAAGCGAAAATTCTTAAAGATCATACTTTTCCATTCTTCGGTATAACGAGGTACGTGTCAATCCAAGTTCTTTTGAGGCCTGGGTTATATTTCCCTGGTTTTGTTTCAGTACTTTTAGAATTATTGTACGTTCTATATCATCCAGGTTATAGGTATCAAGCGCTACATCATCCTGTTTTTTCCGGGAGGAAAAATAGAAATCGTCAGGCTCAAGAATGGATGTCTCGCACATGATCACAGCTCTTTCAATGGCATGCTGCAATTCCCTGACATTTCCCGGCCAGGCGTAATGATTGAGCTTATTTATTGCTGTTGCAGCTATTTTTGATATTTTCTTCTTATATTTTTTTGTATAGATATCCAGGAAATGCTTGGCCAGTATAGCTATATCGCCAGTTCGTTCACGCAGCGAAGGCAGATGAATTTCAACGGTATTGATACGGTATAGAAGATCCTGCCGGAATTTATCTTCCTGAACCAGACTATGAATATCATTGTTTGTAGCACAAATCAGACGAACATCGATGGGAATGCTCTTGTTGGAACCCACCCTGGTTACTTCTCTTCGTTCGATGGCAGTGAGGAGTTTTGACTGGAGCGCGAATGACAGATTGCCAATTTCATCGAGGAACAGGGTTCCTTTCGATGCAAGTTCAAATCGTCCGGGTTTGTCGCTTTTGGCATCGGTAAAAGCTCCCTTCACATGGCCAAAAAGTTCACTCTCGAAAAGAGTTTCGGTAATAGAGCCCATATCAACACTCACAAATACTTCCTGATGCCGCATAGAATTCCTGTATAAGGCTCTGGCAACAAGTTCTTTTCCGGTACCATTGTCACCCAGTATCAGAACGTTTGCATCGGTTTTGGCAACTTTCTGTATGGTATTAAATACCTCTTTCATTTCAGGTGAATCGCCAATAAATTCATGAAATGGCTGATCGATGATGGCACATAATTCTTTCTGACGTGAACGCAGATTACCAGCTTCTTTCTTCGATTCTCTCAACTGAAGAGCCGCATTAAGGGTAGCAAGTAATTTTTCGTTCTGCCAGGGTTTAAGAACAAAATCCGTTGCGCCGGCTTTTATTGCTTTCACTGCTTTTTCTGCATCGCCATATGCAGTAATAAAAACTACGATAACTTCAGGATCTATATCCTTTATACGCTTTAACCAGTCGAAACCTTCTTTTCCACTACTTGCATCTTTAGTAAAATTCATATCGAGAAGAATAACATCGTAATCTTCCGATTTCAGTGTTTCGGGAATGGCATTGGGATTACTCAAAGTTGTAATGAGTTCGACATTAGGTTTAAGCAAAAGCTTTAAGGAAAATAATATATCCTCATTGTCGTCAATAGCCAGAATCCGCCCATTTTTCCTGATCATATCTATACAATCTTTTGTTGTGTAAGCAGGTAAACAAAAGTAATTATTATTTCAAAACTCGTTAAATAATTGAATCTATCAAATGTATTCCCTGATTATAAGTGTCTGAGGTATGATAAAGTATCAATATCATATCCGAATTATTCAATTGAAGGTTGAAAGTTCAAAAAAAGATTGCTTATCATTGTACGAATTCGGACTATTTTTGTAGCAAATTCGAACAATACTATTTTAAGTCTAATAGTGTAAGTAATTTAAATCAAGGATATTATATAGAGTGGCATAATAAATGAATCAAGTATCCTAATTGAATTTTCTTTAAATACTATGTTAAGAACTGAAGAATTAACCAAGATCTTTCGCAGCGATGAAATTGAAACAATTGCTCTCAGCCGGGTTAATTTAGCTATCGACAGAGGAGAATTTGTTGCCATTATGGGTCCATCGGGTTGCGGTAAAACAACTTTACTGAATATCTTCGGTTTGCTTGACAGGCCTTCATCAGGTAAATACTGGTTCCAGGATAACGATGTAACAAATCTGAACGAATTACAGCGGACCAGGTTTCGCAGGGGTAAGATAGGATTTGTCTTTCAGAGTTTTAATCTTATCGAGGAGCTCTCCGTATTCCATAATGTTGAACTTCCACTGCTTTATTTGGGGATCTCTTCAAGGGAAAGGAAGAAAAGGGCAACTGAAATACTTGAGAAGGTCAGACTCACCCATCGGCGAAATAATTTCCCGAGACAACTTTCGGGCGGACAGCAACAACGTGTAGCCATTGCAAGAGCGGTTATTTCGAATCCACAGCTTATTTTGGCTGATGAACCGACAGGGAATCTTGATTCTGTAAACGGTGAAGAAATCATGAATCTTCTTGCTCAACTCAATAATGATGGAACTACCATCGTTATGGTTACACATTCGCCGGCCGATGCTGACAAAGCACACAGGATAATTCAGCTTTTCGATGGGCATATTGTCACTGAGAATATTAAGAAAGCAATGAAGGCAGGATAAAAATGAAAGAAATTTGTATTCCAATCAATAAGCTAAATGAAGCTGAAAGGGCAGAGTTAGAAATCAGGCTTTCAGACAATGATCAGATACAACGTTATCGGCTGGAGTCTGTAAATATGACAGAATTAAAAAGATCTGAGACAATTTCAACACTGAGGGTTGAGCGGTTGCAACAATACATCAGTTCATACAGTAACGAGTGGGAATTAATTCAAATCATGGATTCCAGCGAAGGTGCCAACTATATACATCTTCTTTACCGCAAACGAACTTAATTGTTAATGAAAAAAAACATAATTAATACTACCATGAAGAACAGGATCATTTTTGTAATACTATTTATTTCCCTGGGTTTGTTATCGTTTTCTCAAGATCCCTGGACATTATCAGATTGCATCGATTATGCCCATACTAATAATATTCAGATAAAGCGAACCCAGTTACAGGCGGAAATGGCAAGAGTCAACTTGCTGCAGTCAAAAACTAATATCTTGCCTGACCTGAACGGAAATATGAATCGGGATTACAAGTTTGGGCGGCAGGTCGATCCCTATACTAATGAGTTTATTCTGAATAATTCAATAAATGATAATTATAGTTTAACAAGCAGTGTAAGTTTATTCAATGGATTGCAGAATTATAACAATATAAAAAGTAATCAATTTGCCAGTCTGGCAGCCATTCAGAATGTAGAAAAAGAAAAGATTGAGAAGACTTTTGAGATTTCATCGGCCTACCTCATGATTTTATACCAGCAGGAGTTATTGGAAGTTGCAAGAAATCAGAGGGGAATAACGGAATTACAGGTTGAACGAACCCATAAACTGGTAGAAGCCGGAAGTGTGGCAAAGGGTGATTTGCTGGAGATGCAGGCACAATTAGCTAACGAAAACCTGAATGTCACTAATATGCAGAACGACTTGCAACTTTCACTTCTGAACCTGGTTCAGCTATTGGATCTGGATTCAACGGGTGGATTTTCAATTGTCATTCCTGATACCATCGATCCGGAAAAGATGTTTACTATTCCTGATGTTTCATTAGTTTTCGACGAAGCTTCAAGCTATTTACCACATATAAAGGTTGCTGACTACCAGCTAAAAAGTGCTGAGAAAGATTTATTGGTTCAGAAAGGACGCCGAAGCCCTATGATTTATTTGACAGGAAGTATTTATACCGGATATTCCGATCAGCGCGTACTTTATGAAAATGACCTTCCTGTTGATTATCCTTATGGGGACCAATTCAATGATAATATTGCCCAGTCGGTAAGTGTGGGGATCAGCATTCCTATTTTAAACCACTGGGAGGTGAATAATGGAATTAGTCGTGCACGGATACAGGTAGAAGATTCGAGATATGAACTGGATCAGGTGAATCAACAGCTTTATAAAAATATTCAACAGGCTCACAACGATGCGGTTTCGGCCCGCGAGAAATATATTTCTGCAAAGGAAGCAGTCAATTCCTACAGGGAATCGTTTCACTATACCGAACAAAAATTCAATGTTGGAATTGTAAATTCCGTTGAGTATAATATTGCAAAAAACAACTTCATTAAGGCCGAATCGGAATTATTGCAGGCTAAATATCAATACGTTTTTGCTCTGAAAATACTGGATTTTTACAGAGGAATTCCAATGGCGCTATAGATTAAGGTAAAATAAAAAGGAAGTTGAAACCTGTAATTTAACGATTACAGGTTTTTTTCGAAACACGCGTAAGGTATTTTTTGAAAATCGCTATGAAAATTTCCTGCATGTTCATAGTTGCGTTTCGAGAAGAATTTTTCATCGGCCGGATAGCTGTCAAGAACATCGAGACGAATACCCTTATAATTTTTTTTCTTTGCATATTGTTCAGCAAAATTCATCAG
>Ga0307441_1000265_pt1 | contig 20157 bp, 15 predicted proteins | sample SalMarWE160420MG_FD_202149 | JGI IMG/M metagenome (GOLD analysis project Ga0307441, IMG submission 202149) | Salt marsh sediment microbial communities from the Plum Island Ecosystem LTER, Massachusetts, United States - WE1604-20 | ecosystem: Environmental > Aquatic > Marine > Intertidal zone >... | reverse complement strand
TTCATAGTTCCGCAGATAATCCAATCCCAGCTGATGCTGTTCCATAGTGAGCAGTGCGGAGACGACGCCAGCGTTGGATTCCAGTGAAAGGGGCAGCTTGCCAATATAATTGGACTGCACATCTCGGAGTTCTTCCTCTGTGATGGGCTGGTCCACAAAATTTTTCAGTTCGGTTTTGATCAGGTCCAGGGCTTTGTCCAAGTTCTTGGGAGCTACACCCGCTACTACCATCCATTGCCCAGGACCGATGCTGGCGCTGAGGGCACTGTAGGCATAATAAGCCAGGCCAGCCTCTTTGCGAACTGATTCGCCGATCCGTCCCATCATGCCAAATTGACCCAGCACGCTGTTGCCCAGCAAAGCGGAGTAATATCCTTCCCAGCTGCGGGAGGGACCAATTGTGCCGACTACCAGATCCGTCTGGCTTTTCTCGTCAATGACATTGTGATTCCGGACTGTTTTTCTTGGCGCTGGCATTTCAGGCACCTGCATGGCTTCAGGCTGATCTTGATTAACCCAACTTCCCAGCTGCTCTTCTGCCTGCGAGACCACATATTCGGGCTCAAATGGTCCAACTACCACCAGGGTCATTTTCTTCGGGCCATAATATCTCTTGTGAAAATCTGCCAGGTCCTGGACTGCGATGGCCTGGATCGTTTCAATGTATCCATCGCTGGGGTTTTGGTAGGGATGATCTTTGTAAAGAATCTTATCAAACTCCAGCATCGCCATCTCGTTTGTGTCTTGAGCCCGCAAATCCAACCCGGTTAATAGTTGGGATCGGACTTTTTTAATATCCTTTTTAGGGAAGACCGGGTTCATCAGAATATCTGCCAGCATTTTTAACAGCGTGGGCAGATCTTCTGCCAGGGATTTGCCGCCAAAACCAGCCGTGTGCGGTCCGCAACCAATGCCCAGACTGGCCCCAATTGATTCCAGGGAATCATAAATTTCCTGAAAACTCATTGTCTTGGTACCGCGCATCAGAGTTGAGGTAGTAAAATCCGCCAGTCCTAATTTCTCGGGGGGGTCGTAAATACTGCCCGCCTGGATATAACCGCCGATCGAGACAGCCATGGAATTCAGATTGGGCCGAAAAAGAAAAGTGATCCCGTTCTTCAGCTGGACCCGGGTGATATCATCGGGTCCGGGAAGCGAATTGATTTTAAGGGTTGAAAAATCTTGCCTGGTCATTGGTTGTTATTTCCCTTCTTGTGAGGTTGATATAGGCCCACAATGCGGTTTTTTGGCTGCAGATATTGCTGCGCGACCCGCTGTACATCATCAGGCGTTACAGCCGCGATATTTTCCAGATAATTTGTAACCCACTCGTAGCTGGCAAACATTTCTGAGAAACCCATCCAAAAAGCCTGGTTGGTAATGCTTTCACCACCGTAGGCAAATAAAGCCTGAGTTTGTTTGACCGCCCGCTTTAATTCATCCACCCGGGGAGGGGAATCTTGCAGTCGCTGGATCTCTTCATCCAAAATTTTGAGAGCATTATCTGTGGTTGAATCGGGATGAAGGATAAAATTAATACTGAACAGATAGGGATCTATGGTGGCTGGAAGGCCGCCGTGAATATCTACAACAACTTCTGTATCTTCGACCATCCGCTTGTACAGCCGGGAGGTTTTATTGGAAATCCCTCCCCCGCCAAATAGATTTAGTCCCTGTGGCCCGGATAAGATACTGTCTAGGATCAGGAGCGGGAAAAAATCAGGCTCACTCGCAGAGGGAGTGTGATAAGCTACCTCGCCCAGGACCGTTTCTCCAGGTCCTTCAACTGTCAATCTGTGTTCTCCCCGCTGGGGATTTTCCGGTCGGTTGACCCTGGAGGGATCATCTCCGGACGGGATGTTTTGATATAGATTCGTGATGCGTTTTAACATCTTGTCTTTATCAAAATCTCCCGCAATAGCAACTAGCGCATTATTTGGAGAATAGTAGGTTCTATAATGCTCCTGGAGATCATTTTTCTGGATGGATTCCAGATCTACTTGATCTCCAATGATGACATGGCCGTAAGGGTGGATCCGGAAGGCAGCGTTGTGGATTGCTTCTGAAAGCCAGAAGTCGGGGTCGTTTTCCCTTCCCTGTCTTTCCGATATCACCACAGTGCGTTCGGATTCGACTTCTTTTTCATCGTAGGTGGTGTTCACCATCCGATCGGCTTCAAGCTCCAGGGCCAGATCGATCTTGTCGGCCGGCAAAGTTTCAAAGTAAGTGGTCCAATCCAGGTAGGTGAAGGCATTCCAGGTACCGCCTGAACGGGAAACGGATTTTTCCATTTCATCTGAGGAGATCTTTTCAGTTCCCTTAAACTGCATATGCTCCACCCAATGAGATATGCCGTGTTTTCCGGGGATCTCATCCCGGGATCCAACCCGGTACCAGACCCAGCTGCTGATCAGTGGAGCAGAATGGATTTCTTTAAGTTTGATTTCTAACCCGTTTTCAAGAAAAACGGATGGAATGGTTTCAAGTAAGCTCATAGGTTTTTACTTATTGTGTGAGTGAAGCGATCAGTAAATCGAGGGCAAGTTCTTCTTCCAGTTGGAAGGTCTTAATTGACTGGTCGATTTCTGAAAGCTGATGATAGATTTTTTTTAATTGAGGAAGGGTGAATAATGTTGCCTGCGGCATGATCTTCTTGATGGGATAAGGATGTGACCCGATCCTCAGGGCTATTTTGTTGTGGTCAGCCCCGGGGTCTTCGTCCATCAATTCTCGGACCTGGATCAACAATCGGAACTGTCGGATCACCATCCCAAACAAGGTCAGCGGTTTGTTATCTTCCAAAAGCCGGCGCAGCATGAACATGGCTTTCTGGCCGTCCCCGTAGCCAATGGCATCTACCATTTCAAATATATCACCCTGGCGCACATCCGCAACCAGACCCCTGACGTCGATTTCAGTGACCGGGCGCGAAAAATTAACATAAGTGAGCAGTTTATCGATTTCGGATTTCGCCAAGCGGGGGTCCTGGTCAATATAGCTGGCCAGCAGCTGGGCAGCCTGGTTTTCAAAAGTACCGTCCATTTCCTTGGCTTGTTCCAGGATCCAATGGGTCATGGCAGGACCTTTCGGCAGGGAGAAGACCTGCATCCAGGACCGCTCAGGGTTCTTTTTGATCCATTTGATCAAAAAATGTTTATCTTCCAGGAGCTCATCTTCAATTAAAACGAGGGCTGTGGTGGGAGGAACGGAATCAAGAAGTGAAGTGAACTTTTCCTGGTTCGTTTTCCCCTTGGTCATGGATTTAATATTATGGATCACAATCATCCGGCGCTCGGTGAGAAATGGCACCGTCTGGGTTTCTGTTTTGATGCTCTCGATGGTTTTTGATCCGCCGTCGACCGTGGTAATGTCCATGGTGGTTTCGTCACCCATTTTAGGTTTCAGGCGCTCTTCCAGGAAGGTGCGGATCGCATACTCATCATTTCCATGTAAAAGATAGACAGAAGGTGATTGGCCGCTCATATTAGTCCAGCGTCTTTATCCTGTGGGCAGGTGTGCCATTCAGGGTGTGTTTGGAAATTGAAGAAATCTTTAAATTCCCGGGGTTGCCGCTGGTTGTTACTTTTCTCTGGAGCAGTGGACCCAGCGGGCGGGAGGTGATCAATGCAATCACACCTAATAAAGTGATCACAGGTATGCGTTCAAATTTGTCACGAAGTCGTTTCCCTACACCGATCAAGCCTGCTGCTCCTGCCAATCCGGCAGCAAAGCCAGATACCAGCAGATTTGTGCCGCAATTATTGTGAATTGCCAGTTCAGTTTGCCCGGCGTTTAATTTACCAAGAGCCTCGCCAACTGTGATGCTTAGAACTTCGGTTGGGATTTCGCCAAGGATCCAGAAACCTCCTCCATCAGAATGCCCGGCATAGGGCTGTTCTGGGTGGGTTTTTGCCAGTAGATTTAGCGTAGCGTGTTCCAGCCCGTGATTTCGTCGTGTTCGAGAAAAAAGTGAGTGCATAAGATTTCCAGTTATTGTATCAATAGATCTTCTTCTGATGGAAAAACCCAAATGTCAAAGAAGTTCTATTGTACTAAATTTCCTCTTCAATTAACTAATTCTGTCCCTATTATTATATACTTCTGAGATATTAACAATCTCATTGCCCGGCACATGCTATAATTCCTTGGCTGTGATTTAATAAATTAGATTGGTGTTTACCGTATGAAAATTCTGGTTACTGGCGTTGCCGGATTCATTGGATCGGCCCTGGCGCAGCAATTGCTGGAGGATGGACACGAAGTTCTGGGCCTGGATGATCTCTCCACCGGAAAAGAAGAAGCCATCCCTGATGGGGTTGAATTTGAGCTGGGAGATATGCTTGATCGCCCCAAACTTTGGACTCTGCTGCAAGATGTGGAATGTGTTTACCACTTGGCAGCTAAGGTTGCGGTTCGGGAATCTATATTATATCCCCGGGAGTATAACAGCACCAATGTTGGCGGTACCGTAAGTGTCATGGAAGCCATGCGAGATGTGGGCGTACAGCGGGTAGTCTTCACTTCATCGGGGGCCGTTTATGGTGTCCAGCAAGTCCAACCGCTGCACGAATCGATGATTCCTTCCCCGGATTCACCCTATGCGGTTTCAAAACTCTCGGCAGAGTACTATATCAAAACGATTGGTAAACTGTGGGGGATCGAGACGGTCACTTTGCGCATTTTTAATGCTTACGGCCCTGGTCAGCATTTACCAGCGGACCATCCACCTGTAATTCCCAACTTTCTCAAACAAGCAGTGAAGGGTGGAAGTTTAATCGTTCATAACAGCGGCAGCCAGACACGTGATTTTGTGTACCTTGATGATGTGGTCAATGCTCTTACCAAAGCCGGCCTGGCTTCGGATGTGGATGGTACAACCATCAATATTGGCAGTGGCAAAGAATCCAGTATTCTGAACCTGGTAAATAATGTCGTTGAACTCACGGGGGCCGATTCTGAAGCAATCTATAATCACAAAGCCACTGGCGGCGTCAGCCGGATGAGGGCAGACATCACTCGGGCATCAAAACTGCTAGGATATAAACCGAAATTTAGTCTGGCAGAAGGATTGGCACGCACCCTGGAGTTGGATCCCCGTTTTAAGAAAGGAAATTAAATATATTGACCTCTTATAGCTCAAACGCCCGTCCCCGGGCGTTTCTTAGTATTTCGAAGGAGCCTCCCCGAGGACGGGTCGGCAAGCCAAATTGATTTCTATTGTAAAATAATCCTATGTCAAATCGCCTCGCGGAATCATTTTTTGCCAGGGACACCGTCCAGGTTGCCAGGGATTTGGTCGGGAAACGATTGGTACGCCTGGATCGGAACCAGAGGATCTCGGGAATCATCCTGGAAACGGAAGCCTATCGGGGGGAAGAGGACCTGGCCTGCCACTGCCGGGCCGGGCGAACACCCAGAACCGAGATCATGTACGGGCCTGCAGGCCGGGCCTATATTTACCTGATCTACGGCATGCATTGGCTGCTTAATTTTGTGACCGAGTCTGAAGGATCTCCTGGCGCAGTCCTGATCCGTGCCATAGCTCCCGAGGAAGGAAAATTGATCATTGCCCAGCGACGGGGAAACCAATCTGAAAAACACTGGACCGATGGACCGGGAAAGATCAGCAAGGCCCTGGAGATCAATGGGGAATTAAATGGCCTGAACACCTGCAATCCGCGGGCACCGATTTTCATCGAAAATGGACAGGACCTTAATCCAGAATGGATCAAGGCTGCCCCCCGGGTGGGACTGGAATCCGTTCCGGAACCCTGGCGGAGCATCCCCTGGCGATTTGTGGTAAATTATCAACACCTGCTTATTGGATAATAAGAATATCTTTTGGAGAATTTATGTTTAAGAAACGCGAAGAACCAGCTTTGGAACAAACCCCGGCACCAATTCAAAGCCGGGTAACATCCATCCTGGGAGAAGGGACCAGCTGGAAAGGGGAAATCACCGGTAAGGGTGGGATCCGTATAGAAGGGTTGTTTGAAGGGAAGATTGATCTGGATGGTCTGATTATCGTTGGACAGACAGGGCGGGTTGAAAGTGAATTGATTAAGGCGGACACCGTGATTGTCGGTGGATCTGTACGCAGCAATATTGAGGCAAATAGGGTTGAGATCCGCAGCACCGGGAAAGTCTGGGGAGATGTAAAGGCAGCCCGGTTTACTACCGAGGAAGGCGCTTATTTACGCGGCAAGATCCAGATGGAAGAAGAAAAACCTCAGGATATTCCGGCAGTTGATGAACAGGACCCGGGTATTAATAAAGAAGATTCTTTGAAACCTGCTCTAAAACCTAAAAAATCTGCTCAAAAGAAGGATTGAATTGAAGAATTTCCTGGCCTCAGGATTGGTATTGATAATGATCCTGTCTGCTTGTAGTGGGTATCGGGTCCCTGGAGAGAAATCTCCCCAGCCGCAAATTCCCACTTCAACTCAACTGGTAAGGGCGTCTCCTCAAGCGACTGAGAGTGACCCTGAAATAACAGAGACAATCATATCTCCTGCAGCTTCCCCAGATATATCATGTTCAGAAGCCTCAGGTGTAATCGAGCCTTTTGAAATTTCCTGGAAGGATGACATATTAACCGGTAGGGTCTATTTACCACCTTGTTATGGCCTGGATCCAGATCGGGAATATCCAACTTTATATATGCTGCATGGGGCTTTAGCGACAGATCAAGAATGGGATGACCTCGGCTTGGACGAAGTGGCTGACTCTCTTATCTCCGGGGGAGAGATTTCCCCCTTGATCATCATCATGCCCCGGGAAATCACCTGGATCGTTTTACCTGAGAACCAATTTGGCGATCAGCTGATAAAAGTGATCATTCCCTGGATTGACAGCCACTACCAGACCCTGGAGGATAGGGAATACAGGGCTGTTGGAGGGATGTCGCGAGGCGGCAACTGGGCTGTCCGGCTTGGTTTACTGCACTGGGGATTATTTGGTTCCATTGGTGCGCACAGCGCTCCTTTATTTATCGGTGATCTGAAGCGGGTGCCCGGTTGGGTGGAGATCATTCCGAGCTCTCAAATCCCCCGGATCTTGCTGGATATTGGCCGGGATGATAACAATCTTGCTGAAGCAGACGCTTTGCACGAATCTTTGCTGGACCTGGAAATCCCGCATGATTGGCGAATATCTCCCGGTTTGCATGATGAAAATTACTGGAGATCACATCTGGAAGAATATCTGAAATGGTACAGCGCAGAATGGACGGAACAGTAGATCAATAATATTAATTCAATGGACAGAGAGGATTGTAATGAAAACACCAACATTTGATGAATTTATGACCCTGGACCGGGATGGCATAGAGCCGTTCTATCAAGTTCTTCAGGAAATAAACCTAGATGAAGGATCTCTGGATCGCTGGATGGAAGGCTGGTCTGATCTGCGCAAACTGGTGGATGAGAGATATGCCCGGCTGTCGCTGGCTACCGAGCTGGATACCACTGATGAAGAGGCAGAGAAACAATACCATGACTTTCTTGGAAATATCTATCCGTCCATTCGGGTAGCCGATCAAAAACTTAAAGAAAAACTCCTGGCCAGCGAACTTGAACCAGTTGGCATGAAACTGATCCTGAAGAAAATGCGAACGGAAGCCGATTTCTTTTGTGAAGAGAACCTGCCCTTGATGACCGAGGAAAGCAAATTGGGCACCCAGTACAGCAAGATCCTGGGAGCGCAGACCATAGATTGGGAAGGGGAGGAATTAACCCTAACCCAGGTTAAATCGAAAATGCAGAGTCCGGACAGAGCTAAGCGCAAGAAACTCTGGGAATTGATGTCCCAGAGTCAGCTGGATGACCGGGATGAGATCAACCAGCTGTGGGGTAAGTTCATGGATATCCGGGCTGAGTTAGCGAACAACGCGGGGTACTCCGATTACCGGTCCTTCCGCTGGCTGCAGCGGCTCAGATTGGATTACACACCTGAAGACAGCAAGGAATTTATCGAAGCGATTAAGCAAGTGGCTGTACCTGCGGCAACCCGGGTTTATGAAAGGTATAAAACTCGCCTGAATATCGACAAAGTTCGCCCCTGGGATTTACTGAACAACCAGACAACCTTCAGCCTGCCTGCCATTAAGGCTTTTGAAACAGAAGAGGAATTCATTTCGCGGGTGGGGGATATTTTTAATAGGTTGGACCCTGTTCTGGGAGGGTATTACCAGACCATGCGGGAAAACCAGCTCTTTGATCTTATGAACCGAAAAGGCAAAGGTCCGGGAGGATTCTGCACAACATTTGCCACGATCGGACAACCTTTTATCTTTATGAATGCGACAGGAAAGAGCGCGGACGTGAGGGTGTTATTCCACGAGAGCGGTCATGCTTTTCATGATTTTGAAATATTCAATTTGCCATATCACCATCAATGGCGCACTGATATGGAGTTCGCTGAGGTGGCCTCAACTGCCATGGAATTACTTTCAGAACCTTATCTGGCGAAAGATATGGGTGGTTTTATGAGTACCGAGAATGCTGCCAGAACTCGGTTGTTGAACCTGGAAGAGAAACTGCTTTTTTGGCCCTATATGGCTGTGGTGGTTGCTTTTCAGCACTGGGTCTATGAGAATCACAAAGAAGGCAAAAACCCGGCTGCTTGTGATGCAAAATGGTCCACTCTGGTTGATGAATATATGCCCGGAATTGATTGGAGTGGCTACGAAGATGTCAAGATGACGGGGTGGCACCGCAAACTTCACATTCACCAGGAGCCGTTCTATTATATTGAATATGGATTGGCCGCACTGGGTGCATTCCAGATCATGCAAAATGCTCGTCAGGATCAAGCCAAAGCCATCCAAGATTATAGGCGTGCCCTTGCTCTGGGTGGAACAGTTTCGCTGCCAGAACTCTACCGAGCTTCGGGTGCAAATCTGTCTTTTGACGCCCAGACCCTGGGAGACGTGGTGGAATTGATCGAAGAGAATCTGGCTGAATTGGAAGCCAAACTGGCCTGAAAATTATTTTGATAGGAAAAGCAGAGGGTTTGGCGTGTCATTTGTCAGTACCTGACAGTCTCCCTCTCCGTTATAATGAAATTCTGTAACTGATTCTATTCAGAGGGAAGATATTGTGAAGAAACTTAAAATTGTCATTCCAATGGCGGGTTATGGAAAACGGCTGCGGCCCCATACCTGGAGCAGACCTAAACAATTACTGACTATGGCAGGAAAAACTGTTATTGAGCATGTCCTGGATACTTTTAACACCCTACCAGAGGATACTGAAATCGAGTATGTTTTCATTGTCGGTTATCTGGGAGAGAAAATCAAAGCCTATATGGCAGAAGAACATCCGGATACTTCAGTACATTTTGTGGTCCAGGAGGAAATGCGTGGACAATCGCATGCAATATACCTGGCGCGGGATTATATCACCGGCCCCATGATCATGGTATTTGCCGATACCTTGATTGAAACAGATCTTAGCTTTCTAGAGGAAGAGAAATCTGATGTTGTCGCCTGGGTTAAGCCAGTACCAGACCCCCGGCGTTTCGGCGTTGCGGAGGTTGGAGAAGGGAACCTGGTGACCAGACTGATCGAAAAACCCAAAGCCCTGGATAATAACCTGGCATTGGTCGGATTTTATTATTTCAAAGAGGGACAGGATCTGATCCGGGCCATTGAAAAACAGATGGAACAGCAGGTCCAATTGAAGGGGGAGTTTTTCCTGGCGGATGCCATCAATATCATGCTTAAAGACGGAAAAAGCAAAATGCGTACAGAAAAAGTGCATGTATGGCTGGATGCGGGGACATTTGAAGCGATGTTAAGCACCAACCGCTACCTGCTGGAACACGGTCACGACAACTCCGATAAGGCAAAGAAGCGCATTGGCGTTCATGTCATACCACCGGTCTTTATCCACCCAGAGGCAGAGGTGGAATCATCTGTGATAGGACCTCATACTACGGTGGAAGCCGGCTGCAAGATCCTGGGAAGTATCATCCAGAATTCCATCATTGAAAAAGGTTCCCAGGTTGCAGATGTGTTATTGGATGGATCCCTGATCGGACAATACACAATCATTAAGGGTAGATCAACCTCGATCAACGTTGGAGATAATACCGATATTGAAATCTAAAGATTCACTGCAAGTCCAAGGAGTCCCATGCCCCGAGACTTTATTGCCAAACGTGTTGCCGAATTAAAACCATCCGGAATCAGGAAGTTCTTTGATATCGTTGCGACTATGGACGATGTGATCTCACTGGGGATCGGGGAACCGGATTTTACAACCCCGAAGCCGATCCTGGAAGCCGGGATTGAAGCGCTCCGGCAAGGAGAGACCCACTATACATCCAACGCCGGGATCTATGAGCTGCGGGTAGCCATTGCTGATATGCTGGAAGAAAAATATCAGGTTAGCTACAACCCGATAGACGAGGTAGTGGTTTCAGTTGGCGTGTCGGAGGCTCTGTACCTGGCTCTGACCGCGGTGATCAATCCCGGGGAAGAGATCATCATTCCCACGCCTTGTTTTGTGTCTTACCAGGCAGAGGTGCTGCTGGCCGGTGGAGTGCCGATTGAAGTGCCTGGTACCTTTGAGAATGGCTTTCAGCCAGAACCGGAATTGATTGAAGCTGCTATAACACCCAGAACCAAGGCCATCTTTATCGGCTTTCCCAATAACCCTACCGGGGCGGTTGCCACCAGGGAAAACCTGCTGGCAATCAGCAAGATCGCCCAAGAGCATGATCTGCTGGTAATTTCAGATGAGATCTACGACAGTCTAGTCTATGGAGTGGAGCATGTTTGTTTTGCGGCTCTGCCAGGCATGAAGGAGCGCACCATCACCCTGGGTGGTTTCTCCAAAAGTTATGCCATGACAGGTTGGAGAGTGGGCTATGCCGCTGCGCCGGCCAATATCCTGGGCGGTCTGGTCCGGATCCATCAATACACTGTAATGTCTGCCCCATCTGTTTCCCAGCTAGCAGCGCTGGCCGCAATTAATGAGGGTGCGGATTATGTCGAAGAAATGCGCCAAAAATATGACCGCCGCCGCAAGCTGATCGTTGCTGGATTAAATGAGATTGGATTGGATACCTTCATGCCCCTGGGCGCTTTTTATGCTTTCCCCAGGATAAGTGGGACAGGAATGAATGATGAGGAGTTTGCCCAGCGGCTGCTGGAGGAAGAAAAAGTCGCCGTGGTGCCAGGCTCGGCTTTTGGCTCTGGAGGAGCAGGATTTGTGCGCTGTTCCTACGCCACCCATTACGACAAGATCGAACAGGCTCTGGAGCGGATCGGGAGTTTTGTAAAACACAGCAGTTGATAATAAGTATGAAGTAAGACGATCTAATCAAAATCGAATTTTGTCACATCTTTCATAAAAGCTCTCCAGACCAGGGCTTTTATTATCCGAATCTCAAATAAAACACCGCTTCCCCACACTTCAGGAGTGAGAGAGTATCTCAGACCAGCGTATTTTTGAGTATAAACTTCAGCTATTTTCTCTCTGAGATCTGGAGGCGGGTTATAAATTGCCGCTACTTCTCCCTCACTGATCACAGCAGCGCTGCTTTCTAAATGAAATGCAGCTCTTGGATGATCAGCTATGTTCTTAACATGGCGGGTTTCCGGACTGCCGTCAAAATAGATCTTACCCTCATGTCCCCGGTCAGGATGGGCAGCATCCGCCGGTCATTTTATCCTGTCCCCGGTTCCCCGTCTTCCATCATTCTATAACCACTCCGCTCAGATCATCTTCCGCTTCCGGATAGGACATCTTCAAGCTTTTGAGCTTCTCAATGATGATTGAGGATATCACCAGGTTGCGGTACCACTTGCGGTTGGCGGGAATCACATACCATGGGGCATATTCTGTGCTGGTCTTTTCCAGAGCGGCTTCAAATGCAGCTGAATACTGATCCCACAATTTGCGCTCTTCCAGGTCCCCCAGGCTGAATTTCCAGTTCTTGGTCGGTTCGTCCAAACGGGCCTGCAGGCGTTCTTTCTGTTCGTCTTTGCTGATGTGCAGGTAGAACTTGAGAATGGTGGTGCCTTCATCGGCCAGTGTTTTTTCGAAAGCTTTGATATGCTCGTAGCGCTTGGACCAGACCTTTTCAGGGACCAGGTCATGGACCCGGACCACCAGCACATCTTCATAATGGCTGCGGTTGAAGATCACGATCTCGCCTTTCCCCGGGGTGTGTTTGTGGATGCGCCACAGATAATCGTGGGCCAGCTCCTTCCTGGTGGGCGCTTTGAAACTCGCCACCTTCACACCCTGTGGATTTACTCCTTCAAAAACATGGCGGATGGTGCCGTCTTTACCTCCGGTATCCATGGCCTGGAGCACTATTAAGACCTTGTGTTTTCCTTCCGCGAAAAGCAGTTCCTGCAGTGTTTCCAATTCTCTATTCAGCTGGCGTAAATGTTCCTTGCCGGCTTTTTTCCCCGTTGGGAAGATACTCTTATCGTTAGGATCCCACTTACTGAGATCTACCTTTTCTCCTGGTATTACGCGATAGCGTTCCATTTGATCTCCGAACTATTAAACACAAATCGTGGTTTTGAATAAACAAATCCAGCCGAGATTCATTTCAGATGAAGAACAAAAGTAAATCCCTCTCCTGCATATGAGGCACCTTCCTCCAGTGGAAAGGTGAATTCAAATGGATAAGTTCCCTGCCAGGGGTACTCTCCATGAAAACCTTCTGCGTTTACCTCAACCATTTGCGACCCGGTCATCTCAACTGCAAGGGCCAAATCCCCACCGTTTCCATCGGCATTGCAATTTCCGGTAATTACAAAATCCAGGTTCAGTGTGACCTCGTATGTTCCCCATTCTTTGGTCAGTATGTCGGCGTAATCCAGGTTTCCACCGCCCTGGATGAGATAAGGCGCTTCGTCGCTTACCACGGAGAAGGGAATAGTACCAACTGAATAGGGCTCTAATCCAACAACCTCAGCGGGACCGACCAGTACCATGATCTCTAACTCTCCAGCAAGACCGGCACACCTAGAAGGCGTTGCTGTTTGTGTGGGCGGAACTACCTGGATTATTTTTGTTGGAGTGGGTGTAGCAGTAGGATCCTCAATAGCTGCGGGCTCGCTGCCGCAGGAGGATAACATCACCAATACTGTGAGGAATATTATTGCGCTGAGTGTTGATTTTTTTCTAATGCCAGTCATCTTTTCTTCTCCTTTGTTGTTTCCTCTTAATTTGGTTATTTCCAGATATCGGTTTCCTGTCTTCTGTCTTCCGTTCCCGGTCAACTTTATAATATCACTGGTGGGTCCACTTCTACAATCCACTCCGGTCCAGGATGATGGTCTCTTATGAGCGGTAGTGGATTGGGCCCTTTTATCAGGACCTGCCAGCGCCATTCGCCCCGGATCTTGCTGAAGTAAGGTGGTGTAGGTCCGACCAGACTGGTGGACTGAAAACCTTCTTTCTCGATCCAGCCTTTTAGTGTGGCTGCATATACGGCGGCTTTTTTCTCAGCAGATTTTGGATTTTTATCCCGGATCTCAAGGCGGATAATTTTCAAGAAAGGTGGATAACCCAATTCCCGGCGGAATTCCAGTTCCTGCTGGTAGAAATCCTCGTAATCGTGGCCTGCGGCGGCCCGGATTACATAGTGTTCAGGATCAAAGGTCTGGAGGATCACTTCCCCACCCAGAGGACTGCGTCCTGCTCTCCCTGCCACCTGGGTCAAGACCTGGAATGTCCTTTCAGACGCCCGGTAATCCGGCAGATTTAAACCGCTGTCTGCCAGGACAACACCAACCAGCGTTACCAATGGCAGATCCAACCCCTTGGCCAGCATTTGAGTTCCTATTATCACATCAACCTGATGGGAGGAGAATTTATTCATGATCTCCCAATGGGCGCCCTTTTTTCGAGTCGTATCCCTGTCCCAGCGTAAGGTTCGAACATCTGGAAGAAGTTCTTTAAGGGCTGACTCTACCTGTTGGGTGCCAGTTCCCAAATGACGGATGCGCTGGGATCCGCATTTTGGACAGGTTTTTGGGATATTCCTGCGGTAGCCGCATAAATGACAGCGCAGCTCATGGTCTGATAGGTGGGCAGTGAGTGAGGTCTCACAGCGAGGACAGCGTAGAGCATAACCACAATCCCGGCAGAAAATATAGGTAGCGCTGCCCCGCCGGTTCAGGAACAGGATTGCCTGCTGGTTTTTATCCAACGTTTCAGTCAGTTTTTCCTGGAGTTTGCGGCTGAAAATGGAACGATTGCCGGTTTTTAATTCGGTTCGCATATCAATTACATTGACTGATGGTAGATCTGCCATTAGCAGGTCTTCATTCAGATCTTGATAGCGGGAGAATGCAGGATCCTGAGCAGCCTGGTTCAACTGCACCTGGATGGATTCTCTGTGAGCCAGTATTCGCTCAGGCAAGGTCAAATAATTCCAATTACCACGCGCACCCTGGTAGCGGCTGGTCACATCAGGTGTGGCGGAACCCAGAATACAAACAGCGCCTGAGATTTCGGCATAATGAATGGCTGTATGCAAAGCGTGATAGTGGGGGGATATATCCCCCTGGTAGTAGGAATCGTCATGGCACTCGTCCACCACAATCAATCCCAGATCCGGGAAGGGAGTAAAGATGGCGCTGCGAGGACCCACCACGATGTCCAGGGCGCCATGTCGGGCCAGTCTCCAGGTGTCATAGCGCTCCCCGGGAGAAAGCCCTGAATGCAGCACCCCTACCCGATCAGGAAAACGGCTCATGAAGCGAGTCACTGTCTGGGGTGTTAATGCGATCTCTGGCACCATGATGATGGCTTGTTTCCCGGCAGCGATGGTTTCCTCAACGGCTCGTAAATAGATCTCTGTTTTTCCCGAACCGGTCACGCCGTGCAGGAGAAAAGGTTTCGGGTTTTTTTTATGAAATCCTTCCAGGATCAAGCGCCAGACCTGCTGCTGCCCTGGAGTCAGGTTAGGGGGTAATTGGGGAGAGATATCAATGTCAACCAGGGGGTCTCTCACCACAGGAACTTCAATGATCTCGGCCAATTCCCTTTGGATCAGAATCTTGAGGTCATTCAGATTGGCGCTGGTCGTGTCGTAGATAATTGAAAGAGGTATGGGATCGGGCTGCTCCATGACCATCTGCAGGACTTGCTGCCTGCGTGCTAAAGCCTCTGGATAGCCTTTTCGGGCCAGCTTGTTCATTTGAGCGCGGGCAGAATCTGGATCGCCCGTGAACTGAAGCTGCCGTTCATACTTTGGTTTAACGCTGGGGTCTGCCAGGGTGGACTGACTCTCAATAATTCCCCTCCGGGTCAGGGAGCCAGCTGTTTTGCGCCAATTTTTATGAGGCAGAGCCCGGTCAATCTGTCTGCCACGGAGTGGACCGCGTTTAATAAACAGATCCAATATGTGGGTTTGAGCAAGAGATGGTTCTGATAGCAGGGGTTGGCCCTTATCAAGCAGTACCTGGCTCTCGGCCGAGAGGCGGTACTGGATATCCGCCTGGACGCTCAGCCCTGCTGGAACCATGGCCTGCAAGGTGACTCCCAGAGGAGAAAGGGTCTCCCTGGATATGTATTGAGCCAGCTTGATCTGGTTCGGCGTTACAACCGGGATCGGATCGAGGATTTTCTTAACGGCCTTGGTTTGGGTTACGGCAGGTTTTTCAGGAAAATCTATGATCACTCCCTGGACCGTCCGGCTGCCAAAGGGTACTTCCACCAGCTGACCCAGCTCGAAATCAGCCCGGGTTTCCTCTGGCAGGTGATAGTCAAAGATGTCCTGGATATGGGGAACATTTACAGCAAGCCGCACATAATGGAGATCAGATCCGGGAGTAGAAACCATCAAATTTAAACTCCAGTGATCTGGATCTTAGCAATCCTCAGCCCGTCCATTTCTGTAACTCGCATTTGGATCCCACCTGCTAAAATGATTTCTTCCCCGATAGCAGGGATATGGTCCAGATGTCCCAGGAAGAAACCAGCAATGGTGTCATAATTTTCGTCCTGGAAATCTTTCCCCGAATATTCATTTACATCATCGATCAGGGTTAATCCATCTACAATGATTGTGTTCTGGCTGGTGCGTTGAATTTCAGGGACAACATCATCAAAAGGATTCTTGATCTCTCCAACGATCTCCTCCATTAAATCTTCCAGGGTGATCAACCCGGAAGTGCCTCCGTACTCATCCAATACAATGGCGATATGGCGGCTGTGTTTTTGAAACAGGTTCATCAAGGTCCAAACCGAGCTGCTTTCAGGCACCATGAGATGTTTCCGGGTAATTTCGGCCACTGTTTTCGGACCGGAATCTGGATTTTGTTTGGCTTTCAGAAGATCTTTAATGTGGACGATTCCGGTGATCCTGTCCAGGTTCCCATCGTAAACTGGAAATTTGGTGAAACGGGAATCGACGATGATGCTGATGCTTTTATCAATGGATAACTCTGCCGGGAGAGCAATGATCTCGGTGCGGGGGATCATTACCTGCCTTACAAGTAGCCTGTTGAAATCAAAGACAGCATTCAGCATTTCCCTCTGAGGCGTTACGATAGTTCCTGAATGTTCGGATTCGGTCAGGATCTCTTTCAACTCATCCACTGTATAGATCAGGGAATGTCCCCCACCTGAACTCTTGACACCAACCAGGCGAAGGATGCTTTGGGTTGACCAGTCCAGCACATTCACAAACCAGGTGAAGATCAGGCTGAACCATTTCATCGGGGTGGCTATAAAGAGAGCGACCTTTTCAGGGGATTCCAGTGAGGCGACCTTGGGGACCTGCTCGCCCAGAACAACATGCAAGCTGGTGACGATGATCAATGAGATCACCAGCGGGAGGGCAGTCAGGATGGGTTCGATTCGGACCCATCCCAGAGAAATTTCCAGGGATTGAAATACCGGTTCGAGCAGGGCCTCAAAGGTATTTTCACCGATAGCACCCAATGCCAGGCTGACGATAGTGATCCCCAGTTGAGCGGCGGCGATCAGTTTATCCCGTGCTGCCGGGTTATCCAGCCAGTTCAGTACCAGTTGGGCCGCAGCATTGCCCTTGTCTGCCGACAGGCGGATGCGTGTTTTGCGGGAAGTGACCACTGCAAATTCCGCAGAGACAAAAAAGCCATTGAGAGCTACAAGAATTAGAATGAGTAAGAAGTTCCAGATCATAGTTTATCCGCGAGTAATAACTGCTGAAGTATATCCCACCACACTGGTATTGTCGCCTGTGATATTTCCAGAATGGGCATAATTCAATATCTGCGCTGAGGCTCCTCCGCCCGATTTAACCGCCCAGATCACTGCCGCCAGGGCGCCTAATCCGCAGGCAGAGCCGGTGTTTTCCTTCTGGGCTTGATAGAGGCTTTTTGGATCCAGTGACTGAATGCCCTGTATAACGGTCTGATCCAGCTGATTGGCAATCTCAGCCGTTTGAAAGTGAGATAGATCTGTACTGGCAACCAACAACCCTTTCCTGGATAACATAAGTTCCGCCAAGATTTCGCCCAGGGGCTGCATCAGGTCGGCCTGCTGCTGGCGGAGCATTATGGGGAGTAATGTAAATTCGCTCTGCAGGGTCCTCTGAAAAAAGGGCAATAAAATTTCAACCGCATGTTCACCATCGTTGCGGATTTCGCTCAACTCCACCCCGGTTTTTTCTTGCAGGGACTGGTTAACAAATTCAATACTTTGCCGGTCAACGGGAATCTCTCCCAGGGGTGTCTGATAAGCCTGATGACCGCTGGTGAGGATGGCACCTGAATGATACTGGTGGTAGGGGGACAGGATCACAATCAGTTCTGGGTGTTGTCCCAAGATAGTTTTAAACGCATATCCTGCCACCGACCCTGAATAGAGATGTCCGGCATGAGGGGAGATCAGCGCCAGGATCTTCCCCTTGATCTCCGGGATCCGGGCCGCCTGGATATAGTTGTCTACAGATTCTGCCAGTTTTCTGGGGTTGGCAGGATACCAGCGGCCGGCCAGGGGAGAAGGTCGAATATCGATAATTGTACTCATTGCTTCACTTCGATTGTAGCACAGGAGAGGACCTATTTAGAAAAAAAGTCTGTGTTTTGGATAATTTGAGTCCTGGTTTGTTATGGTAAACCAGCCTTTTTTTCTGTCTGATTTTGCCATCTTGACTTATTAAATTATTGGCAAATCCAGTCGTAATTTTCAAAACGCCCCGATAAATATGATCTGTAAGCTCTGGATGTCCCTTATAAAGGAGTTATTCGATCCTCCTATCAGGATTGTAACTCTGGCTGCTTGATATCTTAATGGGCCTCGGTATACTAAGATTATATGCAGGGTATAAGAAATATTAATTGTGACCATTCGTGATCAGAGGTAATGGTCTTCGTTTTTAAAAAAAGGATTATATTGACAAAAGAAAAAGCTCTAAAAATTCTTTCGATAGATTCGGACATAACAGCGCAAATGGAGTTGATAGATTGTCTGGAAAAATCAAGTGAATGTTTTGATGTCCTAACTTTCAAAACTCTATCCGGTTCCAGGACAGCGCTTGAATCGGATCGTTTTGACCTGGTGATCTCAGATGTGACTTTTGGAAATGAATCCGCTTTTGGACTGGTGAAAAAATATCAATCCCAGCCCTGGGTTTTCCTGACCGCGGAAAATGATGTTGAAATGATAAAAACAGCGTTCAAGGGTGGCGCCGCTGATTTTATAATCAGGGATTCTAACCAGGCCTATTTAACCACCCTGTGTGACCAGATTCAGCAAATTATTAGTGAATGGAAAAAACCCGGGCAAGAAAATTTCTCGGGTAATCATTCCGAGCTGCTGGATTCGCATATGCGGTTAGCAGAAGAAGCTCGCCAGCGACTGCAAGCCTTGGATGATTTGAGAGAATCAAGAGAAATGTACCGAAGATTTTTCCAGACTTCCCGGGACGCTGTATTCATTACGTCAGTTGATGGACGCTGGATCGATATGAATAGATCTGCCTTATCCCTGTTTGGCTATGAAAATCGGGAAGATATCTGGACGGATACCATGCTTAATTTTTACTGGGATTCGGATCAAGGACGTGATTATACCCAGATGCTTGAAACGGACGGATTTGTGAATGATCATCCAATGAAGTTCAGGAAAAGAGACGGAAGCAGTATAAGTACCCTGGTCACAGCCATGCCATATGAGATCGGAGGCAAGGTGGTTGGTTATCAAGGCCTGATCCGTGATATGACTGATCAACTTAAGACCAAAGATGAGAATATTAAACTACATAAGGATCAGGGAATACTTGACTCGCTTGCCAGAGATATGGGGAGTATGCTGGAGCTAAATGATATCTATTCCAGCATCTCCAATCATATCAAAAAAATGATTGTACCGGACTGGATCAGAATTCTGAAATTTGACGAGATTCAAAACAATTTCAAAATGGAATATGAATGGGGGACGAACCCCCTCAGCGGGCTAAACTCCCGGGAACTGGAAAAATTTGAAAAGAATTATCAAATTTTGATTGAGCAAACTTCCCAAACAAAACAGACCACAATATCTGATTTTGATGACAGTCTGTATTTGGATAGTGATATATCTGAGCCATTATCCATTGAGGGGAAGGATCCCGGCAGAAATCAGCAAAACTCTGACCGATCCCTGGTTTTGACGCCGATTATGATAAATGATCAGGTGATTGGTATCATCCATGTGGTTTCTAACACTGACAAACCGCTTGTTATGGAGGATCTGGCTTCCTTAACGCGAGCTGCCAATATTATGGCAATCAGTCTTAAGAAAGCCTACCTCTTCCAGCAATCTGAGGCTCACGTGAAGAAGCTGTCCAGCCTGCAGCGTGTTCAGCAGATAGTGCTTGAGAATCTTTCTCTGCCAACTACGCTGGATATGATGGTTGATCAGATTATAAAAGAGCTTGCTGTTGATGCAGTTAATATCCTGTATCTCCATCCCGGTTTAAAAACTATGAGATCAATCGCTCAAAAGGGGTTCCGGCAGAAAGTTTTCCGGGATAGCGGACAGGAGATAGGTGAAGGATTAGCAGGCCAGGCCGCAGAAACAGAGAATATTGTTCATATTGGGGACCTAACAAATTGCCCCGAACAAGTGAGCCGGTCATTGGAATTCTCAACAGAAAAATTTGTGACCTATTACGGTGTCCCCTTGTTGGTGAAAAATCGTTTTGTAGGAGTTC
>Ga0307441_1000264_pt1 | contig 20183 bp, 18 predicted proteins | sample SalMarWE160420MG_FD_202149 | JGI IMG/M metagenome (GOLD analysis project Ga0307441, IMG submission 202149) | Salt marsh sediment microbial communities from the Plum Island Ecosystem LTER, Massachusetts, United States - WE1604-20 | ecosystem: Environmental > Aquatic > Marine > Intertidal zone >... | reverse complement strand
GGGGGTCCATCCCAACAACGCCTCCGAGGCCGATGACGCCGAGGTTCGCCGGCTCGTCTCCGGGCTGGCGGCCGCGCCTCGCGTGGTGGGCGTGGGCGAGACCGGGTTCGATACCCACTGGCAGGACGAGTCGCTCGAGAGTCAGCGCCGTGCCTTCGACTGGCATGCGCAGCTCGCCGGCCGGCTCGACAAGGCGCTTGTTCTGCACGTCCGCGACGCGCAGGGCCGGGACGACGCCTCGCGCCAGGCGGCGCGGGCGATACGCGAGGCGGGCCACCGGCGCGGCATCCTCCACTGCTTCAATGGCAACCGCGAGCTCCTGGAGGCGGGCCTGGCACTCGGCTGGATGGTCTCCTTCGCAGGCAACCTCACGTTCAAGAATGCCGGCGTGCTGCGTCAGGCCGCGCTCGAGGTACCGACCGATCGCTTGCTGGTGGAGACCGACAGCCCCTACCTCAGCCCGGAGCCCAGGCGTGGCCGGCGCAACACGCCGGCGAACGTGTGGCACACGGCGAAGGTCCTCGCCGCCGTTCGCGGCGTGCCGCTCGAGGCGCTCGAGCCGGTGCTCGACGCCAACGCCGCGCGGGTGTACGGACTGCCGCTCGACTGAGGGTACCGGGCGCGCGCGGCGCCGCGAACGCGTCGGGGCTTCTCGCTGCGCAGGCGCCCGGCGCCGTCAGTGCCAGGGGGCGTCGGGGCCGACCAGCCGGCTCTCCGGCTGGTCGCGGTCGTAGCGAAGCGCCTCGGCCAGGCGCGCGCGCGAGGGCACGCGATGGGGATCGTGCGGGATGAACGCGGTCACCACGTCGACCCAGCGATGCATCCGGTACTCGACCACGACGTGCAGGGGGATCTTCACGCTGGCGCTGACGGGCAGGTATCCGAGCACGAGTAGGCGCTCGTCCTCCCAGTAGCGCATCAGCTCGCGCCCGTACAGCACGGTCTGGACGATGTCGGTCTCGGTGAAGCCCTCACAGGTGGCGTGCTTGGCGGCGTGGTTGCCGATGCGGTAGCGCCCTTGCTTGACCAGGGGTCGCAGCTCAGATAGCGTCCGGCGCTTCGGGGGCCGGGCGGCAGAGCGCGCTATCGCGACCGTTCGCGGTGGGCGGGAAGCGTAGACTTGCTCGTCCATGACGCCACCTCCGGGAGGGTCTGGCGGTACCAGACGGGCAGCAAAGCGAAGCGGCGCGGACATCGAGGTCCGGCGCCGCTCTATCAGCCTTGCATGGGTCATGCTAGCACGAGCCCCCCGGCGCGCAGATGGGAGTGTTGCCACATTGTCGGTCGGACGCGCGAGCCGAAGCGCCAGCCGCCGCGCGAGGCGCCGTCCGAGCACGCCGGTCCATGCCTCGTTCACCTACACTGGACGCATGCCTGAGGCCCCCCTGCTCACCCGCTTCTTCGAGCTCGAGGGGAGCGTGGCCCGGGAGGCGCTCCGCCGCCTCGGTGCCGCGCTCGTGGCCGAGGGAGCCCGCGTGAGGCTGCTCGCGAGCACCGACCGCCCCGGGCTGTACCTGCTGGTGGCCGAATCGCGCCACTGGCCTGCAGGGCCTCCCCCGCAAGGCTGTCGGGTGTGGACGTTCCAGCGAGCGAGCGCGTGAGCGAGCCCGCAACCACCCTCGATCGTCCGCTCAACATCGAGCGTCGCGATGCCGATCTCTACGTGGAACAGGTCGGTCCCGTGAACGCACCCGTGGTGTATTACCTCCACGGCGGGCCCGGTTACAACAGCTTCTCCTTTCGCGACCTGATGGGCGACGAACTCGCGGCGTTCCAGGTGCTCTACGCCGACCAGCGTGGCGCCGGGCGCAGCTACAGCGCCGCGTCGTTCGACCTGGACGTCCTGGCCGACGACGTGCTGGCCGTGCTCGACGCGTTGGAGCTGCCCAGTTCGACGCTGCTGGCACACGGCTTCGGGGCGCAGGTCGCCGTGCGCGCGGCGCGCCGCGCTGCGCACCGCGTCGAGCGCCTCGTGATGGTGAACCCGTGGCTGTCGATGCCGATGCTGGCTCGAGAGCTGCAACGGCGCGCCGCGCAACAGGCGGGCCGACCAGAAGAAGCCCTGCCGCCCGAGAGCGCCCTGGCCGAGCCGGACGCGCTCGAGCCCGAGATGCTGGTGGACCAGGCCTTCGCCTGGGCCAGCGCCAAGGCGCTGTTCGACGCCATGGAGTTCCCGGACCCGTCGAGCCGACTCCGACTCGAGCACAGCGACGCCACGGCGCTGTTCGGCCCGCAGCTTGCCGCCGAGCCGGAAGGGGTATGGCGCCTCGATGGCCTGCCCTTGCTCGAGGGCCTGAGCATGCCCACGGTCCTCCTCGTGGGCACCCACGACGCGACCGCCTACCCCGCCCAGGCGGAGGCCGCCTTGGAACGGCTCCCGGCCGCCCTCGTCAGCCTTCTTGACGCGGGGCATTACCCCTGGCTGGACGACCCCGACACCTTCGTCCCGCTCCTGCACGAGTCGTTGCGCTTAAGAATCCCGTAAGGTCCGGTCGCGTAGACTCCGACGCGATGCGGTCCTCACCGACACGTGCCGACCGCCTTTCCCGCCGCCCTCCGGCCGCCGGGCGAAAGCCCGGGAAACTCGGCTCCAACGTGAATACTTCCGCTCGCGGGGAGCGACAGGCATGCTACACTTCGCCAATGCTTCGACCCCACTTGATGGTGGATTCAGTCCACCAGGTGAGCGCCGAGGTCCTGCGAGAGCGCGGCGTGAGCGGTGTCTTGCTCGACCTCGACGACACCCTGCTGCCGGCCGCGGCCGATGCGCCGGAACCGCAGGTGCTGGCATGGGTCGAAGGGTTGCAGCGCGCCGGCTTCGGCGTCGTCATCCTGTCCAACGGCGAGCCGAAGCGCGTGGCGGCGCTGGCGGCCCGGCTGAGTTGCCAGGCCGTGGCCCTCTCGGGCAAGCCTTTCGCGCCGGCGTTCCGGCGCGCGCTGCGGCTCCTGGGCACGCCGCGGGCCGAGACGGCGATGATCGGCGATCAAGTGTTCACCGACGTGCTGGGCGCGAACCTGGCCGGCCTGGTATCCATTCTGGTGCGCCCGCTGTCCGCGGGTAAGCTTCCTCATACACGGATGATCCGTCACCTTGAGAGAATGATCCTGCGAGGAGGTGACCGTGGCCGTCCTGTCCATCGGTGACAAGCGCCTGGGCGCAGTGTTGCTCGAGCGCGGTTACGTCAACGACGAATCGCTGCAGCAGGCGATCAGCCGGCACGCTGAGGTCGGCGGGCGGCTCGCGAACATCCTCGTCAACATCGGCGTCATCTCAGAACAGCGCATCGCGCGCGCCATCGAGGAGTCCATCGGCATACCGTTGGTGGTCCTGCCTCGTGTGGACGTCATGTCCGAGGCGCTGAGCAAGATACCGGCCGACGTCGCCTTCGAGGTCGGCGCCATGCCCTTCGCGATCGACGGCAACCGCCTTCGGGTTGCCTTCGAGGATCCGCTCGACGCGCTCGCCATCGAAGAGGTCGAGGACGCCTCGGGCTGCCTCGTGGAGCCGTACCAGGCCCTGCAGAAGGAGCTGCAGTGGGCGATCGCGACGTACTACCCCGAGCTCGGCCAGGAGGCGCCGCCCGACTTCGAGGTCGACATCAGCCAACGGCTCGGCTCGCTGGCTGTCGAGCGCGGGTTCATCACCGATGACGCCCTCACGGACGCAGTCGAGGAGCAGCACCGGACCGGCGGCCTGCTCGGCCGCATCCTGGTCCGTCAGGGCGCGTTGGACGACGACCAGCTGGCGCAGCTGCTCGCCGAGCAGATGGGCATCCCGTTCCAGGCCTCGCTCGACGATGAGGCCGTCAACGAGCGCCTGGCCAGCACGCTGCTGCGGCTCGATGCCGTGCAGTTCAGCGCCGTCCCTTACCGGCTGAACGGCGAGGAGCTGTTGGTTGCCGTCTCCGACCCGCGGCGCATGCCCGACATCGAGGCGATCATCCAGCGCCCGTTGTCGTTCGTGGCGGCGCCGGAACGCGAAGTGATGCGGCGCATCGAGCAGATGTACGCCGACAATCGCGGGCGTCTCGGCGAGACGCTGCTCATGAACAAGAAGCTCAAGCGCGAGCAGCTTCGCAAGGCGCTGGAAGAGCAGGCGAAGCTCGGGCGGGTGAAGCCGCTCGGCGAGATCCTCGTCGATCTCGGCTACGTGACCCAGACCGATGTCGACGAGGCGCTCAACAAGCAGCGTGCGGGCGGCGGGCGGCTCGAGGACACCCTCGTGCAGTCCGGCAAGATCAGTCCCGAGATGCTTGCGCGCAGCCTGGCCATGCAGCTCGGTTACGAGTTCATCGACGACGGCGTCAAGGTCGACCCCTATGCGGTCAGCCTGGTGCCCGAGCAAACGGCGCGCCGATACCAGGCGATGCCCATCCGCATCGAGGGCAACACCCTGATCGTGGCCATGAAGGACCCGCGGCACGTGTTCGCGCTGGACGACATCCGGCTCATCACCGGCAAGGAGATCCAGCCGGCGGTGGCCACCGAGGACACCCTGGCGCGCACCATCAACCGCTTCTATCACGACGGCACCGACATGGACGAGCTTGCCAAGGCGCTCGTCGAGGAGGTCGGCGGGGGTCCGGCCGAGGAGCAGGAAGACACCAGCGCCATCGACGACAACGCGCTGGTGAAGGTGGTCAACAACATCATCCGCGAGTCGATCCTGGGCGACATGTCCGACATCCACATCGAGCCCCGGCCGAAGAACGTGGTGGTGCGCGTGCGCAAGGACGGCACCCTGCGCGAGTACATGACCATGCCCAAGTCGACGGCCAGCGCCATGGCCGCCCGCATCAAGATCATGGGCGGCCTGAACATCGCGGAGCGGCGCGTGCCTCAGGACGGCCGCGTGCGCTTCCGCGACAAGTCGGCCCAGGTCGATCTGCGCCTGTCGACGCTTCCCACCGTGTACGGCGAGAAGGCCGTCATGCGCCTCTTGAAGCGCGCGACCGACATCCCCGAGATCGAGGAACTCGGCTTCGCCGACTACAACTTCCAGGGCTTCAAGGACGTCATCCAGAAGCCTTACGGCATGTTCCTCATCACCGGCCCCACCGGCTCGGGCAAGTCGTTCACGACGTTCAGCATCCTCAAGCGCATCGCGACGCCCGAGGTCAACGTCACCACCATCGAGGATCCCGTCGAGTACGAGATCCCCGGCATCAATCAGACGCAGGTGAACATGAAGGCCGGGTTGGACTTCGCGCGGGCATTGAGAGCGTTCCTGCGCCAGGACCCGGACATCATCATGGTCGGTGAGATCCGCGACCACGAGACGGCCAAGATCTCCATGGAGGCGGCGCTGACCGGCCACCTCCTCATCGCCACGCTTCACACCAACGACGCGGCCGGCGCCGTAACCCGACTCACCGAGATGGGCATCGAGCCGTTCAACGTCTCGGCTTCGCTGATCGGCGTGCTGGCCCAGCGTCTGGTGCGCAAGGTGTGCACCGAATGCCGCGTGGAGTACACGCCCGAGCCGGACGTGCTCAGGCGCCTCGGCATGACCGAGGCCGAGACGCATGGCCAGAAGCTCTACCGCGGGGTCGGTTGCGAGAAGTGCGGCGGCAGCGGATACAACGGCCGCTACGCGATCCACGAGCTGCTCGTGGTGGACGACGACATCGAGAAGGCGATCGTCAAGGAGGCCTCGACCTTCGACATCCGTGATATCGCCACGAAGAATGGCATGCACACGCTCAGGCAGGATGGCATCCACAAGGCCTTCCAGGGCATCACCACGTTGGAAGAGGTCCTGGCCCGTACCGCGGAGTAGGCCGCGGCCCCGGCCGGACCGGAAGGACACGCATGGCTGACCAGATTCGCTCCACGCAGATCCAGGCCGACATCGTCGACCTCCTCAAGATGGCGATCGAGCGGCGCGCCTCCGACCTGCTGATCACCGTGGGGCTGCCGCCGATGCTCAAGATCGACGGTGACTGGGGCCCGACGGACTACGATCCTTTGTCCCCGAACCTCACGCGTCGTCTGATGTACGCCTTGATGGACGAGAAGAAGCAGCGCAACTTCGAGGAGCGCAAGGACCTCGACTTCTCGTTCAGCCTGTCCGGTCACGGCCGCTTCCGTGTCAACGTGTTCCAGCAGCGGGGCAGCGTGGGCGGGGTGATGCGGACGATCGCCGAAGAGGTCATGACCTTCGGCGAGCTCGGGCTTCCGCAGGAGATCGCCAATACCGCGCGGCTGCCGCGCGGCCTGGTCCTGGTCACGGGACCCACCGGCTCGGGCAAGTCCACCACTCTCGCCACCATGATCGACCTGATCAACGAGGAGTACTCCAAGCACATCGTCACCATCGAGGACCCCATCGAGTTCTTCCACCAGCACAAGAGCTCGATCGTCAACCAGCGTGAGGTCGGGGAGGACACGCGCGACTTCCATGCCGCCTTGCGCAGCGTGCTGCGGCAGGCACCCGACGTCATCCTGGTCGGCGAGATGCGCGACTTCGAGACCATCGGTGCAGCGGTAACCGCAGCCGAGACCGGTCACCTGGTGCTCGGCACACTCCACACCAACACCGCCGCCGAGGCCATCGACCGCATCATCGACGTCTTCCCCGAGGCCCAGCAGGAGCAGGTGCGGGTGCAGCTCGCCAACAACCTGCAGGCCATCCTCACGCAGCAGCTCATCCCCAAGCCGAACGGCGATGGGCGCGTGCTCGCGTATGAGTTCCTGGTCGCCACGCCCGCCATCCGGAACCTGATCCGTGAGGCCAAGACGCACCAGATCCCCGCGCAGATCCAGATGGGCGGCTCGCTCGGCATGGTCACCATGGATGCCAATCTCTCCGAGCTGCACCTCAAGCGCCTCATCAGCTTCGAGGTCGGGCTGGCCCGCTCGGTCGATCCCAAGGAGTTCGAGCGCCTGGTGGGTACGGGCGGCTTGAACGCGGACGCCAACGCTGCTCCGCGCGCCGCAAGCACGCGCGGTGCGGGGCCTCAGACCCGGGGAGCGAACGGCACCGCCACTGGACGCGCCGCGGCACCGTCGCCCGGACGCGGGGGGCGAACCGGACGCTGAACGGTTGAGCGGAAGCGCTTTCTCCGGCGACCGCCGCTGCGGAGCGCCCATTCTCGACATCAGCCTGGTACCAGGCACGCCGACTACACACGCGCGGCTCGACGCCGACCCTTGTATCGTGGGCTCCAGCACTACGTTCGCCCAACAAGGAGGTTGGTGTGAGACGCTCGTGGATCGTTCTGGCCATCCTGGCCGCGGCCCTGCTCGGCCCGGCGTTCGCTCAGCGGGTGCAGATCGTGATCGGCACCGGCGGAACCGGCGGCGTGTACTTCTACTACGGCACCCAGGTCGCACAGATGCTCACCAAGTACGCGGGCATCAGCGCGACCGCGATCCAGACGGCCGCCTCGATCGACAACAACCTGCTGCTCCGTGACAAGACCGACCCCAACCGGGGCGTCTACTACTGCGAGCTCTCCCTGCCCGATTCGGCGTTGGTCGCGTACAACGGCACCCACGAGAAGTTCAAGGGCGACCCGGCGCCGTCGCGCATCCTGTGGGTGACCTACCCCAACTACCTGCAGATCGTGACCACGGCCGACTCCGGCATCCACTCCCTCGCCGACCTCGCCGGCAAGCGCGTCTCCACCGGTGCGCCCAGCTCGGGTACGGAGTACACCACGCTGCTGGTGCTGGACGCGGCGGGCGTCAAGACCGACAGCTTCACGAAATGGTCGCGCCTGGGTGCGGCCGAATCGGCCGACGCCCTGGCGAACGGCACGCTGGACGCGTACTTCTGGTCCGGCGGCATCCCCACCGGTTCCATCAGCGAGCTCGCCACCACCCTGAAGCGCAAGGGCAAGCAGCTGGCACTGGTGTCGCTCGACCCCAACGGCGCTGCGGTCCAGACCTTCATGCAGCGCTTCCCCGGCCTGGGGGTGATGGGAACCATCCCGGCGTCGACCTACGGCACCCCCCAGGACGCCAGCACCCTCGCCTTCTGGAACCGCTTCGCCTGCCCGGCGTCGCTGCCCGACGATGTGGCCTACACCATCACCAAGACGGTGTTCACGCACATCCAGGATCTGCACGACGCCATCAAGCCATCGCTCGACACCACGGTCGCGAACACCGCCAAGTTCATCGGCCATACCACCATCCCCTTCCACGCCGGCGCCATTCGCTACTTCAAGGAAGTCGGTGCCATCCAGTAGGCCATGATGCGCGTCTTGGTCTGGGCCCCCGTCCTGGCGATGGGGGCCCTGCTCCTCACTCTGGCACGGCCCGTGAGACTGCAGGGGGACGCACCCGGCAGCGGCACGGTGCTGTGGCTGTGGGCGTGGCAGCACGGTAGCGTGCGCTTCACCAACTCGGTGACCGGCGGCCCGGTGAACATAACCTTCGGCCTTCTCGACGGCTTCGATCACTTCAGGATGCGCACCGACGAGAAGACCGAGGACTACTACACCGGCGGCACCTACCGCATCAACGACCGGCTCGGGCGGCAGCGCACGCGCTCGCTGGCCTACTGCACCGTCGTAGGCATGACGGTGACGCTTGGCGGCCGCCGCTTCGAGCTCGCCGACGACTGCCTGGAGATCCTGCTACTGTGGCCGCCGTTCTGAAGCGCGTCACGTTCGGCGTCCTGCTGGTGGCGACGCTCTACCACCTGTACCTCGTCATCCATCCCTACATGCCCTGGTCGCACAGTGAGATTCCGCTGCTGGACCTCACCCAGGTCGAACGCGCGGCCCACGTCTTCCTGCTGGTGCTTGCCGGTTACCTGCTGATCGTTGCCCGCAAGCCATCGAGACCGGGTGTTGGGGCCTGGGTCTTCGCGCTGCTCTCGGCCGTGCCCCTGTACGCCTTCTGGCGCCTCGGCCTGCCGCCGGTGGTCGCCATCGTCGCGACCGTGTACTGGATCGCAGCGGTCGTTCCCGGCCTCGTTCCTCGTGCAGCGCGCGCTCTGGACCTGCTGGCGGCGCTGTTGTGTTTCGCGCCGTTCCTCTACCTGCTCCTCCAGTTCAACGCCCTGGTGAGCCGGGCCATGTTGCCCGTTCCGTGGGACCTGGCGATGTCGTTCGGTCTGACCTTCCTGGTGCTGGGGCTGGTGTACCGCATGCTGGGTCCCGTCTTGCCCGGGCTCGTCCTCGTCTTCCTGCTCTACAACCTCTACGGCTATCTGGTTCCCGGCGTGCTGCAAAGCCCCGGCTTTCCGCTCGACATGCTCCTCGGCAAGCTCTATGCAGAGACCGAGGCGGGCCTGTTCGGCATCATCACCGGCGTATCGCTGAAGTATCTGGTCTATTTCACCATCCTCGGGGCGGTCATCTCCGCCCTGGGTTTCGGCGAAATCATCGCCAACATCGCCTTCCTGCTGGTCGGCAAGAGCCCCGCCTCAGCGGGCCGCGCGACCAGCGTCATGGCCGTGATGATGGGTTGGTTCTCAGGCTCCGGTGCAGCCGACACGCTGTTCGTCTCGACGTTGACCGAGCCGATGTTCCAGCGCGCCGGCTACCAGCGGCTCGTCGCCGCTGGCCTGGCGTCCACCGTCGGCACCATCGCGTACATAACGCCGCCCATCATGGGCTCGATCGCCTTCGTGATGGTCGAGCTATTGGCGATTCCCTACACCAGCATCATCGTCATGGCGATCGGACCGATGGTCCTGTTCCTCGTCGCCGTGTGGGCCTTCAACGAGTTCTACGCGCGCAAGACGCAGCTGGCGACGGTGGCGGCGGCAGCCGACATCGACCGCCGCTACGCGCTGCGCTACGGCTACGTGTTCCTCCCCGTGCTCCTCATCCTGGTGATGATCTACCGCGGTTACTCGGTGAACCTGACCGTCACCGTGGCGATCTTCGCGTTCATCGCCCTCGCCTACCTCGACCCCACCGTGCGCCCGCCGCTCGGCAAGCTGTGGGAGGGGCTGGCCAACGGCTTCCGCAACCTCATCCCCATCGGCGGAGCCGTCGTCGCCGCCAACATGATCATGACCATGATGGTGTTGACGGGGCTGGCCTCGAAGGTCTCCCAGCTCCTGCTGGCCGTGTCCGGGCAATCCCTCGCCGTCGCGACGGTGCTGGCCGCCCTGTTCAGCCTGCTGTTGGGCATGGGCGTCCCCCCCATCGCGACCTACGTCCTCACCTCGGCGCTGGTCGCCCCCGCCATCCAGCAGCTCGCCGTCGCCAACGGCGTGCCGCATGACGCCGCCATGCTGGCCACCCAGATGTTCCTGTTCTACTACGCCGTGCTGGCCGACATCACGCCGCCCGTGGGCCTCTCCGCCTATGCCGCCGCGTCGGTGTTTCGCACCAACCCCATACAGACCGGTATGTATGCGGCGATGGTGGCGTTGCCGAAGTACCTCATCGGCTTCACCTTCCTGCTCTCCTACTCGGGTACCGCACTGCTCATCGTGCCGGTCATCGAGGGGCTCAGCACCGGGCACGCGTTGATGGTCATCGTGCCGAGGTTCGCCTTCGCGCTCGCCGGCATCGTCCTGCTTGCCGCCGCCGGTGCCGGCTTCATGTTGCACAGGCTCCCGACGTGGGAGCGCTGGCTGCTGGCGGTGACGGGGCTGGTGCTCCTCTACCCTGCCACGCTGGTCAACGTCGCGGCGCTCATCGTCGGCGGAGCGATGGCGCTTCGCGACCGCCTCAGGATCGTACCGGCAGGCCCCTGACGCCGTTGCGGACACCGGGGCGACGCGTCAGTCGGCGCTGAGGCGTCCCTGCCGCCGCTCCGCGCGCCACAGCAGCACCAGCAGGGGCACGTCCAGGACGAGGAGCGCAGCCACGCCGAGATAGGTCGGCGTGAAGCCCAAGCGGGTGACGAGCTCGACGCCCAGCACCGGCCCGAGGCTGCCACCCACGTCGCCGAAGAACTGGTAGTAGCCCACGACCTGACCGCGGCGCTCCTCGGGCGTGAGGTCACCGAGCAGCGTCAACAGCGGGATGGATGTTGCGCCCATGGCGACCCCGAGCAGCACCACGCCGCAGCCGGCCAGCCAGGGGCTTGCCGTAAGTGCCAGCACCGCGAACCCCACCGCCCCGGAGACCACGCCGGGCAGCGCCAGCCCGGTCCGCGAGGGGATGCGGTCGAGGGCCCGTCCGACGTAGACGGTGATCCCCGCCGACGCCAGCATCATCACCGCCAGCAAGGCGCCCGCCATGGGCTGCTCAGCCAGGCCGGCGACGCTGATGCCGCGCGCGTGGATGAGCAGCACCAGCGTCGCCAGAAGCGTGCCCTGGATGGAGAAGAACACCAGCATGTTCGCCAGCCACACCACCTGCACGCGTGGGTCGGCATGCAGCACGCTCGCGGCCGTGGCTCGCAGGCGCGCGGCCAGGGGCGTGCGCTCGCGCTGCGAAGCGGACCCGCGCGGCGGCCCGCCGACCTTGGGGACGGTCCACCACGCCAACGCCCCCGCCAGAAAGGTGACGGCGGTCGCGAAGAGGAAAGCGGCGTCGTCGGATACGAAGCCGGCGACCAGCCCGCCGGCGAGCATGCCGGCCGGCATGCCCAGACTCACCGCGAGGCGCACCGCAGCGGTGCTGCGGCCGCGATTCTCCTCGTCGGAGGCGTTCAGCGCGATGGTTACGGCGCCCACGATGATGGCCGCCGAGCCCAGCCCCCAGATGGCGCGACCGGCGAGCAGCAGCCAGCCGGGGACGGACGTGTGGAGCGCCAGGCTGTAGGTGCCGGTCGCGACGCCCTCGATGACAAGGCCGATGGTGAGCGGCCACTTCCCTCCGAAGCGGTCGATCAGCGCGCCGGCGGCCGGGTTCGCGAACAGTCGGGTCACCCGGTTCGCCGACAGGATCCAGCCGACGAGCAGCGCCGGCAGCCCCAGCTCGACGCCGAGGATCGGGATAATGGGAAAGGCGATGCCACCGCCGATGCCCCCAAGGAACACCACCACCGCCACGGGGATGCTCTCGGGTGCCATGCCCAGGCGTCCCGACGGGCCCACCGCCCGGCCCGGCGCTGCCGTATCCCGGTCCTTGCTCCTGACGCGCATCGCTCACTCCAGACCGCAGTGCAGGTCGGCCGGAGCGGCGCCTACCGCCGCTCCGGCCGACCGATCCGGCTACCTTAGGCTACGTCACGACGCGCGTGCGTCGCGCGGCGGCGACGGCGCGTCGGCTCGATGACGGCGACCGAGCGGCGCGCCTTGCTGGCGCCGGCCGTGCCGCAGCGAGTGGCGGGCGGGGCGGTGGTGTGGGCCGAGCTCGGCGCAGGCGACGGTGCGTTCACGCTCGTGCTGGCCGCGCTGCTCGGCGGCGGCGCCACGGTGATCGCCGTCGACCGCGATCGACGTGCACTCACGCATCTGGCGCGGGCGGCGCACCTCGCGGGCGCCGCGGCGGCGATCGAGACCTTGGCGGCCGACTTCCGGCGGCCGCTGCCGCTTCCCGAGCTCGACGGCGTGCTCCTGGCGAACGCCCTGCACTACGTTCGCGAGACGGAGCAGGCGGCGTTGTTGAAGCGGCTCGCCGATCGGCTGAAGCCCGACGGACGACTGGTCGTGGTCGAGTACGACCTCGCCCGCCCCAACCCGTGGGTGCCCTACCCCATCCCTCCGCTGCGCTTCGAGGCGCTCGCCCGTGACGCCGGTTTGCGCGGCGCCCGAGTCCTGTCCGAGGCGCCCTCGCGCTACTGGGGCCGCGCCTACTCGGCGTTCGCCGTGCCCGGAAAGCCGCCTCGAGCGTGACTGCAACGCCACGCCACCGACTCCGACATGACGTGCGGTCTACACTGGGTCAGGCCTGTGGTGCAGCCTTGCAGCGAGGCAGGAGGAGGGACGCGATCATGCGCCCGACCATCCGGACCCTGGCGCGCACCCGGCCACGGCCAGATTCCACTCGCGACGTCGACGGTCGTGTCGACCGGAAGCCGCCCAAGACGATCGAGCCGAACCGCTGGATGGGTGAGTGCGGATACTTGATCGGACCGTTCAGGTGCCGCCACTTGGCGGACTGTTTCGCCAATGCCATGGTCGAGTTCGGACAGTACGAGTGCATGGGCCACCGCGTCTTGGCGGCCTCGGACGGCTTCTACCTGAAGACCGTAATGGTGGGCGAGCCCGACGTGGTGACGGCCCGGGGTTACCGGCGGTCCGGCTCGAGCGCGGCCCTCAACCGAACAGCAGGCGCGTTACGACCCCGGCCAGTGGCGGCAGGAGAAGCGTCGCGCTCACGCGGACGACGGTGAAGCGCGGGCCCACCAGCGCCAGCTCGAAGCTCAAGATGCCCAGGTTCCAGACCGCCCAGCCTGTCACCATCGAGACGGTCGCCGGCAGGCTGGCGCCGGCAGCGTGAATGGCGGCGATGATCGGGAACGACACGTAGGGTCCGCCCGGGATGAGCGCCCCCGCGATCGAGCCGACCACCACATCGAGCAGGTTGGAGGAACCACCCAGGAAGTGGTGGACGAGTGTTGGAGGCAGCGCCGCGGCGAGCATGCCGGCAACGAAGAAGGCGGCGACCAGAAGCGGGAGCGTGCCTCGCAGCATGCTCAGACCCAGCAGGGCGCCGTCCCGCGCCCTGCCAGGGGCTTGCCGGCGAGCCACCGCCACGGCCAGCAGCGTTAAGCCCACCAGTACCGCCGTCGCGACGATCACGGTGACGGACGCTTCTCACTCACGTCGACTCTCCCCTGCCTTGACGCGCGCCGGGGCCGGATGCCGGCAACCCGTCGCGCACCCAGCCGGTCGCCCCGCGGAACAGCACCTGCGCCAGAAGACCCGCGAGCGGCGGGAAGGCCAGCGTCACCACGTATCGGACCCAGGCGACGTGCACGCCGAGCAGCCCGACCTCCAGAGGCAGACGACTGACGGTCCACAGGTTCTTGGCGACCACGAATGTCACGATCGTGCCGATGGTGGCTCCGCTGCGCAGGAACGCCACGGCGATGGGGTAGTAGGCGTAGGGTCCGCCGGGGATCAGGGCGCCGGCCAGGCCGCCGATCAGCAGGCCGCGCCAGCCGGACTCCGCGCCGAGCCAACGGCTCACCAGCTCGCGTGAGATCATCACCTGGATCAGGCCGGCGAGCACGAACGCGGCGACGATGAGCACGGACGTCTCCAGGAGCAACCGACCCGTCCCGGCGAGGCCGGCCAGGACGTGGCCCCAGCCTCCTTGCAGATAGGCGAGTGCGCCCAAGGCGATTGCCACCACGCCCAGCCCGATGGTCATGTTGCGTTGCACGCGGCACTCCTCCCTGGGCTGTGGGGCCGACGCCAATCGGACGTCGAGCCACGGTCAACCGCAATTTCGTCCCCAGGCCTAACCTACGCCGCGCCCCGGCGGCGTCGCCCGCACGCCCGAGCTGCGCGTCTAGCGGTCGCCGGGCCGGCCCGCCGGTGGCGTGGCCGGCGTCGCCGCAAATGGTACCGATAGCGTGTCGGACATGCTTTCTCGGGCCCGTCACGGACCGGGCGCGCCACGAAGGCGCTGAAACAGCGCCCTGCACGCGAGCATTGAGCAGAGGTGTCGACGGGCACGGCTTAACGGCGCTCACGGGGCAACCGCTGCGCCCACAACTTCACTACTCTGTGCGCCAGGTCCGGCCCACTGGGCCCACAGGACCCGCAGGGGCTTCCCGGCACGATCGTCCAGGTGCGGCAGCCGCCGGCCACCGGCAACTTCAACGCGCACGGCGACGGTGCCGGCACGCTCGTGCTGCGCATGACCAACGAGCCGAACACGTGGACGCCGGCCTCGAGCCACGACACGCGCGACGCTCTCGTCGGCCTCGTATTCCACATGAACGGCAAGTACTACCTCCCCGGCTCGCTCGTTCCGAACATGACCGGCTTGCAGGCCGGGCGCGTGTACTACCTGACGGCGGACGGCAACATCTCCAGGAGCTCACCGGCGTCGGGGCAGACTTTGATCGTCGGGAAGGCGGTGGACGCCACCACGTTGCTGTTCTATCCGACGTTCCAGTAAAGGCTCAGGCGACACGATGCCGGGGCGGCCGACGCGGCCGCCCCGGCACGTGGCTACCTCAAGCGCCGCCGGCCGGTGAGCGAGCCGCGCGCTACGCAGGGCTCTCGCGGCGCAAGTCGGCCGCGCACGTCTCGGGCGTGCGCCCGACCGCCGCCTCCCAGTGCAAACGCTCAAGGTACATGGCGTCGCTCCGGTAGTAGGGAAGCATCGCGGTTCGGGTCACCATCGTCAGGTTCACGCGGAACGACGCAGAGCCGTCCAGAGGACCGGACGCCAGGCTCGCGTTGAAGCTGTTGAAGCCGAGGGCGGCGTAACCCCGCAACACGCGCGCCATGCCCGTCGCGAGGTCCGCGACATCGGCCTCGTCCAACTCCAACAACGTTGCCTTGCCGCGCACCACGGCCCTCACGTCGTTGAACCCGATCGGCGCAAAGGCGGTCATCCAGGCGGTCGAGCCGACGTCCCACAGGAAGCGCGTGCCAGCCCGCCTCTCCGTCTCGGCCAGGTCGTCCCAGAAGCTGCTCCCGTGCTCATGAAAGTAGCGCTCTCCGGCCTCGCTCTGCAGGCGCATCATGGTCGTGGCGAAAGGATCGACGAACACCTGGGCGTGCGGGTGCGGCAGCGAGCCCCCCGAGGGGAACAGATAGTTCACGTTCCAGGCACAGTGGCGTGCGTCCGGATCTGCCTCGTGGACGGCGCGCACATAGCGCAAGCTGGCACCCAGGTTGTCCGCGATGAGCGCCTCGGAGAAGGCGTCGACCGCCAGCCAGTGCCGGCGCGTGAAGATCGCCACGGCGGCGTACTGGGAGTAGGGCACGAGGTTCGGGAACAGCACCGCCTCACCCTGCCGGATGCGCGGCTCCGCACTGATGGCCGGATCGATCCGTGGCGTCCGCGCCTCGAGCCCGTCCCCGCAGAACGGGCAACGCGGGTCCGGCGCCTGCAGGCGCGCCAGTGCCTCCGGGTCGGCACGCTGGAGCTTGACGCCCTCGGCGATGCGAGAGGAGGTGCCGAGCAGCGGGTCCCGGCGCACCTCGACCGTCCGGACCGTCACTTCGGAGCCGTCCGGGCTCGGCACGCGTGCCTCGATCGTCTCGCCGTGGAAGTCTATGGGCATGTGAGCCTCTCGCTCCGGTCGCACGCGCCGGCCAGGACGCGTGCCCGGCGGGGACGCAGGCCGCCGCGCGACGACCTCGAGCCTACTGTATCGCCGCAGGGGCGAAACCCAAGGGATGCGCCGCGAGGCGTCGTCGTGACCGGACAGATGAACGGCGGCCCTGCGGATGCCAGGCAGTCACACGGCCGCCGGAGGTCGCCCAGGCCGCCAGGCCGGTCGGGGTAGCGGCCACCCGTGTCCGCCTCAAGCCAGGTAGTGCTCCGCGATCCTGGCCATGTAGGCATCGTCGCCGTGCTCATGGCGGTACCACACCGACCACTCGGCGTCCTTGCCGACCAGGTAGCGAAGCCGGTCTTCGCCATCCGTGACCGCGCCGAACACCGTCTCGGCCACCAGCTCCGGTTGGCGCTCCTCCTGCGCCTGCCAGGCCTTCCAGAACCGGTTCCAGGCAGGCTCGTAATCGAGGAGGTCGTCCCGCGAGGCACGGTCCAAAGAGCGCCCGCCGACATCCGTCTTGAAGCGCCCGGGTTCCACCACCTTCACCTGGATGCCGAGCTCCCGCAGCTCGAACGCGACCGCCTCCGAAAACCCCTCCACCGCGAACTTCGTGCTCGCATACGGGCTCAGGAACGGCGCGGTTGCCCGGCCGGCGGTCGACGACATGTTCACGAACATGCCCGCACGTCTTCCTCGAAAATGCGGCAGGAACGCCCTCGTCACCGCCATCAACCCGAACACGTTGGTGTCGAACTCACGCCGGATCTGCGCGTCGGTGGCCGCCTCGAACGGACCCGTCAGGGCGTACCCGGCGTTGTTCACCACCACGTCCACCGCGCCCATGTCGCTCAAGATGGCGTCGCGCGCGCGTTCGATACTCTCGATGTCGGTCACGTCAAGCCGGTACAAGCGGACGTTCTCCAGGGCCGCAAGCTCCGGATGCTCGTCCGGTGCGCGCATGGTCGCCGCCACGCGCCAATCACGCTCCGCGAAGTGCAGCGCCGTGGCCCGGCCCAGCCCGGACGAGGCCCCCGTGATCACGATCGTTCCCATAACACCGTCCGCCCTTCCCGCCGCGCGGCAAATGCCGTGGCCAAGGCGTGCATCGGAGCGCGCCCACATGCGCAGATGCTCTCTCGCTCGCGGCATCATAGCGAAACGAGCTCGCCAGCCCAGAAGGCGACGCTTCCCTGATCCGGAAGGTGACGGGCCCCGACACGTCCCGACGAACCGGCACGCTCGGGCGCAAGAGGCGCGTGTGGAAGCGCTGCGCTGGCTGCAGCGCCGGCCACCGGAGGGTGCCCGGCGTGCGGCCGGCGTCAGTGGATGGGCACCAGCCAGTGCCGCTCCAGCACCCCGCCGCGCCACACCACCCAGCCCCGCGCCACCCCGAGGTGGCCGGCGACGGCGTCGAGCGCGTCCGACGGAAGCTCCGCCATGGTCAGCATCGCGGTCATTGTCGGCGGTGCGGGTGCCGCCGACGCCTGTCCGGGCGGCGAGGCATGGCGCGCGGCCAGCAGCGCGGTCTGGATGACGAAGGCGAGCGGCTGGGAGAAGGTCCGGAGCATCGTCGCCGTCCCGTGTAGCACGACGGGGGCGTTCGCGGCCAACACGGACTGCGCGTCTGCCGGCGCCTTGCTCAATGCCCTGGCCAGCGGGCCGTCGTAGTAGCTCTTGCCGCCACGATACGTGTCCACAACGGTGTGCATCGCCGCGGATGGGACGGCGATCACGAGCCGACCGCCGACGAGCGCTACGCCGATATCGGTAGCGGGGCCGACCTGGATTCGGGTGATGTCCACCCCGCGGTAGTGCTCGGTGCGGCTAGCCACAAGGGTGTCCGGCCGCAGGCCGGCCAGCTCCTTGCCCATTCCCGGCGCCCGCGCCAGCAGCTGCTCAAGCGCCTGTCCGAGGTGAGCCAGGCCGCTGCTGGCCGCCTCCACCGAAGACACTGGCACGATCGTCACCTGCGCGAGCCCGCCCGGCACCGCCCCCGGCGTGCCGGCCGGTGCCGGAAGCCGAACGCTGGTGACGACATTCCCCAGCCACGGGAAGAGGTCCTTCTGCAGATCGAGCCCGGTGCGTTGCTTCAACACCGCAAGCGGGTCGATCTTCGTGCCCTTGACTGCCGACAGCTCCTGCACGAGACCGCTCAGGTAGTGGACCGAAGCCTGCAGCCGCAGCGGCATGGCGTCGACCGCCACTGCGGAGGCAGGGGTGAGCAGGCTGGGCCGCGCGCGGCAGCCCTGGCAGCGCACCAACGCAGCCAGCTCAGCATCACCGCCGGTCGGGTCGACGCGGGTCCAGTTGGTCACCGCGATCCCGTCCGGGCTGAGTGAGAAATGCGCCGCGATGAGCGGAACGGTGTGCAGCGCGGCTTCCAAATGCGAACGCGCCGCCCTGATGGTGGGGTCGGCATCCAGTCCGGGCAGGGAGCCCAGCATCGACGCCACGGCCTGCGTGTCGACCACCACGCCGACGCCGTCCCCGCTCAGCGCCGGGATGTCGGCCGGAAGCTGCCCAGCCAGGCTCGGCTCGGAGCTGCCGTGCCCCAGTCGCACCGTGGCACGCAACAAGTCGACGCTGGTCGCCACGGCCACCACGTCGCCGACACGGGCGAGAGCGAGGGCGTGCCCGCCGATCTCTAGCGGCTGCATCGCGGTGCCGTCCTGCGTGAGCGGACGTCCTCTGCCAAAGCAGCCGCTGAGGACGTCGGAGGCCGCCTGCGCGGCGTTTGCGTCACCCGGCGCCGGCCGCGCCAGGAGCAGCAGCGCCGGCGCCGGGGCGTAACCGGTGGCGCTGAGCGCGAGCAGCACCTCGTGGGGGTGGCGGAGAGCGGTGCTGCCGAGCGCCGGACAGGCCGACGCCAGGGCGCGCCCGGACCCGCCGGTCCGCAACAGCTCCGCTGCGGCGCCCAGCAGCGTCGCGACCTGCCGGTCGCTGGCGGCGCTGCCGCGTGCAGCGGCGGCCTGCAGCTCGGTCAGCACCGACCGGAGAGTCGCGCTGGCCGCTTTGGTCGGCAGCGCGCTGAGGTCGGCCGTGAGGCCGGGGTAGCTGCCGGCCCCGCGCGTTAGCTGGACGGCCAGCAGGCTCGAGCTGGGCGCGAGGGCGGCCAGAGGCGCCGCCGCGGCGAGCGGGAGCGCCAGTCCGGCGAGCACCAGGACGCCGGGGAGCGCCAGCCTCGCCAGCAGGGAACGGGATGGGAAGGTAGGAGGGGTACGAGCCATGGGTATCCCCTTTCGAGCCGGTACGGCGTCGCGCGCAGGACGGAACGCCTGTGTGGGCGGGGCGATGGCCCGGCGGCGCGCCGCGCGCCGGCCGCGCTGAGCCCGGTGCCGGCGAACCACATGCACCAGCGATTATATCACTGTGATATCACCCATGGATAGGTGCTCGACTCGCGGCGCGCGCCTCTGGCCGTTTGTGGGGAGGCGGGTCGGTTGGGTCCCGGGCACGCGTTTCGCCTGCAGCGGGCTCGAAGGGCGCCAGCGGGGGGAGTTGAAGGCTCACGGAACGCACGGCGGCGGACCACAGGTCCGCCGTCCTGGCCGTGTCAGGTGGACCGCTTGCCCGACCGCTCCCGGCTAGCGAGGCATCGCTGGTCGAGCGGACGTCGTTGCGGGCCGACCTGCCTGCTCGACGGCTCCAAGGTACTGGACAGTCCGGTCTATGAGCAGGCGGCCGAACGGAACGCTGATGTGGCCTTCGTTGCGCCACACGGGGACGCCCTTGCGCATGGGCGTGCATTCCGCCCCCGGGCATGCTAGGTCGCCATACCGCCAGACGTCGGCTCCGGTGCGAGCTGCCACGGCCTCGATGATCTGGTTCATGGGGACGCGCCAACCGGCTTGCTTGGGGAAGGGTGCCAGCGCGCACGCGTGCCAATGGTCCGCCCAAGCCAGCACAGAGCAAGCATCAGGTGTCCACGATGACCCGACGTCTTCGGGCATGGGCACCACTGCCAGTAGCGCCACCCTGGCTCCCGCTCGCTGCAGGCGCGTCGTGACATCCGTCAGGCCGCGCAGCACGGATTCCTCGTCCATGGATTTGAGGTAGCTTCCCGCCATTCCGATCACGACCACGGCCGGGGGATGGCTGACGAGGTAGCTCACGGTGCCTTCGACGAAGTGGCG
>Ga0307441_1000263_pt1 | contig 20220 bp, 15 predicted proteins | sample SalMarWE160420MG_FD_202149 | JGI IMG/M metagenome (GOLD analysis project Ga0307441, IMG submission 202149) | Salt marsh sediment microbial communities from the Plum Island Ecosystem LTER, Massachusetts, United States - WE1604-20 | ecosystem: Environmental > Aquatic > Marine > Intertidal zone >... | reverse complement strand
CCCGGCTACGCTGCAACGCCAGCGCCGACAGCGCCTCAACGTCCTGGCCGTCGCCGACGAAATGCCGTTCCAGCAGCGCGGACCGCAACAAGGCGAGGTCGTGCTCCCACCCGAGGATGTCCGCGAGGTCACCGCTCGCCTTCGCCCTGGCGCGCATGAGCTCGGGCCAGGCGCCGCGTGGCAGCCGCTCGCAGTGCCACAGCTTCTTGGCGAGCTTCCTCCACGCGTGGAACGCCTCGTCCGATTGTTTCTCGCGCGCCCGAGCGCGCGCCTTCACGCCACCCCGGTAGCAGCGCTGAAGCCTCGACGCCAGTTCGGACCAGCCGCCATCCTCGATCGTCCACGCTGCGGCCCTTCTCGAGGCAGCTGTCAGCGTGTCGGCGCGGCCCTCACGAACGGCGTTGCGCCTGAAGACGCGTTGCGCGCTCACGACATCCGAGCGCAGCGCCCGCCGAACGCGGTCGAAAGCGGCCTCCTCGACCGAGCTCGACGCCGACGCTCGGAGACCGTCGATGGTGTCGACCAGGACGCGTGCATCGCGTACCGCAGCCAGCTCTCGCCCCGCGTCCCGGTAGCACAGGTGCTCGATGCGGTACACGTCCTTGGGCGGGCCGGAACGCACCACCTTCAGCGTGGCGCGCGCCATCTTCAGATGCCTGCGCGCGTCGTGCACGACAGCACCGACGGGATCGTCACCACGCAACCGCGCCGCCGCCTCGAGCAGCTGCTCCGCAACGACCGGCCGCACCCCCTCCGCGACGGTGTCGTCCCTGCCGAGCCGGTATGGCATCCCAGCCAGGGTAGCAAGCCGTCGAAGCAGACGCTCGGGCGCGCCGAGCCGGCGACGCTCGTCAGCGCCGGCTGCGCCCGCGCGGGTCGAGGATGTCGCGCAGGCCGTCGCCGAGCAGGTTGAACGCCAACACCGTGATGAGGATGGCGATGGCCGGCGCCGAGGACGCCCACGGCGCCTCGTTGATGAAGTTGCGCGTGTCGGACACCATGGCGCCCCACTCCGGCGTCGGCGGCTGCGCCCCGAAGCCGATGAACCCGAGTCCGGCGGCCGTCAGGATGGCGCTCCCGATGTCGAAGCTGGCCTGCACCAGCAGCGGCGTGATGGTGTTGGGCAGGACGTGGAGGAACGCCTGCCTCCAGCGCGCCGCGCCCAGCGAGCGCGACGCCTCCACGTAGTCGAGCGTCTTCACCGCCAGCACCTGCGCCCGCAACAACCGCGCGTAGTTCGGCCACGACACGGCGGCCACGGCGATCATCACGTTGCCCAGGCTCGGCCCCAGCGCCGCGGAGATGGCCATCGCCAGGATGAGCGCCGGGAAGGCCAGGAAGATGTCGGTGATGCGCATGAGCAGCTCGTCCCAGACGCCGCCGAGCATGCCTGCCGCCAAGCCCACCAGCCCGCCGACCCCGAGCGCCACCCCCACCACCACGAAGCCGATGCGAAGCGAGATGCGCGAGCCCCATACGACGCGCGCCCACACGTCGCGTCCCAGCTGATCGGTGCCGAACCAGTGTTGGGCGCTCGGCGCCTGAAGCCGCTGCGACAGGTGCTGCAACAGAGGGTCGCCTGCGAGCAGCGGCGCGGCGAGCGCGACGGCCACCAGCAGCAGCGCCAGCACGCTGCCGATGACGGTGCCGGGGTTGCGCATGAAGCGCCGGGCGGGCTTGCTGCGGAAGAACGCCCGGGCGCCGGCGAGGAACGTGGACGAGCGGGTCATGCGTAGGTGATGCGCGGGTCGAACACCCCGTAGAGAACGTCGACCAGAAGGTTGATGAGGCTGTAGGCGAGGCCGGCCACCAGCGTCACGCCCATGACCGCCGGGAAGTCCAGGTTGATGGCGCTGGAGGTGGCATACGAGCCGATTCCCGGCCACGAGAAGATCGTTTCGGTGAGCACCGCGCCGGTGAGCAGGCTGCCAAGCAGGCTGCCCATGACCGTCAGCACCGGCAGGGCGGCGTTGCGCATGGCGTGCTTCAGCACCACCACGCGACCCGCCAGGCCCTTGGCACGCGCCGTCCTGACGTAGTCCTGGGAGAGCACCTCGAGCATGGCGCTGCGCACCATGCGAGCCAGCAGGGCGGTCGAGAAGGCGCCGAGGACGGCCGCCGGCAGGATGAGGTGGCGCAGCGAGCTCACGAAGTCGGGCCAGTTGCCCGCGATGGCGGAGTCCACGACCATCATGCCGGTGACGCGGTGCGGCTCGATCAGATAGGGACTCAGCTCGCCTGGCCCCGGCAGCCAGCCGAGCCGGGAGTGGAACAACTCCAGCGCCAGGATCGCCAACCAGTACACGGGAGTTGCGCCCCCGACGAGAGCCAGCGTCCGCACGACGAGGTCGGTGGGGCGGTCCTGGTACAGCGCCGCGAGGACACCGATCGGTACACCCAAGAAGACCGCGAAGATCATGGCGCCCAGCGTGAGCTCGAATGTGGCAGGGAAGAAATCCCGCAGATCGGACAAGATAGGTCGCTGGGTGCGCAGCGAGTTGCCGAGATCACCCCTGAATAGGTCCACCATGTAGCGCACGTACTGCTGGTAGACGGGACGGTCGAGGCCGTACTTGTGCCGGTACGCCTGGATCTGGGCAGGGCGGGCGTTGCTGCCGAGGGCGGCCGCAGCGGGGTCCGTGGGCACGACGTGAGAGATGAAGAAGGCGGCGAAGCCAACCCCCCAGATGACGAAGACCAGGTACCCTAGCCGCCTCAGCAAGAAGGCAAGCACTGCACCTCCTCAGCCGCACTGGCGACCCACCATGGCACGGCCACGCCGTGGGAGGGACGTGGAGCCCCTCCCACGGACACGGCCTGGCCTTTGCACGAGCTCAAGGCTGCTTGGTAATGGCCGTGTAGTCGACGTCCCCCTGTGCGCTGCGCGCGAAGCCGTCGACCTTGGCCGTGCTCACGATCGGGTAGACGGGTTGGTAGAGAATCGCGAAGGGTCCGTTCTGCGCGACGTACTTCGTGAGCTGAGCGTAGATGGCCTTGCGTTGCGCCGGATCGGTGCTGGTCGCCGCCTCGTTCACCAGCTGGGTGGCGTGGGGGTCGTTCCACACGTTGCGCCAGGCGAGCGACTTGGCGTTGAAGTCTGCCAGCGGGCTGGCGTTGCCGTTCGGGTCGGGGTAGTCGGGGCTCCACTGGGCAAGCACCAGCTGTGCGGCCTGCTGCCGGTAGATGGTGTAGAGCTGGGCGCTCGTGGTCTGCTTGATGTTGGCGGTGATGCCGATCTTCGCCAAATCGGACTGCACCGTGGCCGCCAGGTCCGCGCACGGCACGCCGCCGCCGCAGGCGCCGGTGGGGATGAGGAACTCGACCTGCATGCCGCCCGCCTTGCCGGCCTCGGCCATGAGCTGTTTGGCCTTCTCGATGTCGTGCTGGTAGTAGACGGTGGTATCGGCACCCAACAGGCCGTACGGGATGATGGTTTGCATCTTGCGACCCAGGCCCCCCAGCAGGTTGCTGATGATACCGTCCTGGTCGATGGCGTAGCGCACCGCGTCGCGCACGCGATTGTCAGCGAAGGGCGCGCCGGGGCCGGAGTTCATGCCAAGGTACTGCATTACGAAGGTGCCGGTCTTGTACGTCTTCAGGTCTGGATTCTGTTCGGCCTGCTTGAAGGCGTCGGGCGTGAAGTTGTAGGCGATATCGATCTCGCCCGAGGTCAACGCCGCACGCTGGGCGTTCGACTCCTGCATGTAACGCAGGATCACCCGCTTGATCGAGGGGGGGTTGGGGTACTTGGGGTTGGTGACGAGCACGACTTGCGAGCCGCGATCCCAGCGATCGAGCATGTAGGGACCGGAGCCGGCCGAGTGGTCGTTCAGCCAGTGCTGACCGTAATCATTGCCCTGGATGTGCTTCTGCACCTCGGTGGCGTCCATGATGCCCCCGATGTTGAACGTCAGCATGGCGAGGACGATCTGCGGGTTGACGCCCTTGGGAAGGGTGAGCTGCACGGTCTTGTCGTCGAGCGCCTTGGTCGAGCCGACCTTCAAGCCGGCCACGTCGGTGAACAGGAAGGCCGAGGGCCCGTTGATGTGGATGACGCGGTCGAACGACCACACCACGTCCTGCGCCGTCAGCGGTCGACCGGTGGAGAAGGTGGCGTCCGCGAGATGGAAGGTGATCGTCGTGCCGCCGTCCGGCGTGCTGGCGATGTCCCAACTCGTCGCCGCGTCCGGCACCACGTGCGAGAGGTCGGTGCCGGGGAACTGGACGAGGCGCTGGTAGGTGTTGTCGAGGATGGGTACCGGTGAGAACTCGTAGGCCACCCCCGGATCGAGCGTGATGAGGTCGGTCCAATCGCCGCCGATAACCAGCGTCTGCTGCCGGGCGGACTGCGCCGCGCCGAAGCTCAGAAGGCCGCCTACCAGCGCCACCGCAACGAACAATGCGAACCGAAGTCGTAGCATGGCTCCTCCTTAAGGGTGTTGGCCCAGCTATCTTACCGGAACGCCATGCTGCCGGTGCCGGTCCGGCGTCGACTCACGTCCAGTCCAGGATGACCTTCCCGGAGCGGCCCGAGCGCATCACCTCGAAGGCCTGCTCGAAGGCGTCGGCGGGGAAGCGGTGCGTGATGACCGGCGCGAGGTCGAGGCCGGACTGCAGCATGGCCGCCATCTTGTACCAGGTCTCGAACATCTGCCGCCCGTAGATGCCGCGGATCTCCAGACCCTTGAAGATGACGCGGTTCCAGTCGACGGCGATGTCCCGTTCGGGGATGCCGAGCAGCGCCAGCTTGGCGCCATGGTTGACGGTGTCGAGGATCTGGCCATAGGCAGCCGGCGCACCCGACATCTCGAACACCACGTCGAAGCCCTCGGTCATGCCAAGATCGCCCATGACCCCGCGCAGCGCGTCGCTGGCGCCCGCCGCATCGGACACGTCGACCACCCGGTCGACGGCCCCCATCGCCTCGGCCATCCGCAAGCGCTCGCCGTTGACGTCGGTGATGACGATGTAGCGCGCCCCCCTGAAGCGGGCGACCGCGGCCGCCATCTGCCCGATGGGGCCCGCGCCCGTGACCAGCACGTCCTCGCCGACCACGTCGAAGGCCAGCGCGGTGTGCACGGCGTTCCCGAGGGGATCGAGGATGGCCGCCCAGTCGTCGGGGATGCCCGCCGGCACCTTGAACGCGTTGCCGGCCGGAAGCACGAAGTGCTCGGCGAAGGCACCGGGGCGGTTCACGCCGACGCCCTGCGTGTTGCGGCACAGGTGCCGCCGGCCGGCGCGGCAGTTGCGGCAGTGTCCGCAGGTGATGTGTCCCTCGCCCGACACGCGGTCGCCCGGCGCGAACCCCTGCACCTCGGAGCCCACCGCCTCGACCACCCCGACATACTCGTGACCGGTGATCATCGGCACCGGGATGGTCCGCTGCGCCCACACGTCCCAGTTGTAGATGTGGACGTCGGTGCCGCAGATGGAGGTGTGCGTGATGCGGATCGTCAGGTCGTTGGGGCCCATCGCCGGCTCCGGCGCATCGATCAGCCACATGCCCGGACGCGGCTCGAGCTTGGCGAGGGCCTTCACGGCACCACTCCGAGGTCGCGGCCGATGCGCGTGAACGCCGCCACCGCGCGCTCCAGCTGCTCCGGGGTGTGCAGCGCCGACATCTGCGTGCGGATGCGCGCCTGGCCCTCGGGGACCACCGGGTAGGAGAAGCCGATGACGTAGATCCCTTCCTCGGCGAGCAGGCGGTCGGCCATGGTGGTGGCGAGGGCGGCGTCGCCGATCATCACCGGGATGATGGGGTGGTCGGCGCCGGTGAGGGTGAAGCCGGCCTCCGTCATGCCGCGCCGAAAGGCGGCGCTGTTCGCCCGCAGCCGCTCGCGAAGCTCGCCCGAGCTCTCCAGCAGGTCGAGCACCGCCAGCGACGCGCTGACCACCGCCGGCGCCACCGAGTTCGAGAACAGGTACGGCCGGCTGCGCTGACGCAACCACTCGACGATCTCCTTGCGGCCGCTGGCGTACCCACCAGAGGCGCCGCCGAGCGCCTTGCCGAGCGTGCCGGTGAGGATGTCGACGCGCCCCATGACCCCGCGGTGCTCGTGCGTGCCCCGCCCGTGCTCGCCCAGGAAGCCGACGGCATGGCTGTCGTCGACCATCACCATGGCGCCGAAGCGTTCGGCCAGGTCGCAGATGGCCTCCAGATCGGCCACCACTCCGTCCATCGAGAACACCCCGTCGGTCGCGATGAGCCGGTAGCGCGCGTCCGACGCCGCGCGCAGCTGCGCCTCCAGATCGGCCATGTCGTTGTTGGCGTAGCGGAAGCGCCGCGCCTTGCTGAGGCGCACGCCGTCGATGATGCTGGCATGGTTGAGCGCGTCGCTGATGATGGCGTCTTCCGGTCCCAGCAGTGCCTCGAACAGGCCGCCGTTGGCGTCGAAGCAGGACGAGTACAGGATGGTGTCCTCGGTCCCCAGGAACTCGCTGAGGCGCGCCTCGAGGCGCTTGTGGATGTCCTGGGTGCCGCAGATGAAGCGCACCGACGCCATGCCGAAGCCGCGCTCGGCGATGCCCCGTTGCGCCGCCTCCATCACGGCGGGGTGGTTGGCCAGGCCCAGGTAGTTGTTGGCGCAGAAGTTGAGCACCTCGCCGCCGCCGGCCACCGAGATCTGCGCCTGCTGCTGGGAGGTGATCACCCGCTCGCCCTTGTACAGGCCCTGCTCGCGCAGCGCCTCGAGCCGTGTGCTCAGGTCGTCCAGATAGGAACGGTCCATGCTCGGTCCTCCCGGCCGCCCGCCTCGAGCCCACGCGCCGGCCCGCACGCCGCTCGGGCATCCGGCCGCGGGCCCCTCGCACCGCGGTGGCGGCCTGCCGGCTCCAGGCTACCGCCGCGCCAGCCGAACGGCGGGGCGCAGCTGGCCGGCTTCGGACACCCCCCACGCGCGCTCCAAGCGGCTCACGCGGCGCCTGAACCCCGACCCGGAGCCGCGCCTCACTCGCCGTAGGGGACCCAGATGTTCTTGATGCGGGTGGCACGTCGCAGGTACTCGCGGCCCTCGCCCTGCTCGCGGTCGAACCAGTCGCGGCGGCGCCCCCAGTTCACCCAGGTGGCCTTCAGGTTGTCCGCGCTCTCGCGCTCGACCGTGGCCGAGCCCTCGGCGCCGCCGACGTACCACATGGCGGCCACGTCGGCATGCCTGGCCAGCACCTCCGACAGCTCGTCACGCACGCCGGTCACGATGTTCAGTGCGCCGCCGGGCAGGTCGCTGGTGTCCAGCACCTGGTAGAGGTCGGTGGCGGCGAGCGGCCAGCGCGGGGAGGGTACGGCCACGACCCGGTTGCCCATGGCCAGCGCAGGGGCGGTGAGGGACACGAACGCCAGCAGCGGCGCCTCATCCGGGCAGGCCACCGCCAGCACCCCCCACGCCTCGGGCATCGCCAGCGTGACGTTGCGCAGCGGCGTGGCGTGAACACCGCCGTCGTACTTGTCGGCATAGGCCGCGTAGAAGAACAGGCGCTCGACACTGACCTCGACCTCGCGGGCAGCGTCGTCAAGCGACGTGCCGGTCAGCACCCGCAGCCGGTCGGCGAACTCACCCGCGCGGGCGGCGAGGTTCTCGGCCAGGTAGTACAGCACCTGCGCCCGGTTGTGCGCCGTGGCCCGCGTCCAGCCGACGGCCTTGCGCGCGGCCTCGACGGCGTTGCGCACGTCCTTGCGGTTGCCCAGCGGCGCCTGCCCCACGCGAGCGCCGCCCGGAGCCAACACCGGGTAGGCGTAGTTGCCGTCGGGACGCGCCTGCTTGCCACCGATGTAGAGCTTTGCGGTCCGGTCGACGGCCGCATCGCCCCCGCTGCCGTCGCCGCCAAGCCCCAGGCCGTCGGCGCCCGCGGGGGTGGTGAGCTCGCCAGGGGCGTAGGTCGGCAGGGCCGCTTCCCAGTCCGGCGCCAGGTACTCGAACATGCCTTCGCGCCCGCCCTCGCGGCCGAAGCCGCTCTCACGGTAGCCGCCGAAGCCGCTGGCGGCGTCGAAGACGTTGCTGCAGTTGATCCACACCACGCCGGCCTCCAACTGCGGGGCCACGTCGAGCGCCAGGTTGACGTTCTCCGTCCACACGCTGGCCGCCAACCCGTAGCGCGTGTTGTTGGCGAGCTCCACCGCCTCGGCGGGCGTGCGGAACGTCATGCTCACGATCACCGGGCCGAAGATCTCTTCCTGAGCCGCCTGCGACGCCGGCGCGACGTCGGCGAGGAGCGTCGGCGGGAAGTACAGGCCGCGGGTCGCGGTGCCGGCCTCGTCGTCGCCTACCGGTGCGGTGAGCCCGGCAGCCCAAGAGGGCTGGAAGCAGCGGCCGCCCTCGGCGCGGCACTGCTCCACCAGGCGTGAGATCTTGTCGAGCTGCACGGGGGCGATGACGGCGCCCATGTCCATGGCCTTGTCCAACGAAGGGCCCTCCCGCAGCGTCTCCATGCGCGCGCGCAGCTTGTCCTCCAGGCGCGCCGCCACGCTCTCCTGCACCAGGAGCCGGCTGCCGGCGCAGCACACCTCGCCCTGGTTGAACCAGATGGCGTCCACGACGCCCTCCACGGCGCTGTCGAGGTCGGCGTCGTCGAAGACGATGAAGGGGCTCTTGCCGCCGAGCTCCAACGACAGCTTCACGCCGCGCCCGGCGGTGACCTCGCGGATGGCGCGGCCCACCTCGGTCGAGCCGGTGAACGCCACCTTGGCCAGCCCCTCGTGCGCGACCAGCGCCGCGCCGGTGCGGCCATCGCCGGTCACCACGTTGAGCACACCGGGCGGCAAGCCCACTTCCAGCGACAGCTCGGCGAAGGCAAGCGCGGTGAGCGGCGTGAACTCGGCGGGCTTGAGCACCACCGTGTTGCCGGCGGCCAGGGCGGGCGCCACCTTCCACGCCAGCATCAGGAGCGGGAAGTTCCAGGGGATCACCTGGCCGCACACGCCCACGCCGTGGTAGCCGGGGAACTCGCGCTCCAGGAGCTGCGCCCAGCCGGCGTGATGGTAGAAGTGGCGCGCCACCAGCGGCACGTCGATGTCTCGCGTCTCGCGGATGGTCTTGCCATTGTCCAGCGCCTCGAGCACCGCCAGCAGGCGCGCGTGCTGCTGGACGTGGCGGCCGAGCGCGTACAGGTGGCGGGCGCGCGCACCGGGGTCGAGGGCGCGCCAGCCCGGCAACGCCTGCTGCGCGGCTGCCACCGCCGCGTCGACATCGGCCTGGCTGCCTTGCGCCACCTGCGCCAGCGTGGAGCCGTCCCCCGGGTGCACGGTGGCAAAACGCTCGCCGTCCACCGGCTCGACGAAGGCACCGCCGATGAAGTGCCCGAACACCCGGTCGTGCCGTGCGAGCCACGCCCGCGCAGCCTCCGCGCTCTCAGGCGCCGGCCCGTAGTCCATGCTCGCGAAGATCGCCCTGACGCTGTCGTCCGCGGTCGTGCTCATGCCGTCACCCCTGCCGTTCGCGCGTCCGCTGCCACTCGGGACGCATCAGCCCGAACACCTCGAGGTCCGCCGCCAGCCCGCCGGGCGCCGGGTGGACCGACCGCAGCGTGCCCTCGTGCTTGAACCCCAGTCGCTCGGCAACGCGCCTGCTCCTGAGGTTCTCGGCCTGGCAGCGGATCTCCAGACGGTTGTAGCCCTGCACCTCGAACAGCTCGCCTGCCAGCCCCGCCACCGCGCGGGTCATCACCCCGCGCCCCTGAACCTGCTCGGCCAGCCAGTAGCCGAGCTCGGCACGGCGCACGTCCGGGCGCACGTTGAACACGCCCAGCGCGCCCACCAGAGCGCCGGCAAGGCGGAGGCCGCCGTCGAAACCGCCGCCGCGCGAGAAGCGCTCGAGGCTGGCGCGCACGAACGCACGCTCGCTCTCCAGGGTGGCCACGCGCGCCCACGGCAGGAAGCGTTGCAGGTGCTCGCGGTTGGCATCGACGAGCGCGTACAGCTCCGCGGCGTCGCGCTCCTCGAGAAGCACGAGCTCGATGTCCTCGGCGACACGAAGCGAGAACATCAGCCGAGGGGGTGCCGGAACGCCGCCGAGTAGCGGCCGGAGATGCCGTGCTCGAGCTGTCGCTCGATGTCACCCAGGAGCGAGCTGGCGCCGATGCGGAACAGCTCCGGCTCCAGCCAGGGCCGTCCCAGCTCCTCCTTCATGAGCGTCAGCCAGGCGAGCACTTGCTTGGCGGTGCGGACGCCACCGGCGGGCTTGAAGCCGACGCGCCAGCCGGTGCGCTCGTAGTATGCGCGGATGGCGCGCACCATCACCAGCCCGACCGGCAGCGTGGCGTTCACGCTCTCCTTGCCTGTCGAGGTCTTGACGAAGTCCGCGCCGGCCATCATCGCCACCAGGCTGGCGCGCTGGACGTTGCGCAGGGTGCCGAGCTCGCCGGTGGCGAGGATGGTCTTCAGGTGGGCGTCGCCCGCCGCCTCTCGGAAGGCGCGCACCTCCTCGTAGAGCGCCTGCCAGTCTCCCGCCAGCACGTGGCGACGGGAGATGACGATGTCGATCTCGGCGGCGCCCGCTGCCACGCTGCGCGTGATCTCCTCCAGCCGCGTTTCGAACGCCGACAGGCCGGCCGGGAAGCCCGCCGACACCGCCGCCACCGGCACGCCGCTGCCGCGAAGCGCCTCCACCGCGACCGGGACCATGTCGTGGTAGACGCACACTGCCGCCGCTCTCAGCCCCGCGTCCGCCATGCCCATGGCGCTCAGCAGGTCCTCGCGCACGGGCCTGACGGCCTTGGCGCACAGCCGGCGCACGCGGCCCGGCGTGTCGTCGCCGGACAGCGTGGTGAGGTCGATGAGCGTGACCGCCTTGAGCAGCCAGGCGAGCTGCCACTGCCGCTTGATGCTGCGGCGTGCCGGCAGGCTCGCGGCCCGGCGCTCCACCGCACTGCGGTTCACCTGCACGGCCTTGACCCAGTCGCGCTCGAGGGGCATGCCGGGGTTTCGCTCGAGCGTCCCGGACAGCGCCGGGCTGATGGCGTCCCGTTCGATGCTCATGGTGCCGGCTCCAGGCGCGGGGATGGCGCTCCCGCGTGGCCTCAAGCATACACGCCGCACCCCGGGACGCGGTGCCCGCCCGCGAGCGACAGGGCGAGCCGGGCGTCCGCCCACCACGGCCTCGCCGCCTGTCGAGGCCCGTCTGGCCCGGTATGATGGCGTCGCTCGCGAGGCGGCCGGCGTTCGCCGCGCCCGTCGACCCGGAGGGAGCCCTCATGCACCTGGCTCGATTCCCGCGACGCCGCTACACGTCCGGGCCCACCGCCATCGAACCGCTGGAGCGTCTGAGCGCCCGCCTCGGTGGGCCCAGGCTCTACATCAAGCGCGACGACCAGCTCGGCCTGACCGCCGGCGGCAACAAGACGCGCAAGCTCGAATTCCTGGTGGCCGACGCGTTGGCGCAGGGAGCCGATACCCTGATCACCACCGGTGCCGTGCAGTCGAACCACTGCCGCCTGACGCTGGCCGCGGCCGTGCACGAGGGCCTGAAGTGCCGTCTGGTGCTGGAGGAACGGGTGCCCGGCAGCTACGACCCCGAGGCCGGCGGCAACAACTTCCTCTACCACTTGCTGGGCGTGGAGAAGATCGTCGTGGCGGGCGATGGCAGCGACCCCATGGCCGCCATGCGGCGCGAGGCCGAGGCGCTGGCGGCCGAAGGGCGCCGCGCCTACCTCATCCCCGGCGGGGGCTCGACGCCGCTCGGAGCGCTGGGCTACGTCGCTTGCGCCGAGGAGCTTCTGGCGCAGGCCTTCGACATGGGGCTGGCGCTGGACCACATCGTCACCGCCAGCGGGAGTGGCGGCACGCACGCCGGGCTGGTGGCGGGGGTGGTCGGCATGAATGCCAACGTCCCCATCACGGGCATCAGCGTGCGCGCCGAGAGCGCCCCGCAGGAGGTCCGAGTCCTCGACCTGGCACGCCGCACCGCCGAGCTGGCCGGGGTGCGAGGCGACATCCCGGCGGGCAGCGTGAGCGTCCTGGACGACTACGTCGGAGCGGGCTACTCGTTGCCCACCGAGGCCATGGTCGAGGCCGTGCGGCTGTTCGCCTCGGTCGAAGGCATCCTGCTGGACCCGGTCTACACCGGCAAGGCGGCGGCCGGGCTGATCGACCTGGTGCGACGCGGCCGCTTCCGACGTGACGAGAACGTGCTGTTCCTGCACACCGGCGGTTCCCCCGCCCTCTACGCCTATCAGGACACGTTGCTGAGCTGAGCTCGGGCAGCCGGGCGCAAGCGCGTCGTCGCGCTCGCTCCGGCGGCCGCTGCCGTGATCGCTCCGGATCGCGGGCCGCTCGCGCCGAGCGGCCCGCCCCAGGGTGTCGCCCCGGCCTCGACCGCGACGTCGGGGGCCGTCGCCGCGGCGCGAGGGCCGCGGCGGGGCCGCAACCCGCCGCCGCGGCGCCTGAGACGCATTGCGTCCATTTCGTTGACTTTCTTGACGCATTTCTCCTATGATGTGAGGAGTCTGAAAACCAATGCGCTTCGCGAGACGGCCCGCTCCCGCAACGATCCCATGATGAGAATCGGCAGCTATCACCAGCTCGATCGCATCGACCAGCAGATCGTCGACCTGCTGCGAACCGACGGGCGCATGCCCTATCGGGAGATCGCCCGCCGGCTGGCGGTGTCCGAGTCGATGGTGCGTAAGCGCGCCGGCAAGTTGCTCGAGTCCGGCTGGATGCGCATCCTGGCGATCAGCGACCCCTTGAAGCTCGGCGTGCCCATCGTCGCCACCACCTACGCCAGCGTCCGGCCCAACCTGCTGGAAGAGGTCACCGACGCCCTGGCGAAGAACGAGGCGGTCCGCTACCTGGCCATCGGCGTAGGCAGCCACAACCTCGTGATCGAGTCGCTCCACGCGTCCGTCGAGGACGTGCACACGTTCATCCAGCAGGAGTTGGGAAGGGAGGGAGTGTACGAGAGTGAGACCATCCACGTGGTGAAGATCAAGAAGAGCGTGTGGGACTGGCCGCTGCCGACCGAGTCCGACGACGCTGCTACGCCGCTGACAGTGAAACGGAGAGACGACGCATGAAACGCCTGATTCTGACCGTCGGAGTGCTCGCGACAATGGCCGCGCTATCGCTGGGCTTCGCCCAGAAGAGCGGCGGCACCCTGATCGCAGCCTGGGCACAAGATCCCGTGGGCCTCGATCCACAGATCGCGAGCGCGAGGTCCAGCCTCGAGGTGCTCGAGAACGTAGTCGACAAGCTGGTCGCGCTGGACCCGCAGGGCAAGGTCATCCCTTCGCTCGCCACCAGCTGGGAGGTCTCCTCGGACGGCCTCACCTGGACCTTCCACCTGCGTCATGACGTCAAGTTCAGCAACGGCCGGCCGATGACGGCGCAGGACGTGGTCTACACCTACACGCGCATGCTCGACCCGGCAACGGGCTCCGGTCAGAAATACCTGCTGGGCTCGACCCAGAGCGTGACGGCGCCCGACGACTACACGGTGCAGTTCCATCTCAAGACGCCCAACGTCGCCCTGGTCGCACACCTCGCCGCCCAGGCGTCGGTCGGCATCATCGCCAAGGAGTCGGTCGACAACGGCACCATCAACACCCAACCGATCGGCACCGGCCCGTTCATGATCACGAACTACCAGCCGGGTAGCGAACTGATTCTCAAGAAGAACCCCTACTACTGGCAGCAGGGCCTGCCCTACCTCAACGAGGTCGACATCAAGATCATCACCGACGAGTCGGTACGGCAGACCGCCCTGATCTCCGGTGACGTCGACTGGGCCATCAGCGTGCCGCCCCAGAGCCTCGGCCAGCTCCAGAACGATCCCAACCTCGTGGTGGACAAGACCTCTGCCGGCGCCTACTGGTACATCGGCGTCAACCTCAAGAACCAGTACCTGAAGAACCCCAAGGTTCGCGAGGCCATCAACTACGCCATCAACCGCAAGGACATCACCGACGCGATGAGCTTCGGCACGGGCGTGCCGACCCAGGACCCCATCCCGAGCTCGAGCGCCTGGGCATACGACTACGCGCCCTATAGCTACGACCCGGCCAAGGCCAAGCAGCTCCTCGCCGAGGCGGGCTACCCCGACGGCTTCCGCATGCAGATCATGCCCACCACGCAGTACGCGCAGTCCGTGCGCGGCGCGCAGGTCATCCAGCAGGAGCTCGGGCAGGTCGGCATCAAGGTGACCATCAAGAACCTGGAGTGGGCGCAGTGGCTGCAGGAGGAGGGCAAGGGCAACTACGACACCTACGTGTGCTCGTGGAACGGCCTGGTCGACCCTTACGACTTCTTCTACGCCCAGCAACGCACGGGCCAGGTGTTCAACTTCACCGGGTACAGCAATCCCCAGGTCGACAAGCTCCTGGACGAGGGCAACGTCACTCAGGGGTTCGCCCAGCGCAAGGCGATCTATCAGCAGGTCAACAAGATGGTCGTCGACGACGCCCCCTACATCTACCTGTACAACCCGGCCAACATTCAGGTGTACCAGACGTATGTCAAGGGCTACGCCGCGCGGCCGGACCAGAACATCGACTTCGTGAAGACCTGGCTCGACAAGTGACATCGGCTTCGTGAGTCTCGTGTGGGAGGCGGGCTTGCCCGCCTCCCACACCTCTTTTTCGGCTATCTTGGCTTCGAGGTACCTGTGAGCCTTCGTTATCTCCTCCAACGCCTCGCGACGCTGCTGCTGGTCCTGTTCGGGGTGTCGATCCTGACCTTCGCGATCATCCCGCTCGTGCCGGGCAGCCCCGCCCGCGTCACGCTCGGCGTCCAGGCGACCGACGCCTCCGTCGCGGCGCTCGAGCACAAGATGGGCCTCGACCGGCCCTTGCCCGTCCAGTACTGGAGCTGGCTGTCGGGAATCGTGTTCCATGGCGACTTCGGCACGAGCCTCATCAGCGGCAAGCCGATCACGGAGCAGGTCGCCCACCGTCTGCCGGCCACCCTGGCACTGGCCCTCGCCGCCCTCCTGATCGGCCTCCTGATTGCCCTACCCAGCGGCATCCTGTCGGCCCTCAAGCCCGGCAGCGCACGCGACCTGGGCGTGTCCGTCATGAGCCAGATCGGCGTGTCGATCCCCGACTTCTGGCTGGGCATCCTGCTGATCCTGCTCTTCGCCCAGATCCTGCACTGGCTGCCGTCGAGCGGCTATGAGCCCGTCTCACAAGGCCTCGGCGCGTACCTCCGGCACATCGTCCTGCCGGCGGTGACCGCGGGCGTCATCAGCGGCTCCATTATGGCGCGCTTCGTGCGCTCCGCGATGCTGGAGGTCCTCGGCAACGACTACGTGCGCACCGCCCGCGCCAAGGGCCTGGCCGAGCAGCGGGTCATCGCCAAGCACGTGCTCCGGAACGCCGCCATCACGGTGGTGACGATCATCGGGCTGCAGATGGCCACGCTGCTGTCCTCGGTGGTGGTGGTGGAGATCATCTTCTCCTGGCCCGGCCTCGGCTCCATGGCGCTCACCGCCACGCTGCAACGCGACTACCCGGTGCTGCAGGCGTCGGTGCTGCTGTTCGCGGCCTCGTTCGCCGTCATCAACCTGATCACGGACCTCTCCTACGTGCTGCTCGACCCCAGCCTGGAGTATGCATGAGCACCGCAGCCGTGACCACCCGCGAGGACGAGCGCGCGCCGGCCGCGCGGCGCTCGCTCGCCCGGCGCGCGCTCAGGCATCCGCTGGTCGTGACGGGCGGCTGCATCGTGGCGCTGCTGGCGCTGGTGGCCATCTTCGGGCGCTGGCTGGCGCCCTACGACCCGATGTCCATGAACTTCGCCGCGCGCTTCGCGCCGCCCTCCCTGGCGCACCTCTTCGGCACCGACGACTTCGGTCGGGACGTGTTCTCGCGCGTGGTCTACGGCGCCGCCGTGTCGTTCAAGGTGGCCTTCATCGCGGTAGGCATCTCCGGCACCGTCGGCGTGCTCCTCGGCCTCACGGCGGGCTTCCTCGGTGGCTGGATCGATGAGCTGGTCATGCGCATCATGGACGTGCTCTTCGCGTTCCCTGCAGTCCTGCTCGCGATCACCGTCATGGCCATTCTCGGGCGCGGCGTGGGCAACGCCATGGTGGCCATCGCGATCGTCTACATCCCCATCTTCGCCCGCGTCACGCGCGGAGCCGTCATCAGCGTGCGGGGGCGGGAGTACGTCACCGCCGCCCGCGCCATGGGTCAGGGCCCCTGGCGCATCATGCTCCGCCACGTCCTGCCCAATGCCCTCGGGCCCATCATCGTGCAGACCTCGCTGAGCCTCGCCTTCGCCATCCTCGCCGAGGCGGCGCTCTCCTTCTTCGGGCTGGGCACCCAGCCGCCCGATCCCAGCTGGGGGCGGATGCTCTCGGTGGGCCGCTCGTTCCTGGACCAGGCGCCTTGGATGGGCATCTTCCCGGGCCTCGCCATCATGGTGGCGGTGCTCGGCTTCAACCTCCTCGGCGACGGCTTGCGCGACGTGCTCGACCCGCGCTCGTCGCGTTGAGGCGGACGTGACGGCCCCGCAACCGGACGCCGGCGCCGCGACGGCCGTCGGCGCTGTACGCGTCGGCGCCGCGCTCGCCCTCGGCGTCTTCCTGCTCTCGGCCGCCGGCCTGTTGCTGGAGATCGCGCTGACACGCGTCCTCTCCGTGCTCTACTACAGCCCCTTCGTATACGTTCTGCTGGCGGTCGCGGTCCTCGGATCGGGGTTGGGTGCCGCCGCCGCCGTGCTGCTTCCGAGCACCCGTACGCGTGCGGGCGCGACGCTTGCGGGCGCCGGCGCCGCGCTGGTGACGCCGCTGGTGGCCCTGGCGCTGCTCGGACTGGCCACGCTTCCGTTGCAGGCCTTGGCGCTGCCGCTGTGCGCCCTGCCCTTCGCGTTCCTCGGCCACGCCCTGGCAACGCTCTTCGCCCTGCGCTCACGGGCCGCCCCACGGCTGTACCTCGCGGACCTCGGCGGCGCGGGCGTCGGCGCGCTCGCGTCGGTGGCGGTGCTTGATGCCCTCGGCGGCGTCGGCGCCGTCATGCTTGCCGCCGCGCTCGCGGGCCTGGCGGCGATCCTGCTGGCTCCGCGCGCGCTGCGCGCCGCGGCGCTCGTGGCCGCGGCCGCGGCCGCGGCGGTGCTCGTGGTGCACGCCGTGAGCGGATCGCCCGCGCCGCCCCTGGCAGGCCTCGCCAACGCCAAGCCGCTCACCCGCGCGCTGCGCGCCGGCGCGGTCCCCGTCGGGCACGCCTCGGACGCCCTCGGCCGCAGCGACCTGGTTCGGCGACCCGATGGCAGTGTGTACCTCTACCTCGACGGCGGCGCCGGCTCGCTGGTGCCGGACACCGCTCGCCCCGGCACCTACCTGCACGACATCGGCGCCTATGCCTACGCCATCGCCGAGCCGAAGAGCGTCTTCGTCATCGGCCCCGGGGGCGGTCTCGACGTCGCCCTGGCGGAGGCGTTCCAGGTGCCGTCGATCACAGCCGTGGAGCTCAACGGCGCGGGCGTGGCGCTGGCCGACGGCGCGTCGGCTCGGGGACTGGTGGCCGGAGCGCCGGCCTACGCCGGTGCCGACCTGCATATCGACGAGGGCCGGAGCTTCCTGCGCCGCCAGCGCCGGCGCTTCGACCTCATCCTGCTCTCCCAGGTGGTGACCGATGCCGCCGAGCTGCATGCCTACGCCCTGGTGGAGAACGGGGTGTACACCGTGGAGGCCTTCCGGGACGACCTCGCCCACCTCGCCCCCGGCGGCGCCGTGGCCCTCAAACTCTACGACGAGGCCACCCTGACGCGCGCCCTCACCACTGCCATCGCGGCGCTGGCGGGCGGCGGCATGAGCCAGGCCGATGCCCTGCACCACGTGCTTGCGGTGCTCGACACCCGCGGCGCCCGGCCCATCCCGTTGCTGATGGTGTTCGACCATGCCCTGAGCCGCGCCGACGCCACACGCTACGGACGCCTCGCGGTCGCGGCCGGACTCCAGCCCCTGTACCTGCCGGGCGTGGTCGAGAACCCTCCGCTCGACGCGTTCAGTGCCGGGCGCATCCACCTGGCCGACCTCGAGGCGGGCAGCGGCGGCATCGACATCGCCCCGACCTACGACACCCGCCCGTTCTTCTTCGACTTCGAGCCGGGCCTGCCCGGCCCGCTACGAGACCTGCTGCTGGCGCTCGCCGCACTCACGGTCATCGGCGCCGCCCTGCTACTGCTGGGCCTCCGGCGCGCCGGCGCCCCGGCGCGCGCGGCACCCTGGCTGTTCGCGTGTCTGGGAGCCGGCTTCATGCTCGTGGAGGTGGGGGCGCTGCAGCGGCTCCGGCTCTACCTGGGGACGCCGACGCTGACCCTGGCGGTTGGTCTGGCGGCTCTCCTGGTCGGGGCGGGCCTGGGCGCCGGTGCCGCCTCCCGCGCCGCCGCGGACGCCCGGACGGCGCTGCGAACGGCCGCGTTCGCGGCGCTAGCGGTGGCCGCCGCCAGCCTGGTGTGGACGCTGGCGTACCCGCTGTGGGCGCAGCCCAGCCTGGCCTGGCCCACCACCGCGCGCGCCGTCCTGGCGGCCGTCACCCTGCTGGTCCCGGCGTTCCCGATGGGGATGCCCTTCCCGCTCGCCCTGCGCGCCGTCGGCGAGCGCGCGCAGGCCGAGGTGGCGCTAGGCTGGGCCGTCAACGGCGTGGCCTCGGTACTGGGCAGCAGCGCGGCTACGGCGTTGGCGCTCACCTGGGGCTTCCCGGTCGTGCACCTCGCGGCCGCCGGCCTGTACCTGCTGGCCGCCGTCTCTGCCGTCCGCCTGCTCGCCTTGACGTCACCGGCGGTTGGCTAGAGCCGGGTCGGCGCCCACCGGCGCATCGTCGCTCGCACCTGCAACGCCGGCATCACGTCAAACAACGCGCAACCTCCAGGGCGAGATCCTCCGGGCGCTCCCACCAGTCCCCGTTGGCCAGCACGGCAACGCACAGCTCTTCCGCCGGAAGGTGTATCAGCGCGGAGCGGAATCCGAGGATCCCCCCGCCATGCCCTTCGAAGCGGCGCGTTCCATCGTCCGTCAGGAACCATCCCAGGCCCACCTGGAAGCCCTCCGACAGCTCGTTTCCGACGCGGCTCGGCCGCGGCGTGCGCATCGCCCGGCGCAATGCCGGCGCCAGCAGCGCATCCGTGTGCGCCGCGGCGCCGAAGGCCGCGAGATCAGGGGCGCTTGCCAGCAGCACGCCGGCCGAGAACGTGTTGCTGGTGCTGTAGCAGCCCTTGTTGACGATCCCCTCACGGTCCCGCGAGTAGCCGTGGACACGACCCGGCACCAACTCGCGGTAGTCGTTCACCCGCGTCGCCCGAAGGCCCAGGGGCCGGATGATCCGGTCGTTCAGGAAGGTTTCGTGGCTCCGGCCCGAGACGCGCTCGATGACCGTGCCGAGAAGGTGGAAGCCGGTGTTGTCGTAGGCGTGCCGCTCGCCCGGCTCGAACAGCAGCGGAAGGCCCGCCACCAGCTCCAGGATGCCCTCCCGGCCGCGATTCAGGGCCGCTCCCTGCCGGTAGCCGTCGGCCTCGGTGTAGCTCGGCAAGCCCGATTGGTGAGCCAAGATGCGCTCGAGCGGTACCGAGCGCCAGGCGTCCGGCACCTCCGGCAGCAGCGCATCTGGCGTCTGATCGAGACTCAGCACGCTGTCCTGGACGAGCACCATCACCGCCTCGGCGGTGAACAGCTTCGTCACCGAAGCGATCTCGAAGACGCCGTCCGCCGCCACCGGCAGGTGGTGCTCGAGGTCGGCCTCGCCCCGTGCCTCGGCGAACACCACGTTGCCGCCGGAGGCCGCCGCGACGGCCAGTGCCGGGAGCTCGGCGCTCTCCCGCGCCGCCGCGCAGGTGCGCTTCGCGTCGTCGGCGCTCACGCGGCCAGGTCCACCCGGCTCGAGCCTTCCCGCAGCGAGCGCTCCGCGGCGAGGCAGAGCGCGACGGCCGCGCGACCGTCGCGGCCGTTTGCAGGTACCGCCGCTCCGTCCATCACCGCCCTGAGGAAGGCGTCGGTCTGCCGCGGCAGGTCGAAGGCGTGGCCGGTGCGCTGCGGCACGTCGAGGCTCCGGATGCCGTCACCGTCCTGCGCCCACAGACCCACCGTGGGGGCATCGTCGGTGTCCTGGCGGCCGTCCCAGCGGGCGCGCAACGCCCCACCCTCGGCGTTCAGGTCGCAGCGGACGTGGTGCTCGAAGCCGGCGATGGTGCGCGTCACCATGGCCCGAGCGCCGCCCAAGAACTCCAGGCGGATGTCAAGGTTCTCGTGCAGCCCCTCGCGCCCGGGCCTGCTGACCGCCCAGGCCTGCACCGACGCGACC